>Ga0315283_10000590_pt1 | contig 27070 bp, 25 predicted proteins | sample YL17G09_0_MG_FD_204541 | JGI IMG/M metagenome (GOLD analysis project Ga0315283, IMG submission 204541) | Sediment microbial communities from Yellowstone Lake, YNP, Wyoming, USA - YL17G09_0 | ecosystem: Environmental > Aquatic > Freshwater > Lake > Sediment | place: USA: Wyoming | collected...
GGACCAGGTCGATCTCCGACGGCGGCCCGTGCTCGGGCCCGTGACCCTCCTCCAGCTCGCTCGGTGGCGATGGCGCGTCGAAGGGCCTCGCATCGCCTTGCGGGCCTACTCGGCCCGTCGATCGGCTTTCGCCGCTCACCGGAACGCCGGGGCGACGTGCTCGATGATCGTGTCAAGGGCGTCGGCCCGCTGGCTGCCGGTCCCCAGCGTGAAGTCGGGGACGATCAGCTCGTCGACGCCGACATCGCGCCACGCGGCGACCGATTCGGCGATGCGCTCGGCCGTGCCCGCCACACAGGGGCGGTCCCCCATCGCCGCCTGCAGCTCCACGGCCTTGGCGTTGTCGTCCAGGACGAAGACGAGGGCCTGGGTCGACGTGGCGATCTCGCCCGGGTCCCGGCCGATCCGCTCACAGTGGGCGTCCAGGACGGCGCGGCGCCCCGCCAGCTCGGCAGGCGAGGACCACATGTTCCACTCGTCGGCGTACGTGGCGACCAGGCCCAGCATGCGGTTGCCCTTGGCCCCGATGAGGATCGGCAGGTGATCCTGCACGGGCTTGGGCCAGGCCACCGCGTCCTTCACCGTGTAGTGCTCACCCTCCACGGTGGTGGTGGGCTCGTCGAGCAGGCCCCGCACGACCCGGAGCGCCTCCTCGAAGCGATCGACCCGCTCGCCCGGAGGCCCGAGGGCGATGCCGTACTGCTCGTGCTCGTTCTCCTGCCAGCCGGCCCCGAGGCCGAGGAGCAGGCGGCCGGTGCTGATGTGGTCGGTGGCCGCCGCCCACTTGGCCAGCACGGCGGGGTGTCGGTAGGTGATGCCGAAGACCAGTGGGGCCAGGCGGATCCGCTCGGTGGCCGCGGCCAGCCCGGACACGATGGCCATGGCCTCCAGGTTCGGGCTGTCGGGCGGGAACGGGCCACCCGAGTCGGCCATGAAGTGGTCGGCGACGTAGACGCCGTCCCAGCCCGTGGCCTCGGCGTGGCGAACGCCCTCCAGGACGTCGGCCCACGGGTTGCTCAGGGAGGCCCAGAGGGAGAAGCGCATCCCCCGATGATCGCACGCCCGGGTCGACCCGCGACCCGGCTCAGCCCAGGGCGGCGAGGATGGCCTGCTCGACCTCGGCCAGGCGGTCGGGGTCGGTGACCTTCTCGCCCGCCGCCGTGCGCACGTAGAAGGAGTCGACGACCCGGTGACCCAGGGTCTGGACCTTGGCCGTGCGGATGTCCAGGCCCAGCCCGGCGAACGCCTTGGTCAGGTGGTAGAGGATCCCGATGGCGTCGGGGGCGTCGACCTCGATGACCGTCGACGTGCCGGACGCGTCGTTGTCGACCCGCACCTCGGGCGGGGCGGCGGCGGCCGCGGGGACCGCACCGCTGCGGGCATAGGCCCGCTCCCGCTCGGCCACCTTCGCGTCGAGGGCGATCTCGTCGGCCAGGGCCTGACGCACGAGGGCGGTCACCTTGTCCCAGTCCACCGTGTCCCCGTGGGTGGGGGCGACGGTGAAGCGGCTCAAGGCCGCTGCCCGCTCCGAGTGGGCGGTGGACTCGAGCACCTCGAGGCCACTGACGGCCAGGGCCCCCGCCACCCGGCTGAACGTCCCCGGTCGGTCGCGGCTGATGACGGTCAACGTGTGGCCCTCGGTGTGGATGTAGGTCCCACCGTGGGCCATGCGGGCCCGCAGCTCATCGGTCAGCAGCGGCCGGCTGGCCTCCTGGTGGGCCGGTCCCCCGAGGTGCTCGGCCGTGCGGGCCACCAGTTCGCTGACCAGGCCCGCCTTCCAAGGGCCCCAGGCAGCCGGTCCGGTGGCCAGCGAGTCGGCCTCGGTCAGCGCCGCCAGCAGCTCGAGGGTTCCCAGCGAGCCGGCGGCCCCGGCCACTGCGGCGATCGTCTCGTCGTCGCGGATGTCCCGACGGGTGGCCACGTCGGGCAGGAGCAGGTGGTGACGGACCATGTCGGCCAGCACGGCCACATCGTCGGGCGGGAAGCCCATACGGGCCCCGATCCGCTCGACCAGGTCGATGCCGACCTCGGTGTGGTCGCCGGGGTAGCCCTTGCCGATGTCGTGCAGGAGGGCGCCGATGACCAGCAGGTCGTGGCGGTGCACGTCGTCGGCCAGAGCGGCGGCGTTGACCGCGGTCTCCCAGAGGTGCCGGTCGACGGTGAACTGGTGGTAGGCGTTGCGCTGCGGGCGGCTCCGCACCGGCTCCCACTCCGGGAGGATGCGGACCAACAGGTCCCGCTGGTCGAGGGTCTCCAGGACCCGGACGGCAGGACGGCCGGCGAGGAGGAGGTCGGCCAGCAGGCCCCGGGCCCCCTCGGGCCAGGGGCCACCGAACGGAGGGACCTCGGCGGCCAGCCGGTCCAGGGAGGACCGGTCGATGCGGGCCTCGTGCTGGGCGGCGGCCACCGCCACCCGCAGGACGAGGGCGGGCACCAGCGCCGGGCTGGCGTCGGCCTCCAGGTGGACCTCGCCGTCGCGCAGGATCACCCCCTGAGCGATGTGGCGGTCCGAGCGGGCCAGGCGACCGGTCGGCCCGGCCAGCGAGGACGCGGTCCGGCCCCAGGCCTCATCGGCGATCCACGCCACCGTGCGAGCCGCTCGGGCCACGTCGGCCATGAGGGTGTCGGCGCTCTCGTAGCCGAGGGCCTCGGCCACCCCGTCCTGCTCCTGCAGCACGAGGCGGTTGCCCGGTCGGCCGGTCCGGCGGTGAAGCTCGACCCGTACGGCGAGAAGGACGTCGCCGGCGGCGGCCAAGGCCTCGGGATCGCCCATGGCCAGCTGCGGGCGGGCGGCCTCGGACCAGCCCAGGGCATGGACGTCCCGCAGCCCGCCACGGCCGTCCTTGAGGTCGGGCTCGAGCAGGAAGGCGACCTCGCCGTGCTGGCGGTGGCGCTGGTGCGCCGACTCGGCCACCTCGGCCAGCCAGCGCTTCGAGCGCTTGCGCCAGAGGGCCAGGGCCCGCTCCGCCAGGTCGTCGGTGAGGGCCGGGTCCCCCGCCAGGTGGCGACAGGACAGGAGGGCGGTGGCCGTATCCAGATCGTCGGCGGCGAGGGCGAGGGCCTCCTTCACCGTGCGCACGGCGTGGCCCAGCTTCAGGCCCGTGTCCCAGATCGGGTACCAGAGGGCCTGGGCGGCGCCGCCGGGCAGACGACGGGGGGCGTGAAGGAGGAGGAGGTCGAGATCGCTGCCCGGGGCCAGCTCGGCCCGGCCGTAGCCCCCGACGGCCACCAGAGCGAGCCCCCCCGGGTCCGGCACCGACTCGGCGAAAAGGGCCCGCAGCCAGTCGTCGACGGCGGCCGTGTAGGCCACACAGAAGTCCCGTCCGGCGATTGTGGGATCGGCGAGCAGGGCCTCTCGATCGAGGACCGGGAGCGTCACGTCAGAGGAGGCCGAGGGCCTTGCGAGCCGCCACCTGGATCGGGTCCCACAGCGGGGAGAAGGGTGGGGCGTAGGCCAGGTCGGTGTTCACGAGCTCCTCGACGGTGAAGCCGGCGGTGAGGGCGACGGCGACGGCGTCGATGCGTTTGCCCGCGCCTTCCTCGCCCACCAGCTGGGCACCCAGGATGCGCCCGGTGCCCCGTTCGGCCAGCATCTTCACCACGATGGGCCGGGCCTCAGGCAGGTAGCCGGCGCGGGTGGTGGCCTTGATCTTGCCGACGACATAAGCGAGGCCGGCGGCGGCCGCCTCCCACTCGTTGAGCCCGGTGCGGGCCACCTCGGTGGCGCAGAGCTTGGTGACCGCGGTGCCGACCACCCCGGGGAAGGTGGCGTAGCCGCCGCCGAGGTTGATCCCCGCCACCCGGGCCTGGCGGTTGGCCACGGTCCCGAGCGGGACGTGGACGGCCTGGCGCGAGACCAGGTGGAACGACTCGGCGCAGTCGCCTGCCGCCCAGACGCCGTCGACGCTCGTCTGCTGGCGGGCGTTGACCCGGATGGCCCCCTTGACCCCCGTTTCGATGCCGGCGCCGGCCGCCAGCCGGGCGTTGGGCTCGACCCCCGTGCCCAGCACCACGAGGTCGGCGTTCAGGGTGTCGCCCGAGGCGAGGTGGACCGACCCGGGCTCGAAGGCGGCGACCGGTGAGCCACAGCGGACGTCGATGCCGTGACGGATCATGGCGGTGCGGACCAGCGAACCCATGTCGGGGTCGAGGGTGCCCATGATCTCCGGGGCGCTGTCGACGACGGTGACCTTGGCGCCGAGGCGGAGGTAGGACTCGGCCATCTCGAGGCCGATGTAGCCGCCACCCACCACGACGACGTCCCGGGCGGTGGCCCGCTGGTTGCGCTCGAGCAGGCGTTGGGCGTCGCCCAGGTTCTGGACCCCGAGGACCGTCTCGCCGTTGATGCCCGGGATGTCGGGCCGCAAGGGCAGGGCGCCGGTGGCCACGACCAGCTGGTCATAGGGCAGACGCACGGTGCGGCCGTGCTCGTGGTCCCGGACCTCGATCTGGCCGGCGGCGGTGTCGATGCTCATGGCCTCCTGGCGGAGGCGGACGTCGATCTTGTGCCGGTCCCGGAACTCCTGGGGTGTGCGGGCCACCAGGTCCTCCAGCCGCTCGACGTCACCGGCCACCAGGTAGGGAATGCCACAGGCCGAGTAGCTGACCCATCGGCCCTTCTCGAGAGCCACGATGTCGAGGTCGCCGTCGAGCCGGCGAGCCTGGCTGGCGGCCGTCATCCCCGCGGCGTCTCCGCCGATCACCACCAGCCGCTGCCCCATCCCGGAACGCTACTTCCGCCGCCCACGGGCTCGGCGGGGACCGGCAAGGGGCACGCCGGTGCGATCGGGCGCGTCGTCGATCAGGCTCGACCCATGGAGCCGGAGCCGGTCGACGTTCTCGCACGGCTCGACGCGGCCGCCGGGCTTGGCGGAACACCGAGGCTGAGTCGCCGGAGAGGTCCCGGTACCCTCGACCGGCGGTCCTGCGGGGCCTGGCCCCCATCGTCCAGTGGCCTAGGACGCCAGCCTTTCAAGCTGGTAACACGGGTTCGAATCCCGTTGGGGGTGCTGCGATCCGCTGTCCCCGGCTCCATGACGGGTGGCGCATCCGCAGACGTGAGGGCCGCAACGGGCAGCGGTGCGTCTGGGCCAACGAGCGGGGCGCGGGAGCGACGACTAGCTTTGTCCGATGAGACGCTCTCATCCTGGTGGCCGAGTTCTGGTGGCCCTGACGATCGCCCTGCTCACGGCCGGGGTCGTGGCCGTGGCTCCGCAGGCCGAGGCTCAGACCGAGACGACTGGCCGGGCGGCGGGAGCAGATCGCCTGCCCGTCACCGAAGTCGGGGCCACGAACTGGACCCAGGTCAGTGCCGGGGGGAGCCACACCTGTGGGCTCCGGGCGTCGGGCCGGCTCTTCTGCTGGGGATCCGACGCCAACGGCCAACTGGGCGATGGCGGCACCAACACCAACCAGCCCGCACCCGTCCAGGTCGCCGGCGGTGCCACCAACTGGGCCACCGTGGAGGCCGGCAACGACCACACCTGTGCCCTGAAGACCACCGGCCGGCTCTTCTGCTGGGGCGCGGACTTCGGCGGTCAGCTGGGCGACGGCGCCCCCATCCAGGACCAGGACCAGCCCGTCCAGGTCGCCGGCGGTGCCACCGACTGGACGGCGCTGTCCGCCGGTGGTGACCACAACTGCGCCCGCAAGACCGGTCGGCTCTTCTGCTGGGGTCAGGACTTCTTCGGCCAGATCGGTGACGGCGGGGCCAACCTCGATCAGCTCGAACCCGTCCGGATCGGCAGCGCCACCAACTGGGTCGGCGTCGATCCGGGCTATCGGCACACCTGCGCCCGCCGCGCCACCGGACGGATCTACTGCTGGGGCTCGGACAGCAATGGCCAGTTGGGCAATGGCGGCCCCAACACCGAGCGCAGCGCACCGGTCCAGATCGCCGGCGGCGCCACCAACTGGGCCAGCATCGACTCCGGCTCGTACCACAGCTGCGCCCGCAGGAACTCCGGGCGGCTCTACTGTTGGGGCGACGACCGGGAGGGCGAGCTGGGGGACGGCCCGCCCAACACCGAGCATGCGGCACCCGTTCAGGTCGCGGGGGGGGCCACCAACTGGACCGCGGTCAGCGGCGGTTACGCGCACACCTGCGCCCGGAGAGCGACCGGGCGGATCTACTGCTGGGGCGACGACGAGTCCGGCCAGCTGGGCGACAGCGTGGCCAACACGGACCACGACGAACCGGTGCAGGTCGCCGGGGGCGCCACCAACTGGACCGCGGTCGACGGCGGCTGGGACCAGTCCTGTGCCCGCAAGGCCAACGGACGGCTCTATTGCTGGGGCGACGACTTCTACGGCCAGCTGGGGAACGGCGCGCCTAACGCCGACAGGGCCCGACCTGTCCAGGTGGCCTGACCGCGCCACCTCCCAATGTCACCATCCTTGTTCCACACCGGAACGCAGGTACTCCTCGACCATTTCTCTCGACGTTGCGGAAGCCAGCGGCACGGGACAGCACCCCGAGGTCTGTGGCCCCATCCAGTGGCCACGGCGGCCAGCCCTTCAAGCCGGTAACACGGGTTCGAATCCCGTCGGGGGTGCTCCGACATGGCCCCCGGTCAGGAGAGGGTTCCTCGGGGAGCCGGACGATCGCTCAGCGTGTGCATCCCCAACGACAGGGGTGGGCGCTCCGCCCGCCCGGTCCTGTCCCAACCGGGCCCTCATCCTCGGTCGTGGACGGGCTCATCGATTGCCGGCGTCTCCAGTGCGGTGACAACCGAAGGCGAAGGATCACCGGCCTGGAGTTCGGCGATGTCGTGGCCAACCTCGATGATCCCCTGGGCCCCACCGAACACGGGCGACAACGCATGAAGGGTTGCTTTCGTCTTTGACCATGCCCCCGTCGGATCGGACTTCTCGGCCGACTGAAGATCAGAGCGCATCTCAAACTCACCGAGCAGCAGTTTCACGCGATTCTGAACTCCGTCAGGTCCAATCAGGTCAAAGTCCACCAGTCCATCACGAATGTGTCGGAGGCCAGTGGCTAAGGATGATCGCAACGGCGAAGGCACTTCTTCCGCTGACACCTCATTGGCCAACGTATCGATCGTAGAGGCCCAAGTACTCGCGTCGCCGGATTCCACCTCCGAGAATCCGGCTCCACGGGACAGCAGGTCGGAGCAGATAACCAATGCATCGATGTGACGGCGCTCCACCACCAAAGGAATCTGCGTCGTCGGCTCGTCCAATTTCGTGTCGAGCAGAAGCAGCGCCAATTGCCTGATTGGACGCAGGTATGCGTCATAACGAATGTCGGGCACCTGGTACATGGCGGCTTCGATCTCCGGAACCATGTTACATATCCCCATCCAGGTGATTGCAGCCTTGGTTTGCCACTGGGGATCAACATCCGTCTCTAGCCGAGTCATTTCGGCGATTGACTCGGCCAACGTGCCACGGCGGGGTGAGCGCACCAGGCGAATCAAGATTCGTTCGAGTCGCGCGGCAGGATCAGTCTGGACCCTCACACCAGGCCATCCCACGCGCCCGGCCAAACAAGACGAACATCCAGAGAGCGGCAAAGTGCCAACCAGCTCGGATCGGACGGCTTGCGCTCGGTGGCCAGCACAGCCACGGCAGCACGGCCCGACGCGCCCACGGCCTGTCTGTAGCGCAACACCTGGCCGAGGCCGAGCCGCAGCTGTCGCTCCTCATTCCGGGATGTCAGGCTCTTGACCTCGCCGACGTACAGCGTGCCGTCCTTCTCCCAGGCGATATCCCAGTCAGGATCAGACGGTGTCGGTAGGACCAACGTGACCTCGCAGGAGGCGAGGAACCCAGCCAGTGAGGCCTGAGTGGCCCGGTGCCGTCGGAGGCCGATGGCCACCGATGATCCCGACGGCTCCGGCATCTCTTCTGCGGACACCTCGGCGGGAAACGCATCCACCTCGGCGGCCAACGCATTGATCGAAGAGGCCCACTTCCTCGCGTCGCCGGATTCCACCTCCACAAGTCCGGTTCCACATGACAGCAGGTCAGAGCAGATGGCCAATGCATCGATGTGACGGCGCTCCACCACCAGAGGAATCCGGGTCGTCGGCTCATCCAGTTTTATGTCGAGGAGGATGGGCGCCAATTGTCTGATTGGCCGCAAGTAGGCGTCATAATGAAGGTTGGGGATCTGGTAAATGGCCGCGACGATTTCCGGAAGCATATTACATATCCCCAGCCAAGTCATTGCGGCCTTGAGATGCCACTGGGGGTCGACATCCGTATCCAGCCGCGTCACTTCAGCGATTGACTCGGCGAGCGTGCCACTGTGCGGTGAACGCACCAGGCGAATCAAGATACGTTCAAGTTGCGCCGCAGGATCAGACGGGACCATGAAAACCCACTACGGCCGGCCGCGCTTCGATTTCACGAGCATCCCCCGAAAGCCCGCCTCTGGTGACGGGTTCCCATCACTCCCGCCGAACCGGCTCCCGTCTGCACATCGAACCTCTTCCTCCCCCGCACCGCAGCCTGTGCCAAGATGTGCTCGCTCGCGACCCTCCGAGAGCCGCGAGGTTCTCGAGCGATCCTAGCTCAGAGAACGAAGGGGCCTTCCACAGGCCCTCGAGAACCGGCCCCGGGTCCTCGGGGTGGACCGTCGGCACGGACGCCACACCGGCACAGGGTCGGCCGCGGATCTTGGTCCGCCGGCGGGCAAGACGAGCTGCGCCGGCTCCTCCGTGGCCACCGCCAGGAGGTGACCGCGGAGGTCATCCAGGCTCGCGTTCACCCTCCGGCTCGACCAGCTCGGCGAGCCAGCAATCCAGGGCAGGGGCGTCCTGGTCCCACTGCGCCCGGCGCGGGGCGACAGCGGCGTCGTGCTCGGCGACCAACTCGGCGAGCCAGCGGTCCTCGGCGCTCGGGGTGGTACTCGGTGCGTCGGTCACTGCCCGGCCTCGGGGGTCGGGGCGGGGGCGGCCTCGCCGGTTGAGGCGACAATGGCTTGGCGGACCAGCTCGGAACGGGTCAGGCCCCGGCGCTCGGCCTCAGCGGCCAGTAGGTCCAGCCCGTCGAGGGGGTGGCGAAGGTTCAGCAGCGGCTGAGCGGGCACGACAAAGTGTGCGCGCAGCGTCTACAGCAGGTGGTGGATGGTCCGATGCAGTGTCCTGCCCGCATGGGAAGGCCGGTAGCCAGGAGGCTCCGCCTGGCCGGCCAACGACCTCAGCACCGAGGCTCCTCCGGCACCTCAGACGGAGGGTCGGCGCTGGGTACCTTTGCCGGATGCGCCTGTCAACCGTTCGCTTGCTCCTCTTGACCCTCGCCGTCGTGGCCCTCCTCGCCGGGTGCAGCGGCGATGACAGCGAGAGCAACAACGACGGAGGCGATTCCGCTTCGACCTCGACCGAGGCGACCGGCGACACGGCGGACGACGGCTTCGACCAGGAGGCCTTCTGCGAGGCCGCCGGCGACTTCGGCACGGCCCAGACCGGCGCCCCTGACGCCGCGACCCCCGAGGAGGTCGAGGCGCGGCTGACGGCGATGTCCGACGCCGCCGACGCCATCGTCGAGACCGCACCCGAGGAGATCACCGACGAGGCACAGGCCTTCGGCGCCGCCATCGCCGCCTTCGAGCAGTACGGCGCCGACCGTGACTACGAGATCGACCTGGGAGGGGCCGCCCCCGAGTACCAGTCGGGCGAAGGTGCCGCCGTGGCCTCGGAGATCACCGGCACCATCGCCGCGGTCGACCAGGCCGTGCAGGACGAGTGCGACCGCTTCCTGTCTGAGGCCGCCTGAACGTCGCCCCCGCCGGGTTCAGGCCACGACGACGGTGAACACCCTCGTCGAGCAGGCCCGGCCCGAGAACCGGCTATCGGCATCGGCGTCAGAGCGACGGAATCCGGTGCCAGACGGACTCAGGTGCGGGACGGGGCTATTCGCCCAGATCGCAGTCGTCGATGCCGCCGAAGACGCCGGTGCGCATGTCCCCTATGGCCTCGAAGGCCACCCCGCCCTGGGCCATGGCCTCATCGGTCAGCTTCAGGAACGTGATGATGACCTCGTCGAGGTCACCCGGCGAGAGGCTCACGCCGCTGGCCCGGTCCACCGTGCCGTCCTGCTGGTCGGTGAGGATGTCGCCCAGCCACGCCCCGACCAGGCAGGAGCGCTGGAGCAGCGGGCCCTCGCCGTCGAGGTCGTCGCCGGCCGCGGCCTGGGCCTGCTCGGCCCAGAGCATGCCGAAGAGCGTGGCCACGGACCCGTCGCCGATCTCGGCGTGGAGCTGCTCGAGCTCATCCTGGGGTATGACGTCGAAGGGGTCCCCGGGGCCCTCGAAGCTGTCGACGTTGGCACTGAAGAAGTCGTCGAGGTCCTGGATGACGAGGTCGGTCACCTCGTCGAAGGGCAGGTTGCCGTTGTTGGCGACGTCGTCCCCGTTGGTGAATGGCAGCTCGTCGATGAACGGTGGGTCGTTGACGTAGTTGAAGCAGTACTCGATGTCCTGGTCGACGCCGTCCTGGAAGGCCCGGACCCGGTCGAAGCCACTGCCGTGGGCCAACGCGTCACCAGGGTCGCTTCCCGGCGTGTCGCGGACGAAGATCATGGCCCCGATGGCCTTGTCCAAGGCCCCGGGATCCGCGAACGGGCCCCACGCGTCCTCCACCTGCTGGGCCACCCAGGCCCCGGAGAAGCAGTCGGCCTGGTTCTCGGTGAGGACGCTCGGCGGGTCGCCGATGCCCTGGCCGGTGATGTCGAGGATCCCGGACTGGAACTGCATGACGTGGCCGAACTCGTGGGCGAACACCACGGCGGGGCCGGCCTCGCCGAACAGGTCGGTGATGGTGTCGTCGATGAGCGCGGGGTCCCAGGCCACGGTCAGGCCCTCGGGACAGGGAGCGGCGAAGGCGTTCATGGCCACGTCCTCGGCGGCGATGGGTACGCCCCCGCAGATGGGGGCTTCGGTGTCGCCGGGGACGGACGCGATGCGATCGTCGGGGATCCGCTCGAAGTTGACCCCGACGTCGCCGGCCCGCTCGCCCCAGAAGTCCTGGATGTTGGCGATGACCTCTTCGTTGCTCAGATCGGCATCGGCGCCGACAGTGCCGACGTCGATGTCGAAGCCGCCGTCGGAGATGGGCTCGCTGCCGTCGCTGTTGTCGCCGGACGACGTGTCGCTGGACGCGTTCTCGGAGCCGCTGTCGTCGCCACCGCATGCCGCCACCAACGTGACCAGCGTCAACACCGAGAAGAAGGCCAGGAACCTGCGCAACCGCATATCTCCTCCTGCGTGGGCCTGGGGATGCCGGATCGTAGCGCCCGGGGCAGACGGGCCATCGGCGGCCGGCCCCAGCGGGAGGTAGGCGAGCCCGCGCCATCCACCTACTGACCTAGCAGGTCCCAGGTACTGTCGACCCGTGGCGGTGGGACCGGAGGACCGGGGTGACTTGCCGAAAGCGACCGGACCGCCGCGCCGCCGCCGGGCCGAGCCGCGCCGTCGGCGACAGGACCCCGTCGTCGCCCGCAGCCAGCTCTTGGCCGCCGGCCTGGAGCTGGTGGCCGAGCGATCGCTGGGCGACACCCTCGGCCATCTCCGGATCAACGACCTGGCCCGGGACGCCGGCCTCACGTCGGGCGCCTTCTACCACTACTGGGACAACCAGGACGCCTACCGGGCGGAGGTGCTCGACGCCCTGCTGGCCGGCCACCGGGTCGAGACCGAGCCCGGCCTCTTCACCGCCGACGACGAACTCGATCCGGCGGTCACCTTCGACGCCGTGGGCCGCCGGGTGCAGGCCCGCCTGCTCGCCGACCCGGGACACCGCCTCGAGTTGGCGCTCTGGGCCCACGACGACCCGGCCGCCCGGCCCCGTCTCGCGGCGCGGGCCGAGGAAGCCGACGCGGCTATGGCCCGGACCCTGGCCCCCTGCTTGGCCCGGAGCGGGCGAGGTCCCGGTACCGGGTGGGACCTGGCCGAGCTCGCCACCGCCACCGTCACCCTCAGCGACGGCCTGCGCACGCTGCACCTGATCGACCCGGCGGTGGTCACCCAGTCCGTCGACGGGGACGGGCGGGCCTGGAACGCCCCGGGCCTGCTCGCCCTGGTGCTCCTGCTCGGGGGGACCGAGCCGGGTCCGGCCCCGGCGGCCCCACCGACGACCGTCGGTGAGCCAACCTCGGTCGAGGACAACCCCCGCCGCCGGCGTCTCGTGGACCTCGGCGTGACCGCGGCCCGGCAGCGGCCCACCGGCAACGCCTTCGATCACATCCGGGCCGATGACGTGGCTCGGCGACTGGGCCTGACGATCGGCGCCTTCTACCACTACTGGGAGAGCCAGGACGACTACCGGGACGACCTCATCGATGCCCTCTTCGCCGCCGAGCGCTACGTCGATCCCGGCGCCGTCGCCACCCAGGACCAGATGATCGGCGGGGCCGAGGACCTCGACGCCGCCATCCGGGACACCACCACCTGGTACTGGTCGGTCGCCGCCGGCCACCCCGACAACCGCGTCCAGTTCGCGTTCCACACCCTCGACGACCCGTACATCACGCCCCGACTGGCGAGCTGGCACGCCGATCTCCGACGGGCCTGGCACCAGGTCCTCGACACGCTGCTGGCCCACTTCGGGCGGAACTGGCGGGACCCTCTGGGCACCGAGATCGTGGTCTGGGGCATGAGCGCGGCCCTGGACGGGCTCATCGTGCGCCACGGCCTCGATCCCCGGGGCCTCGACCCCGGCACCGACGGCTGGACCCGGTGGGGGCGGACCTGCCAGGCCCTGGTGATGGCCGGCAGCGCCCCGGAGGGCGATGACCGTGACCTGCCCACCCTGGCCAAGGAGGCACTGGCCGGCTGAGGTGACGGTGGTGGCCACGGCCGGGGCCGACGGGCGACAGAATGGCGCGCCTTGCACACCTACGACGAGTCCACTGACGACCTGGCCGACGAGATCGTCGCCTACGCCCTCGACCGGATCCGCATGGACCCGCCCCCGCTGGACCGACCCCGCACCCCCGACGAGCTCCGGGCCACGGTCGGGACCACCGTCACCCCCGCGGGCATCGGCGGCCACGAGGCCTTCCGCCGGTTCGTCGACTACATCGCCCCGGCGACGATCTCCATCGACCACCCCCGTTACCTCTCCTTCGTGCCCGGCGCCCCCACCGAGGCCGCCGCCCTCTTCGACCTGATCGTCGGCGCCTCGTCCATGTACGGCGGCTCGTGGATGGAGGCCTCGGGGGCCGTCTACGCCGAGAACGAAGCCCTGGCCTGGGTGGCCGAGCTGGCCGGTTTCCCCGACACCGCGGGCGGGGTGTTCGTCTCGGGGGGCACGGCGGGCAACCTGAGCGCGCTGGTCACCGCCCGGCACCGGGCCGCCCGTGACCGCTCGGACCGACCCGCCCGGTGGAAGCTCCTGGCCAGCGCCGGGGCCCACAGTTCGATCGACCACGCGGCCCGGGTCATGGACGTCGAGATCGTGCGGGTACCCGTCGACGAGCGGGGTCGACTGACCGGTTCGGCCCTGGCCAAGGTGCTGGCCGAGCAGCCTGACGACGGCTACTTCGCCGTCGCCGCCACGGCCGGCGTGACCAACCTGGGCATCGTCGACGACCTCGCCGGCGTGGCCGACGCCGCGGCCGGGGCCGGCCTGTGGTTCCACGTCGACGGCGCCTACGGCGGCGCCGCCCTCGCCGCCCCGGCCCACCGCCCGCTGTTCGCCGGGGTCGAGCGGGCCGACTCGTTCATCGTTGACCCCCACAAGTGGCTCTTCTCGACCTTCGACTGCTGCGCCCTCGTCTACCGGGACCCCGAGCCCGCCCGGCAGGCCCACACCCAGCACGCCTCCTATCTCGACGCCATCACGGTCCGGGACGAGTGGAACCCGTCGGACTACGCCGTGCACCTGAGCCGCCGGGCCCGGGGCCTGCCGTTCTGGTTCTCGCTGGCCGTGCACGGCACCGACGCCTACAAAGAGGCCATCGAGACCACCCTGGCGGTGGCCCACGCCGGCGGTGACCTCATCCGAGAGCGGGACGGCTTCGAGCTGGTCACGGAGCCCGAACTGTCGATCCTGGTCTTCCGTCGCCTCGGCTGGACGGCCGACGACTACGACGCCTGGTCCGACGCCGCCCTGGACTCGGGCTTCGCCTTCTGCCTACCCAGCGTGCACGCGGGCGAGACGATCATGCGCCTCTGTGTGGTCAACCCGAAGACCACCGTGGACGATCTCGCCGCCATCCTCGACTCCATGCAGGATTTTCAGCGCTAGACGCTGCGCAGCATCACGACAACCAGTCGCGGCGGAGGCGGGTGAGGGTGAGGGCGGCGATGCGCCAGGTGCCGTCGGCCCCCTTCACGTAGCGCTCGTGGTAGTGGCCGTAGCCCCGGAAGGCCCGGGCCGTGCCGTCCGGGCCCGACCCCCAGTCGACATAGTCCTCCATGGCCCAGATGCCCGTGGCGCTGTCGCCGATGACCTGGATCTCGGGCATGTGGCCGTGGTGCACGGTGACCGCGTCACGCAGGACCCGGGAGCAGGTGTCCACGAAGGGCGCGCTCCCCGTGTAGGGCCGACCGTCCTCGACGTCGTCGGTGACGTCGATCTCGACGTCCTCGGTCATCACCGACCGGAGGAGGTCCCAGTCCTTGGTGTCGATGGCGCGGAAGTAGGCGGCCTTGAGCATCTGGATGGCGAAGATGTCGTCCACGGGGGCTACCCTCTCACTTCGCCCGTACGTCGGGTGGTGAGGGTCCCGTGGTGCAGTTTGGAGTGCACGCCGGCCTGTCAAGCCGGAGGTCGCGGGTTCAAATCCCGTCGGGACCGCCCCGCCCTCTGGGCGGCTACATACGGTCGGGTAGCTCAGTTGGCAGAGCGCGCGCCTGAAAAGCGCGAGGTCACCGGATCGACGCCGGTCCCGACCACGGTTTCATTGGAGTGGCTTCGCTCGCCGTCCTCAGCGACACGGCTCGCCGACGTCATGGTCACCGCCGACTCTGGCTACAGGCCGAGGGCTTTGAGGAGGTCGGCGTGGTCGTGGATGACGTGGTCGGCCTCCACCTCGGTGATCCCGTCCTCGGTGCCGTCGTCGTCGTGGAGGCCGGCGTAGCGGACCGCCGTCCAGCCCGCCCCGAGGGCGCCGGCCACGTCGGTGCGGCGCAGGTCACCGACATGGGCCGCCATCGCCGGCGACGCCCGCAGGCCTTTGAGGGCATGGGCGAAGATCGCCGGGTCGGGCTTGTAGGTCCCGACGTCGTCGGAGAACGAGTGGTGGTCGAAGTGCTGCCACACGTCGAACTGCTCCAGCACCCGGCGCAGCGCGGTGCTGGGGGTCATGCCCACGTCACAGATGATCCCCACCCGCACCCCGGCGGCCTTCAGGGCGGACAGCGTCTGGGCCAGGTTCGGGGCCAGGGAGAGCTCGGCCTCCAGCGCCCCCTCGCCATAGTGGTCGACCAGGGCCCGGGCGACGTCGGGCTCGTCCGGCAGGCCGAGCAGTTCCAGCACCCGGGCCACCCCGTCGGCGGTCACGTACTGACGGTTGGCCTGCCAGGCCTTTCGGAAGCTGGCCCACGAGCCCGCGAATGCGGCCCCCACCTGCTCGGTGGTGACCGGGTGGCCGACGTCGGTCAGGACGGCGACCCAGTGCTCGGCCCGCCGCTGGTAGAGGATCTCGTCGGAGGTGGCGACGAGGGTGTTCCAGTAGTCGAAGGTGACGGCCTCGATCACGACGCCCGGATCACCGGCAGATGCCTTCCTTCTCCGCCTCGGCGGCCACCGCGGCGGCCACGAGCTGGACCACCGTCTTGTCGAACACGGAGGGCACCACGTGGTCGGGCCGCAGCTCGTCGGAGGAGACGGCCCGGGCGATGGCCTCGGCCGCCACCACCTTCATGCCCTCGCTGACCGTGGTGGCCTGCGCGTCGAGAGCCCCCCGGAAGATGCCGGGGAACGCCAGCACGTTGTTGATCTGGTTCGGGAAGTCGCTGCGCCCGGTGGCGATGACGGCGGCGAGGTCCTGAATGGACTCAGGCCGGATCTCGGGCTCGGGGTTGGCCATCGCGAACACGATCGGGTCAGGGGCCATGGACTCGACGTCGGCGGGAGTGATGATCCCCGGGCCGCTCACCCCGATGAAGACGTCGGTGCCCGGCATGATCTCCGCGAGGGTCCCGGTTGCTTGCTCCGGGTTGGTCAACTCGGCCAGCCGGCGCTTGGCCTCGTTGAGGTCGTCCCGACCGAGGTGGACGGCTCCCTTTCGGTCGGTACCGATGATGTTCTGCACCCCGGCGTTCCTCAGGATGTGGGCGATGGCCACCCCGGCGGCGCCCACCCCCGCGATGACGACCGAGATGTCCTCCGTGCGCTTGTCCACGATCTTGAGCGCGTTCTCCAGGGCGGCGAGCACGACCACGGCCGTGCCGTGCTGGTCATCGTGGAAGACCGGGATGTCCAGCGCCTCCCGGAGCCGCTCCTCGACCTCGAAACAGGCGGGGGCGGCGATGTCCTCGAGGTTGATCCCCCCGAAGACGGGGGCGATGCGGATGACGGTCTCGATGATCTCCTCGGTGCTCTTCACGTCCAGGCAGATCGGGAAGGCGTCGACCCCGGCGAACTCCTTGAAGAGCAGGGCCTTGCCCTCCATTACCGGCAGAGCGGCTTCGGGGCCGATGTCACCCAACCCGAGCACGGCGGTGCCGTCGGTGACGATGGCCACCGTGTTGGCTTTGATGGTCAGGTCGTGGACCCGGGCCGGCTCCCGCTCGATGGCGAGGCAGACCCGGGCCACGCCGGGCGTGTAGGCCATCGACAGGTCGTCCCGGTCACCGACCTTGCCCAGGGACAGGACCTCGATCTTGCCGCCGTCGTGGAGGGCGAACGTGCGGTCCTCCCACTCGACCAGCTCGACGCCGCCGAGGCTGCGGATAGCGGCGAGGACGACCTGCTGGTGCTCGTCGTCGATGCAGTCGACGATGACCTCGTCGTCCAGCACCGGTCCCTTGACCTCAAAGCCCTCGAGGCCCCGGATGTTGCCCCCGGCCGCACCGATCGTGGTGGCCAGTCGCCCCAGCGAGCCGGGCACGTTGTCCAGCAGCACCCGGAGGCGCATCGAGTAGGCGGCCGTGGGCGAGCGGGTGGCCAGCGGATCGGGCGTTGCCATCCGCGGGAAGCTAGCGAGTTCCCTAACCTCCGCCCGCATGGATCTGCCCGTGATGCCCCCGGTGCGCCCGATGCTGGCCAAGGCGGTGCACGCCATGCCGGAGACCGACGGGCTGCTCTTCGAGCCGAAGTGGGACGGGTTCCGCTGCATCGTCTTCCGGGACGGCGACGAGGTGGAGCTGGGCAGCCGCAACGACCGCCCCCTGACCCGCTATTTCCCCGAGCTGCTGGGGGTCCTGCGGGAGGCCCTGCCCGACAGGTGCGTGGTCGACGGTGAGGTCGTGGTCGCCGTCGGGGACCGACTCGACTTCGAGGCCCTGCAACAGCGCATCCACCCCGCCGAGTCCCGGGTCAACATGCTGGCCGAGAAGACCCCGGCCAGCTTCGTGGCCTTCGACCTGCTGGCCGTGGGCGACGAGGACCTCCGACCGCTTCCTTTCGCGGAGCGGCGGGCCCGGCTGGCGTCGGTCCTGGGATCGGCCCAGCCCCCGATCCATGTCACCCCGAACACCGAGGACCGGGCCGTGGCCGCGGACTGGTTCCACCGGTTCGAGGGAGCCGGGTTCGACGGTGTCATGGCCAAGGACCCTGCCGGCGCCTACCTGGAGAACAAGCGCAGCCAGCTCAAGATCAAGCACAAGCGCACCGCCGACTGTGTCGTCGCCGGCTACCGGACCCACAAGGACGGCGTCGGCATCGGCTCGCTGCTGATGGGGGTCTACGACGACGAGGGCGAGCTGCACCACCTCGGGGTGGCCGCCTCGTTCTCCGCCGCCAAGCGCAAGGCGCTCATCGACGAACTGGCCCCTTACGAGAAGGGCGCTCTGGCCGACCACCCGTGGCGGGAGTGGGCCGACGTGATGGCCCACGAGGAGGGCGGGCGAAAGCCCGGCGTCCAGAACCGGTGGACCGGCTCCAAGGACCAGTCCTGGACCCCGCTGCGCCTGGAGCTGGTGGCTGAGGTGACCTACGACGGCCTGCAGTCCGGCCGCTTCAGGCACACCTCGCACTGGGTGCGCTGGCGCCCCGACAAGTCCCCACCCGAGTGCACCTTCGACCAGTTCGCCATCAGCCCGCCCGCCGAGCTGGCCGAGGTCTTCACGCCCGGCTGATCCCGTTCTGGCGACAATCGACCACCCTGGAGGTGGTTCCGCGTCGCCGGATCCGGGTCAGGCGCGCTTCTCGGCCAGTTTGACGGCGCGCTGGAGGAGGCCGGGGGCGTCGAGGCGTTCGCTCATGGCCACCAGGGCCTCGGTGGGGCCGGTCCAGGCGACCTCATCGACCGTGGTGGTGATCGAGTTCAGCTCGAGAGTGGCGATGCGGCGGAAGAGCAGGGCGTTCTCGAACTCGTCGCGCAGGGTCGCGGCCAGCCGGCCGGCGGAGCGGACGCCGACCTCCCAGTCGTCGGCCATCGGGGGGATGGCCTCGATGTGGCCGTAGTGGGCCAGGACGCCGGCCGCCGACTTGGCGCCCCAGCCGGCGAGGCCCGGGAACCCATCGGCGGCGTCGCCGACCAGGGCCAGCCAGTCGGGGATGGACTCCGGGGCGACGCCGAACTTCTCGATGACCCCGGCCCGGTCGAACAGGGTGCCTTTGCGCCGGTCGAGCTGGACGACACGACCGTCGGTGCGCACGCACTGGGCCATGTCCTTGTCCGGCGTGCAGATGATGACCTGGTCGACCCGCTCGTCCTCGGCCAGCTGGGCGGCGGCGGCGCCGAGGGCGTCGTCGGCCTCGCAGTCGACCATGGCCCACACCCGGAAGCCGGCCGCCTCCAACGCCTCCTCCACCAACGGGAACTGGGCGAAGAGCACGGGATCGATGCCCGAGCCGTCCTTGTAACCCGCCCACAGGTCGTTGCGGAAGGACTCGATGACGTGGTCGGTGGCCACGCCGATGTGGGTCGCCCCCTCCTCCAACAGGGTCAGGCAGGTGCCCACCACGCCCCGGGTGGCGGCCACGTCCATTCCCTCGGCGTTGATGTGCTCCGGGAGCGCGTAGTAGTAGCGGAACAGCTCATAGGTCCCGTCGACGAGCTGGCACCGGAGGCCCATCCCCGCATCTTCCCAGGCGCGCCGGTGGGCGCTGGTGCGAGAGTGTCGCCGTGACCGCATCGCCCCCCGTCGACGACGGCCGTTCTCCCCGGGAGCGGATGGAGGCCGGCGACCTGTACCAGGCCGACGACCCGGAGCTGACCGAGGCAGTCCTGCGGGCTGAGCGCCTGTCGAAGGCCTTCAACCGCACCGGGGCCGAGGAGCGCGACAAGCGAAGGCGACTGCTCGAGGACCTCCTCGGGGCGTTCGGGGCCGACAGCGTGATCCGACCGCCGTTTCGCTGCGACTACGGGCGTTACGTGCAGATCGGGACGAGGTCGTTCGCCAACTTCGGCCTGGTGGCCCTCGATTGCGCCCCGATCACGATCGGCGACGACGTCCAGATCGGGCCCAACGTGCAACTGCTCACGCCCACCCACCCGATCGACCCCGGGCTACGGCGGGCGGGCTGGGAAGCGGCCCAGCCCATCACCATCGGTGACGACGTCTGGCTCGGCGGCGGCGTCATCGTCCTCCCGGGCGTGACCGTCGGGTCCGACACGGTCGTCGGCGCCGGGGCGGTGGTCAGTCGGGACCTCCCGGCCGGTGTCGTCGCCGTCGGCAACCCTGCCCGGGTCGTCCGCTCGGTCACCGACGGCGGGTGATCACCAGACCCAGCGGGTGGCCCGCTGGGCGAACTCCTCCTCCCTCTCGATGATGCCGAAGGCCCGCTCCGGGGTCAGCTCCAGCACGAGGTGGCTGGTCACGAACCCCTTGCCCTCGGTCCGCTCGGCCTCGGTCTCCCAGTACTTGGCGACGTAGGCATCGAGCGCGGCGTCGACGTCGACGGGGTCGACCGCCCGAACCGTCCCTTCGACGACCACGACCTCGACGGTGTCGTCCACCGCGACGGTGGCCTGCGGGTTGGCCGCGAAGTTGCGGGCCTTGCGGCTGTTCGGCGAGCACGAGAACACGCACGTGCCCGACTCGGGCACCCACACGCCCCAGACCGGCATCGCGTGGGGGCGGCCCTCGGACGACGCGGAAACCACCCACAGGCTGCGGCTGGCGAGGAGACGTTCCTCGGCCCAGGACCAGGCCAGGACGCCGTCGGTGTCGTCGGGCACGCCGTAGTCGGCCATGGCGGGACGCTCGCAGCGGGGTGTGGTCACGTCGGTTCCTCTCGATCGCGAGCCGTTCGGGTTCGGGCCCAGTGTGACGCGGTTGTTCGTCTACGATCCCGCCCGCCCGGGTGCCGCATGGGTTCCATGCCGCCTGGCTCCCGGCAGACTGAAGCGGTCAGGCGACGACGAGGAGCAGACGATGGGCAAGCGAGCCGACCGGGCGAGGGCGAAGGCCGAGGGGTTGACCGACGATGCGGTGAGCGGTCTGCGCTCGGAGGCCTACAGCGTGGTGGACGGCGCCGAGGAGGTCCTGGGCAAGGCCAAGCGCAAGACCAGGAGGGCACGACGCCACGTCAACGACGTCGCCGACAAGGCGGAGAAGAAGATCGCCCGCATGCGGCACAAGACCGACCGCAAGGCCCGGAAGATCCGCCGCAAGGCCCAGAAGCAGATCGACAAGACCACCGCCAAGCTCCCCAACGCCTGACCGACCCGGTTCTGACGCCGGAACGGAATCAGTCGGGGAAGCCCTCGAGGCCGTCGTCGAGTTCGACACGGGCGGCGTTGAGGAAGCCGGCCAGCATGCGGTAGTTGCCGACGAGGAAGATCAGCTCCATCAGGTCCTGCTCACCCCACTCGCCCAACGCCTCGTCCCAGACCTCGTCGCTCAGGTCGTTGCCCACGCACAGCTGGTCGACCACGGCGATGGCGACGACGTCGGCCTTCGAGCGCGTCAGCCCGTAGGCGTCCTCGGTCGCCAGGGCGTCGACCTCGTCCTGCCTCAGGCCGGCGTCGAGGCCGATGCGGACGTGCTGGCCCCACTCGTAGGCCGAACCGCTGCGCCACGCCACCCGCAGGATCACGATCTCCCGCAGCCGAGCGGGGAGGTTGCCCTTCATGAGCAGCCCCGTGGCCAGCACCATGCTGCGCTTGAACAGCTTCGGGTGGCGGACCAGCGTGCGGAAGATGTTGAACGGCTCGCCCCCGGAGAAGGTCCGGTAGGGCGCCAGCAGCTCGGCCTGTTCGGGGCTGGGGTCCTCGACGGGACCCAGCCGGGCGCTCACTCCTGGACCAGTTCGATGAGGGTGCCAAAGGCGCCCTTGGGGTGCACGAAGGCCACCGTGGTCCCCCGGGAACCAGGGCGGGGGGCCTCGTCGATGAGCCGGTTGCCCTGGGCCCGCAATGACTCGAGGGCCACGGCACAGTCGTCGACCCGATAGCCGATGTGATGCAGGCCCTCGCCCTTCTTTCGGAGGTACTTGGCCACGGGCGAGTCGTCCCGGGTCGGCGTCAGCAACTGGACATAGGAGTCGGCCACGTTCAGCAGGGCCTCCTCCACGCCGTCGCTCTCGACCACCTCGCGGTGCTCGACGGTGGCGCCGAAGGCGGCCTCGTACCAGGCGACGGCCGCCTCGAGGTCCTCGACGGCGATGGCCACGTGGTCGATCTCGGTGAGCAGCATCTCAGTCCTTCTTCCCGTGGCGGCGGAACAGGGTGATCTCGTCCTCGCCGACCTTCTCGCGGAACTCGGGGTCGTCGATGCCCAGGCCCTCCTCAGGGGCCAGGCAGAGCACGCCGATCTTGCCCTCGTGCTCGTTGTGGTGGACCTGCAGCGCGGCGTCGCCGACCTCGGTCAGCGCGAAGACGGCGGACAGGCAGGGCTGGATGCGGCCCTCGGCCACCATCCGGTTGGCCTCCCAGGCCTCGCGGTAGTTGGCGAAATGGGAGGAGATGATCCGCTTCAGCTTCATCCAGAGGTGGCGGTTGTCGTACTCGATCATGAAACCGGAGGTGGCCGCGCAGGTGACGATCGTCCCGCCCCGGGCGGCGACGAAGACCGAGGCCCCGAAGGTCTGGCGACCGGGGTGCTCGAAGACGATCTCGGGGTCCCGTCCGACCAGGGCGCGGATGTCCTTGCCGAGACGGCGCCATTCCTTTTCGTCCTGGGTGTGCTCGTCGGCCCAGAACCGGTAGCCGGCGGCCTTGCGGTCGATGACGGCCTCGACCCCCATCTCGTGGAGCAGGTCGACCTTGTCGGCCGAGGACACCACGCCCACCGGGGTGCCGCCGCCGTTGAGCACGTACTGACAGGCGTAGCCGCCGAGGCCGCCGGTGGCGCCCCAGACCAGGACGGTGTCGCCCTGGCGCATCTGGACCGAGTTGGGGCTGCACAGCATCCGGTAGCTGGTGGAGTTGCACAGGGCGTTGACGCCGGCTTCCTCCCAGCTCAGGTGGGCGGGCTTGGGCATCAGCTGGTTGGCCTTGACCACCGTGAGGTCGGCCAGGCCACCGAAGTTGGACTCGAAGCCCCAGATGCGCTGGTTGGTGGCGAGCATGGCGTCGTCGTGGGCACTGGGGTCCTGGTCGTCCACGTAGTTGCAGTGGACGGTGACCTTGTCGCCCGGCTTCCAGTTGCGCACGGCCGAGCCCGTCTTCAGCACCACGCCGGAGGCGTCGGAACCGACCACGTGGTACGGCAGGGCGTGGCGGGCGCCCCAGGTGCTCTCCTTGCCGAGGCGATCGAGGAAGAGGAAGGTCGGCAGGGGCTCGAAGATCGAGGTCCACACCGTGTTGAAGTTGATGGAGCTGGCCATGACGGCCACGTAGGCCTCGTCCGGCGCCAGTTCGGGGGTGGCCACGTCGTCCACGTGGAGGGACCGGCGGGGGTCCTTGTCCCAGGACTCGACACCGGCGAACATCTCGGCGTCCTCCCGGCGCACGAAGGCCGCCCGGTAGGACTCGGGGATGGGCAACGCGGCGATGTCCTCGCCGGACGCGCCCCCCTGGATGGCATCGAGGATCTCCTGCATGGCCGGGGACGCTAGCGGTCGACGGTCCGGGCGCTCCAACGCCGTTCGGGGCGGCCTTTCAGCAGGATTTCACAGAGTGTGCTTGTTTGCGCTACTTTCTGTGGTCACCACAAGTGAACGGGACCGCTGGGCGAGGCGGAGGAGGCGACGATGGCGATAACTCCGGACGAGATCGAGAACCACGTGTTCAGCCTGGTGCGACGGGGCTACGACCCCGCCGAGGTGGACGACTTCCTCAAGGACGTCGCCGCGGCCCTGGCCCAGGCCCGGTTGGGGGTGACCCCGCCGACCGAGGAGCCGGACATGGCGGCCGCGGCCGTCGGCGGCCCCGACGACTTCGAGCGCCTGGGTGAGGAGGTGGCGGCCATCCTGCGCCAGGCCCACGAATCGGTGGCCACCCTGCGCCACCGGGCCGAGGCCGACGCCGCCCTCATCGGCCAGGACGCCGAGAACGAGGCCGCCCTCCTCCGCGGGGAAGCCGACAGTGACCGCCAGGCTGCGGCCATCGCGCTGGAGGCGGCCCAGGCCGAGTCCACCCGTCTCTTGGCCGAGGCCCAGCGCCAAGCCGACCTGGCCGCGGATTCGGCGGCCACCCTCGCCCGTCAGCGGACCCGCGAGATCATCGGCGCCGCCCGCCTCGAGGCCCAGGGCGCCGTCACCGTCCAGCGCAACGTCCGCGATCGCCTGGAGGGCACCCGCGAGGACATCGACCAGGCCTTGGACCGCCTTCTCGAGGAGGACCAGGACCTCTTCGAGGCCATCGACCTGACCGATGCCACCATGGCGTCCGTCGTCGCCGGCGACGAGGAACCCGGCCCGGGGTCGGCGTTCGCACCCCCGCCCGGCCAGGGCCCGCCGACCCCGCCGGTGCCGCCACCCACCCGGACGACCCCGCTCGACATCGAGGACCTGCCCTACGACGAGGACGAGGGTGATCTGGGCGAGGGCGAGGATCTGGTCGAACTGGCCGACGACGAAGCGCCCCCCGGTGCCATGGGTGCCCTGCCCACCGATGTCCCCGGTGACGGTGGGACCGGGGAAGCGGCCGACGCGTCGAGCGAGCCCGACGGCGGCGGGGGCGACGATCCCCTGGCCCAGATGGTCAAGAACGCCGTCGAGAACGCCCTCAAGCGGCGCAAGGGCGACAGCGGGCCGTCGAACGGGACCGGCGCCTGAGTTCGGCGCGCCGCGGAGCGGGCTGGTCGCGCTGACCCGGCGCTCCGTACACTCCCCGGCACCAGCGACCACGTCCTGAGGGAGGCCCCACCCATGTCTGGCTCCGTGATCATCGGCGGCGCACGTACACCGATCGGCAAGCTCTCCGGCGGTTTCGCCGGCTTCGCCGCCACCGAGCTCGGTGGGTTCGCCATCAAGGCCGCCCTCGAGCGGGCCGGCGTGAGCCCGGACCAGGTGGACTACGTCTTCATGGGCCACGTGCTGCAGGCCGGCGCCGGGCAGATCACCGCCCGTCAAGCCGCGGCCAACGCCGGCATCCCTCTGACGGTCCCGGCCACCACCATCAACAAGGTGTGCCTCTCCGGCCTGAACTCGATCTACCTGGCCGACCTCATGATCCAGAGCGGCCAGGCCGACATCGTCGTGGCCGGCGGCATGGAATCCATGACCAACGCCCCCTACCTCCTCCCCGGGGCCCGGGCCGGTTACCGACTGGGCGACAAGTCCGTCGTCGACTCGATGATGTACGACGGCCTCTTCTGCGCCTTCGACCAGGTGGCCATGGGCGCCGGCACCGAGAAGTACGCGGCGTCGGCCGGCCTCGAGCGCCTGCCCCAGGACGAGATGTCGGCGGCCTCCCACGAGCGGGCGGCCAAGGCTCAGAAGGACGGCCTCTTCGACAACGAGATCGTCCCCGTCGAGGTCCCGCAGCGCAGGGGCGACCCCGTGCTGATCGAGGTGGACGAGGGCGTGCGCCCCGGAACCACGGTCGAGAGCCTGGCCGACCTGCGCCCGGCGTTCGACAAGGCGGGCAACATCACCGCTGGCAATGCCTCGCAGATCTCCGACGGCGGCGCCGCGGTGATCGTGGTCTCCAAGGCCAAGGCCGAGGAGCTGGGCGCTACCCCACTGGGCGAGATCGTGGGCTACGGCCAGGTGGCCGGTCCCGACCCCTCACTGCTCACCCAGCCCGCCCGGGCCATCAAGGCCGCGGCCGAGACCTCCGGCACCGCGGTCGGCGACATCGACCTGTTCGAACTGAACGAGGCCTTCGCCGCCGTCGGTGTGGCCTCCATGGCCGACCTCGGCATCAGCGACGACATCGTCAACGTGAATGGCGGCGCCATCGCCCTGGGCCACCCCGTCGGCATGTCCGGCACCCGGCTCGCCCTGACGATCCTGCTCGAGTTGGGCCGCCGCGGTGGCGGCCTCGGTGCCGCCGCCCTCTGCGGCGGGGGCGGCCAGGGCGACGCCATCCTCCTCAAGGCCTGACCCTCGCCCCCGAGCCGTCCTTTCTGGCGCCCGATTGAGGCGTCATGGCGCCTCAATCGGGCGCCAGAAGATGCGATCAGAGGTCGACGGTGGCCCAGAACTCGCGCTGGGCGGCGCCGGGGTCCTCGAGGATGCCGAGGTCGGCGTCGAAGGTTCGCACGGCCCGGCGGTCCAGGTCGTAGCGGGGCCAGTCGGGGCCCGGGTCACCGGCGCGGGCGAAGGCCAGCCAGGCGTCCTGCACCGCCTCCGCGAGGCCGACCGGGGGGTCGTCACCCAGGAAGCCGAGCAACCGGGGATCGCTGGCCAGGCCGAACAGGAACGGCAGCTCGATGGCGTGGCAGGCGCCGAGCATCCCGTTCATGGCCGAGGTGCCCCAGCTGAACTGGTACTCCCAGACGTCGGGGGACTGCTGGAGCAGGGCCTCGGCGAGCTCGACAGCCGGGTACCGGAACACCATGTCGGTCCCGATGACGGTGAACGCGTCCTTCAGCGACGGGCCCGCGGCCACGGCGTCGGCGTAGACGGCCAGCGCCTTGTCGGCATCACCGGTGAGGGCATCGAGACGCTGGCGGAGCACGGCGTCATCGATGGGCTGGAAGTCGAGCATGGCGAAGAGCTTCCACTCCTCGCGGGTCGTCCCGGTGATGACCGGGATCCCCGCCGCGCTCCCGCCGCGGAGCGCGCCCAGGACGGAGGTGGGCAGGAAGCCGCCATCGGCGACGGGACGGAACGGCAAACCGGCCGAAACCCCCCCTTCCAGCATCGGTTCCACGTTGGTGAGGGCGGCCAGGATGATCTGGCCTTGGACCTCGAGCAGTCGCTCGTTGCTGAGGGCCCCGAGCTCGTCGAGCGTCGACACACCGAGGGCGGCGAGGACCTCTCGCGCTGAGGTCTCGGCCTGGGCCGGCGGGGCCATGGCCTGGGCGGCGCCCGATTGGGCGATGGCCTTGTGGAACAGGCCCCGGGCCGACTCGGCGGCGAGCAGGCCGGTCACGCTCATGCCCCCGGCCGACTCCCCGAAGATCGTGACGTTGTCCGGATCGCCGCCGAAGGCGGCGATGTTGTCCCGCACCCATTCGAGGGCGGCGACCTGGTCCATCAGTCCAAGGTTCCCGGACCCGGTGAGGTCGGGGTCCAGCCAGCCGAGATCCAGGAAGCCGAAGACCCCCAGGCGGTAGTTGACCGAGACGAGCACGACGTCGCCCCGCTCGATCAGCGTGGCCCCGTCGTAGATCGGGCTGGACCCGGACCCGATGATGAACGCGCCGCCGTGGATCCAGACCATGACCGGCCGGCGGGCATCATCCAGGGCCGGGGTGTACACGTTGAGGAACAAGCAGTCCTCGTCCTGGGGCTCGGGCTCCATACCGAAGAAGGCCGTCAGCATGTCGGGGTTCTGGATCGCCGTGGGCCCGAACGCCGTGGCGTCCCGTACCCCGTCCCAACGCTCGACGGGCGCCGGCGGCCGCCACCGCAGATCGCCCACAGGCGGAGCAGCGAAGGGGACCCCGGCAAAGCGCAGCCCGACACCGTGCTCGACGCCGCGGACCCGCCCA
>Ga0315283_10000591_pt1 | contig 27045 bp, 15 predicted proteins | sample YL17G09_0_MG_FD_204541 | JGI IMG/M metagenome (GOLD analysis project Ga0315283, IMG submission 204541) | Sediment microbial communities from Yellowstone Lake, YNP, Wyoming, USA - YL17G09_0 | ecosystem: Environmental > Aquatic > Freshwater > Lake > Sediment | place: USA: Wyoming | collected...
GCCAGTGCCGGCCTCTCGCGTTGGCATACGCAAGCACCGGCGCCGGAGCGGCGTGCCGTCGGCGACTGCATTGGAATCCGCCCCCGCGCAACGGATGTCCGGGGCTGACCCCAGGGCCGCCAGCCCGTTGCCCTTTCCGGCTCGCCGGTGCCGCGCTCAGAACGGGACGGGCCGCGGCGGCAGCACGTCGTAGCCGTACTGCGCAGCGGCGGTGGCGAGCGCCTGCCAGACGTCGCGCGCGAAGCTGCGTGCGACCAGCAGCGTGAACGCGTCGTCGTCGTGCCGGCAGAACAACGCATTGACATGACCGAAAACGCTTTGCGCACAACTGCCGGCCGGAAACGCCCGCGGATGAAAGTCGAGCGGACAGCCCTTGGCGAGCACGGTCGCAGCCCGCGGACCGGCGATCGTCCAGCCGACGCGCGCGACCGAGACGTCGAACACGCCGCCGCCGGCGGCATTGAGTGCATCGCGCGCCACGGCGAACGCGAGCGGCGGCTGCGGCTCGGCTGCGGCAACGACTAGCCACGAGGCGGGCCCCAGCCAGAGCGCGGCCCACGCGGCGCCGCGCGCGACCGTGTTCGGCGTCGTCGGCAGCGCGACTCCGAACAGCCGGTGTGCCGCATCGGCCAGCGCCGGCCGCGCCGGGTCTCCCTGCACGGTCCAGGCAACCGCGATCGTCGCTTGGCCCAGCGTCAGGGCGCCGGTGGCGGTTGCGCCGTAATGGCCCGGCGACGGGCGGCCGGCGGCGTTGGTGTCAGCCACGGAGCCGCTCCCCCTCGGGGTCGATGAAACAGGGCGGGCCGACTTTCACGCGCACCTTCGCACCCGCCAGCGGCGACACGGCCCACAGTGTTTCGCCGTGGCGCGCGCGCCCGTTGGCGACGAGGGCGAGCGCGATCCAGGCGGCGAGATTGGGGCTCCAGCACCACGACGTGACATGACCCAGCATCGGGTTCGGCAGCGCATGGTCCGGGTCGGCGACGATTTTCGCCGACCGCGGCATCGCGGCGCCGTCCTGCGTCGTGAGTCCGACCAGTTGCCACCGATCAGGCGCAGTGAGCGCCGGGCGATTGAGCAGCGGCTTGCCGACGCACCATTTCACCGCACTGACGAGCTTGCCGAGGCCCAGGTCGTCGGCGGTCGTCCGTCCGTCGGCCTCGGGTCCGATCACGACGTGGCCCTTCTCGATGCGCAGCGTGCCCATCGCCTCGGTGCCGTAAGCCATGATCCCGAACTCGCCGCCGGCCGCGATCACTGCCTCCCACATCGCGTGGCCTTGGTCCGCGGGCACGTGGATCTCGTAGGCGAGCTCGCCCGAATAGCTCATGCGGAAGAGGCGTGCCGGGATGCCTCCTGCACCCGCGCGCAGCGTGCACTCGCCGACGGCGAGAAACGGAAACGCGGCATCGCCGACGTCGATGTCGGCGAGTTTCGCGAGCACCTTGCGCGCATTCGGTCCCGACAGCGCGGCTGCCGCCCATTGCTCCGTCACCGATGTCGCGTACACCTCGAGCTCCGGCCACTCCGCCTGCAGCAGGTACTCGATCTGCTGCATCACCTTGACGGCATTCACCGTCGTCGTCGTCATCAGGTAGTGCGTGGCGGCAAGACGCGACGTGGTGCCGTCGTCCAGCACGATGCCGTCGTCGCGCAGCATCACGCCATAACGGCAGCGGCCGACCGCGAGGGTGTCCCAGCGGTTGACGTAGAGGCGGTTGAGGAATTCGGCAACGTCCCTGCCTTGCAGTTCGATCTTGCCGAGCGTCGACACGTCGACCACGCCGACCTGGGTGCGGACATTCTTCGCTTCGCGGCTGGCGGCGTCGAACTCCGACTCGCCGGGCCGCGGATACGAATGCGGACGCTTCCACAGGCCTGCGTTGACGAAGCGCGCGCCCTGCGCGGCATGCCATTCGTGCATCGCCGAACGGCGGGTCGGTTCGACGTGGGCGCCGGTTTCCTGTCCGGGGAACGCGCCCAGCGTGACCGGTGTGTACGGCGGGCGGAACGTGGTCGTGCCCACCTGCGGAATCGGCAGTCCGAGTTGCTCGGCGAGCAGCGCGAGCCCGACGATGTTGCTGGTCTTGCCCTGGTCGGTGCCCATGCCGAGCGTGGTGTAGCGCTTCAGGTGCTCGATCGAGTGATAGCCCTCGCGCGCGGCGAGCGCGATGTCGTTGACGGTGACGTCGTTCTGCAGGTCGACGAAGCGCTTGGCGGATCTTGCCTGTGCCGGCACGGCCCACAGCGGCTGCTGGGCACCGGAGGCGACGGCGGCCGCGCGCGGCGCAGCAGCGTCCGCCCCGGTGACCATCGGCCCGCAGATCCCGGTGCGGGTCGCGGCCGCGATGCCCGCGGCGTGGCCGTCATCGAGCGCGGCGCCCAGATCGAAGCGGCCGTTCGCGCCGCCGGCCGCGCTGATCGCCAGCGGCGAGCGCTCCGGCACGAAGGTGGCCAGTGCCTCGTCGTAGCGCAGCGTGCCGCGCGCCTGCGAAAAGAGATGCACCGCGGGATTCCACCCGCCCGACACGCAGACGAGATCGCAGTCGATGCGTCGATTCCCGCCGCCGCTGCCGGAAGCGTGCGGGGCGACATCGACGGCGGCGACGTGCAAACCGCCGTGCGCGCCGGTCACCACACTGCCACCGAGCACGGGCAACCCCGCAGCGCGCGCCTGTTCCGGCCAGGTGCCGGCAAGCGCCGCTGCCGGTCGCGGATCGACGATGGCGCCGATAGCGACGCCTGCGCGATGCAGCGCCAGTGCTGTCGCATACGCACTGTCGTTGTTGGTGAACACCACGGCCCGCGAGCCGGGCCGCACGCCGTAGCGCTCGACGTAGGTGCGCGCGGCGCCGGCGAACAGGGTGCCGGGCAGGTCGTTGTTCGCATAGGCGATGCCACGCTCGTGCGCGCCGCTTGCCAGCACCACGGCCTTGGCGCGGATCTTCCAGAACCGCTGCCGGGGTGCATGCGCCGGCGGCGCCGCGACATGGTCGTTGACGCGCTCGATGAGGCCCACCAGATTGTCGTCGTAGTAGCCGAACGCCGTGGTGCGCGTAAGCACGGCCACATCGGCGTGCGCCGCGAGCTCCGCGCGCACGCCGGCGAGCCAGGCGGCGGCCGGCTGGCCGTCGATGACGGCGTCGCCGCCGAGGAGGCTGCCGCCCAGCGCGGCGCTCTCGTCGCACACGATCACGCGCGCACCGCGGCGGACGGCGGCGCGGGTCGCGGCGAGTCCGGCCGGGCCGCCGCCGATGACCAGCACGTCGCAGTGCCCGAACTGATGCTCGTAGGTGTCGGGATCCGCTTCGGTCGCCGCGCGTCCCATCCCCGCGGCATGCCGGATCAGGTGCTCGTACCGGAGCCACCACCGCGGGGTCGGCGGCCACATGAACGTCTTGTAGTAGAAGCCGGACGGAATGAAGCGCGAAAACGAGCTGTTGAGCGCGCCGATGTCGAAGCGCACCGACGGCCAGCAATTCTGGGTGGCGGCCGCGAGGCCGGCGTAGAGCTCGACCTGCGTGGCGAGCACGTTCGGCTCGGTGCGCGCGCCGCGCGCGAGCTGGACGAGGGCGTTCGGCTCCTCGGCGCCGGCGCTGGCGATCCCGCGCGGCCGGTGGTATTTGAAGCTGCGGCCGACTAGGTGCACGCCGTTGGCGAGCAGCGCGGAGGCGAGCGTGTCGCCCGCGCAGCCGTGGTAACGGAGGCGGTCGAACTCGAACGCCAGCGGGACCGCGCGATCGACGACGCCGCCTTCGCGCAAGCGGAACGGTTGCATCATCCGCCGGTCCCGCCAAGCGCCTCGTCGAGCCGCGCGCTGGCGAGGATCTCGTGCGTGCGCGTGTCGCGGCGGACCCTGAACCAGCGCCGGCATCCGGCGCCGTGCAGCCACAGTTCGTCGTGCGGGCCGCAGGGGTTGTCGCGCAGGTAGACGTAAGCGAACCATGCGGCTTCCGGCGCGTCGGTCGCCGGTCGCTTCACCGTCGCATCGCCGCCGTAGGTGAACTCGATCTGGCTGCGCGGGCCGCACCAGGGGCAGGGGATCAGCAGCATCGCGCGGCGCCCGTCACGTCAATGCGCCCAGGCATAGGGTCCGGCACCCTTTTCGTCGATCATGCGGCCTTCCGCGAAACGCTCCAGCGTGAACGCGGCATTGAGCGGATGCGGTGCATCGCGGGCCATCGTGTGCGCGTGGAGCCAGCCCGAGGCAGGCGTCGCCTTGAAGCCGCCGTAACACCAGCCGCCCGTCATGGTGAGGCCGCGGACCGGCAGCTTGCCGATGATCGGGCTGCCGTCCATCGTCATGTCGCAGATGCCACCCCAGGTGCGCATGACTTTGAGCCGACCGAAGCTCGGGAAGAGCGCGAGGCACGCGGCGACGACGTGCTCGATGATCGGCAAGTTGCCGCGCTGCGAATACGAATTGCAAAAGTCGAGATCGCCGCCCATCACCAGCTCGCCCTTGTCGGACTGGCTGATGTAGAAATGGACGGCGCCGGAGGTGACCACCGTATCGAGCACCGGTTTGACCGGGTCCGACACCAGAGCCTGCAGCACGTGCGATTCGATCGGTAGCCGGATGCCGGCCATTGCCGCAAGCCGGCTCGAATGGCCGGCGACGGCGAGACCGACCTTGGGCGTCGCGATGGCGCCGCGGGTCGTGTCGACACCGACGACCGCGCCGTTGTCGACGCGGATGCCGGTGACTTCGCACTGCTGGATGATGTCGATGCCACGCGCATCCGCGGCGCGAGCATAGCCCCAGGCCACGGCATCGTGGCGCACCGTGCCGCCGCGCGGTTGCAGCAGGCCGCCGTGGATCGGGAATCGCGCCGCGGGCGAGCAGTCGAGGTTCGGAATCCAGCGGGCGATCTCGTCCGTCGTCATGAACTTCGCGTCGATGCCGTTGAGGCGCATCGCGTTGCCGCGGCGCATCGCGGCGTCCATGTCGGCCGGCGAATGGACGAGGTTCAGCACGCCGCGCGCGGAATACATCACGTTGAAGTTGAGGTCGCGCGCGAGCCCTTCCCACAATTTCAGCGAGAACTCGTAGAAATGCGCATTGGGCTCGAGATGGTAGTTCGAGCGCACGATCGTCGTGTTGCGCCCGGTGTTGCCGCCGCCGAGCCAGCCTTTTTCCAGCACGGCGATGTTGGCGAGGCCGTGCTCCTTGGCCAGGTAATACGCGGTCGCGAGGCCGTGCCCGCCGCCGCCGACGATCACGGCGTCGTAACGGGGCTTCGGCGCCGGGCTCTTCCACGCGAGTGGCCAGTGCTCGTGGTGCGACAGCGCGTTCCGCGCAAGCGAGAAGATCGAGTATTTCAAGCGGTCGGGGCGCGGGTGGCGTCGATCTCGGTGCGGGACGGGGCGGGGCGGGTGCGCGACCACGAGATGCCGCCGCCGGGGCGACCCTCGCAGTATGTCAATCATAATGGATTCGGCCGAAACCCTGCGCGCGGTCCGGCCGCCAGGGCCCACGCTCGCTGAGAGAGCGTATCGGTACGACGGGAGCTGGTGTATCATGCTGGGCTGCCAAAAGCTCGGCGACCGCCGCCGGGATCCGGTACACCTGCTGGCTGCGCTCCGCTCACCGTCGAAAAGGTCCACTTCGTGAAACACATCCTCTGCGGATTGCTCGTCGCCGCCGGTCTCGTCGCCTTCGGCGTCTCGGCCCAGACCGCCCCCAACACGCTCGGCAGGATCAAGGCCGCGAAAGCGATCAATGTCGCGTATGCCGGCGACTCGCTGCCGTTCTCGTGGGCCACGTCCGACAAGCGGCCCGCCGGCTATTCCATCGACCTGTGCAAGCGCGTGATCGCGCAGATCGGCCGCACGGTCGGCGAGCCCGATCTCAAGGTCAACTGGATGGTGGGCGGCGTCGCCGAGCGCCTCCAGCTGGTCGCCAGCGGCAAGGCCGACCTCGAGTGCGGCAACACCACGCAGACGCTGGCGCGGCTCGCGAGCGTGGACTTCTCCAACCTGATCTTCATCGACAGCGGCGGTTTCCTGGTGAAGATGGGTTCGCCGATCAACCGCATGGCCGACCTGGGCGGGCGCAAGGTGGCGGTGATCAAGGGCACCACGACCGAGGCGCGCCTCACCGACCAGCTCAAGACGCGCCTCATCAATGCGACGGTGGTTCCGATCAGCGAAGGGCTGGAAGGGATCGCGATGCTCGACGCAGGCACCGTCGATGCCTATGCCGGCGACAAGATCAAGCTGATCGGGATTGCCGCGCAGGTCAAGGAGCCCTCGCGCTTCGCGCTGCTCACCGAAGAGCTGTCGTTCGAGCCCTACGCGCTCGCGCTTCCGCGCAACGATTCGGCGTTCCGGCGCGAGGTGAACACCGCGCTCACGCAGATCTATCTCTCCCCGGACATCGAGGTGATCTTCGAGCAGTGGCTGGGCCGGCTTGGCCGCCCGTCGGGCCTGCTCGCCGCGATGTACCTTCTCAATGCGATCCCCGAGTGATCGGCCCGTCCTTCGAAGGAGTCCAATGATGTCCCATTTCCATTTGCTGCGGCGCTCGGTGGCGGTGCTCGCTGCCGTTGCGGCGCTGGCGCTGGCCGGATGCAACACCCCGCCAGCGTTTGAAGTGAGCCAGCCGCAGAGCGGGCGCGCCGGCACCGTCGAGTCCATCCAGCAGGATTCGGTGCAGAACGTGAACACTGCCGTCGGCACGATCGGCGGCGCGCTGATCGGCGGCGGCCTCGGCAGCCTGATCGGGGGCGGCACCGGCCAGACGGTGGCCACGGTCGTCGGCGCGATCGGCGGCGGGTTCGTCGGCAACCAGGCCGCGGAAAGGGGCCGCACGCTCGTGTGGCGCATCGGCGTGCGCTACGATGATGGCAGCTACGCGACCGTCCAGCAAACGAGCTCGCCGGGGTTGCGCATCGGCGACCGCGTGCAGGTGACGTCAACCGGAATCGAACTGATGCGTTGACGGGCGACCCCCGCCCACTTTTCATCGCGGCGCGGCGCGCCGCCCAACTTTGACCAAGGAGAAGCAAATGCAACGAACCCTGAAGCACATCGGCAGTATCGCTTTGCTGGCCATCGCCTCGACGGGGTTGATCGCAACCTCGGCGCAGGCACAATCGGACCAGCAGAAGCTGGTCGTCGAGGCCGAAAAGACGCTGTCCAATTTCCTGCGCGACCCCGACATGAAGTGGCTGCAGAACAACCTCGGCCGCGCCAAGGCCGTGCTGATCGCACCCCAGATCGCCAAGGCCGGCTTCATCATCGGCGGCTCCGGCGGCCACGGCGTGCTGCTCGCGCGCGACGCGAAGTCCGGCAAATGGGCCGGTCCCGCGTTCTACACGCTGGCCACCGCCAGCATCGGCTTTCAGGCCGGCGTTTCGGTGTCCGAGATGGTGACGCTGGTGATGACCGAGAAGGGCCTGAATTCGCTGCTGGCCAGCTCGGCGATGCTGGGGGGTGCCGCGAGCGTCGCCGCGGGCCCGGTGGGCGCGGGCGCCAGTTCCAACATCGTGGCCGATCTCGTGAGCTTCAGTCGTGCCAAGGGCGTCTACGGCGGCCTCAATCTCGACGGCACCGTCGTCGCGGTGGCCAACGACTGGAACAAGGCGTACTTCGGCAAGGACGTCCTGCCCCCCGATATCCTGATCCGCATGTCGGTGACCAACAAGCAGGCGGACCCGCTGCTCGCCGCGGTGACCAAAGCGACGATGAAGTAATCGCGGTTTCGCGATCGCGCTAGAACAGCCGGGGGACCACCCTCGGCGCCCTTTTTTCGTACGATGGAGGAGACCATGCAGATCGGAAAGTGCACGACCTGGCTTTGCGCCGCCATGCTGGCGCTCGTTGCCGCCGTTCCCGCATGGGCGCAGTCCGACACGCTGGCGAGCATCAAGCAGAAGGGCAAGATGGTGGTCGGCGTCAAGGCCGACTACAAGCCCTTCGGCTACACCGATCCGTCGGGCAAGATCGTCGGGCTCGAGATCGACCTCGCCAACGACGTCGCCAAGCGGCTGGGCGTGCAGATCGAGCTGGTGCCGGTGATCGCGGCCAACCGCATGGAGTTCCTGAAGCAGGGCAAGATCGACCTGATGATCGCGACGATGGCCTACAAGCCGGATCGCGCCGAGGTCGTCGGCATCCCGCAGCCGTTCTACTACGCGGGCGCGGCCAACGTCTTCGCCAAGAAGAGCTCGGGCCTCAAGAACTGGTCCGACCTCAAGGGCAAGCCGGTCTGCGGCATCCAGGGCGCTTACTACAACCGCAAGACGGGCGAGGAATTCGGCGCGCAGCTGGTCGTGTTCAAGGGCGTGACCGAGGCGATGGCCGCGCTCGAAGGCGGCAACTGCGTGGGCGTCGTGTTCGACACGACGTTCTTCGCCGGCATCGCCGGCGACGCCAAGTGGGCCGACTACGCGATGGTGCTGCCGTCGATCGATCCCGAGCCGTGGGGGATGGGCGTGCGCAAGGAAGACACCAGGTTCGCCGCGTACATGAGCGACCTCGCCAAGGAATGGCACAAGACCGGCTTCATCCTCGACCTCGAGAAGAAGTGGGGCATCCCGCAGTCGCCGTTCCTGGTCGAGCAGCAGGCCAAAGCCAAGTAAGCGGTGTGGCGCCGGCCTACGGGCGCACTGCTGCGGCGCGGGACGTCCCGTGGATGACGTCGCCGCCTGGTTCCGCTGGCTGCATCAGGCCAGCGGCATCAAGCTGACGATCTTCTACGACAGCTACGATCGCACGCGCTTCCTGCAGGGTTTCGTCACCACACTCCGGCTGTCGGCGTATTGCCTGGTCCTGAGCGTCGGGCTCGGCGCGGTTGCCGCGTGGCTGCAGGGCTCGCGGGTCGTTGTCCTGCGGCGGGGCGTCGCCGGCTTCGTCGCGCTGTTCCGCAATACGCCGCCGCTGGTCCAGCTCTACTTCTTCTATTTCGCGCTCGGTCCGCTGCTGCCGAAGGTCGGCGGCATGCCGCTGCTCGGCTCGTTCGGCTGGGCCGTCGTGTCGCTGACGCTGCTGGAAACGGCGTTCGCCGCCGAGATCTTCCGCGCCGGCATCGAGGCGGTGCCCAAGGCGATGGTCGAGGCGGCGTCGTCGCTCGGCTTTTCGCGCTGGCAGATCTACCGGCAGGTGGTGCTGCCGCTGGCGGTGCGGGTGACGATGCCGGCGATGACCAACAACCTCGTCAACCTGGTGAAGACCACCACGCTCGCCTACGCGATCGCGGTGCCGGAGCTGCTCTACATGTCGGCGCAGATCTGGTCGGAGCAGGTCAACGTGCCCGAGATGATGGTCGTGCTCCTGCTGTCCTACGTCGGCATCGTCGGCTTGATCAACCATGTCATGCAATGGCTCGAAGCGCGCCTCGCCGTGCCGGGGTTCGGGCAATGAGCCTTCCCCAAGGAGGGTGCGCATTGAACGGGCGCGCCGGCGCGACACGACTCGGCGTCCTCCCGCCGCTCGCGGCGGTGCTGGCGCGCCCCGCGTCCGGCGACCGGTCGAGCGGCGGCGGCCGGTTCACGGCGCGCGCCGGCGCGGCGCTGCTGGCGGTGTTCGTGGCTTCGGTCGTGCTGGCGCAGGTGCAGGCCGCACCGGCGAAGGCGAGCATCATCGCGCTGCTTGTCAAGTGGACGCCGCTCCTCGCCCAGGGCTTCCTGTTCAACCTGCTGATCAGCGCGCTGGCGATGGCGCTCGGCACCGCGGCCGGCGCGGCGCTGGGCGTGGCGCGCCTTTCGCTGCGCCCGCCGGTGCGCGGTGCGTCGTGGGTCGTCACCCAGTTCTTCCGCAACGCGCCGTGGCTCGTGCTGCTGTTCTTCGTCATGTTCCTGCTGCCGTTCGAGTTCACCATCGGCGGCGTGACGATCCCGTTCCCCGACTGGCTCAAGGCCACGCTCGGCCTCGCGCTGCCGATCATGGCCAACATGGCCGAGATCGTCCGCGGCGCCGTGCAGTCGATTCCCACCGCGCAGTGGGAGGCGGCGCGCTCGCTCGCGTTCACGCGCCGGCAGACGCTGTGGAAGATCATCCTGCCGCAGTGCATCAAGCGGATGCTGCCGCCGTGGATGAACTGGTACGCGATCCTGACGATGGCGACCACGCTGGCGTCGGTCGTCGGCGTCAGCGAGGTGATGACGATCACCGGCCGCATCACCAACGCCGAAGGCCGCACCGACCTGCTGATCCCGATCTACAGCTACGTGCTGCTGTGGTTCTTCCTGTACTGTTACCCGATCTCGGTGTGGACGCGGCGCCTCGAAGCCCGCTACGCCGAACGCTGAGCGCCGCCGACCATGGATCTCGAATCGTTCCTGCGCCATCACCGCATCAGCGCGCCGCGCCACGAGCACCCCGCGGTGATGACCTGCGAGGAATCCGATCGCCTCGTGCCGACGCTGCCGGGCGCCAAGTCGAAAAACCTGTTCCTGCGCGACAGGAAGGGTTTGCGGCACCTGCTGGTGACGGTGCCGCCCGACCGCGCGGTCGACCTGCACGCGCTGGGTGCCGCGCTGGGCGTGGGCCGCCTCGGCTTCGCCTCGCCCGAGCGGCTGCAAAGGCATCTGGCGATCACGCCCGGGTCGGTCAGCCTGCTCGCGCTGATGAACGACCAGGCGAACGCCGTCGAATTCGTCATCGACCGCGCGCTGTGGGAGGCGGCGGCGATCCAGGCGCATCCGCTGGTCAACACGGCGACGATGGTGCTCGCGCACGCGGATCTGGAGCGCTTTCTTGCCGCAACGGGGCACGTGCCGCAGGTCGTCGACGTGCCGGGCAGCATGGCGGCGGTCCACGTGGCGGAGCGCGCCGGACCATGACCGCGCCGGCGGGCACGACACCGCTCGTGCGCATCGAGGACGTGCACAAGTCCTTCGGCGCCGTCGAGGTGTTGAAAGGCGTCTCGCTCACAGTGAACAAGGGCGAGGCGGTGTGCATCATCGGCCCGTCGGGCTCCGGCAAGTCGACGCTGCTGCGCTGTATCAACGGGCTGATCCCGGTCGATCGCGGCGAAGTGCACGTCGGCCCGCACGCGGTGCACCTGCTGCACACGGACCGCGAGATGATCGCGCTGCGCAAGGACGTGTCGATCGTCTTCCAGCAGTACAACCTGTTTCCGCACAAGACCGCGCTGGAGAACATCATGATGGCGCCGGTGGACGTGCTGAAGCAGCCGCGGGCGGAAGTCGAGGCGCGCGCGCACGACCTGCTGAAGAAGGTGCGCCTCGCGGGCAAGGAGCAGAGCTATCCCGGCGAGCTTTCCGGCGGGCAGCAGCAGCGGGTGGCGATCGCGCGGGCGCTGGCGATGCGCCCGTCGGTGATGCTGTTCGACGAGGTTACCGCGGCGCTCGATCCCGAGACGCGCAAGGAAGTGCTGGTGACGATCCGCCAGCTGGTGGAGGAAGGCATGACGTCGATCCTGGTCACGCACGAGATGGCCTTCGCCCGCGAGATCGCCAACCACGTGTATTTCACCGACCACGGCGTGATCGTCGAGGACGGCACGCCGGCGGCGCTGTTCGGCAATCCGCAGAAGGAGCGCACGCGCGCGTTTCTGGAGCAGGTGCTTTAGCGAAGACGGGCCGACACCGTCAGGCCAGCACCTTCACGTTCAACCCGCCGACTCGCCTGAAGCCCGCGTCACCGGTCAGGAACAGGTGATCGGTGCCGATCTGCAAACAGCTCGCTGCCTGCAGGGCGTCCGGCGTTCGCAGCCCGTGCCTGGCGCGGATTGCCGCCGCCAGCTCCACCACATCCTTGTTCAGTTCCAGCCAGACCAGATCGGTGCGGGCGAAGAACGCATCGAACGCCGCCAGTACTGCATTGTCGTTGGCTTTCATCGGTCCCACCCGGCACTCCAACCACGAGAGGCGGCTTACGCTGGAGCCGAGGTCGGGGTACCGCCGGGCAGCGGCTGCCAGCTTCTTGCGCACGTTGCCGGCGAACGGCTCCTTGCCTTCGATCAGGTAGATCAGAGCGCTGGCATCGAAGAATGCAATCACCAGGCGCGCTCGGCCTTGAGGTTGGCGTCGATCTGAGCTTGGGTGCGCTTGCCGGCAATCGGTTGAGCGAGAAGCCACTGCACGGCAGTCATCGAGCCCGGGGCTCTCACCTTGCCGCGGGTGAGGCGCTCATACTCTTCCTCGGACAGCACGACCGCGGCAAGCTTGTTGCGCTTGATGATGTGCACGGGGCCATGCCGCAGGCCTTCTTCGATGGCGGCCATGCCGCGGCGCTTGATTTCGGCAATGGTGAGGGCGTTGTTCATCGGGATCCCGTTTCAGTACTAAAACTGCAATTATGATACCGATATCAGTACTGTTTTTCAACGGACCCCGTCGGTCGGCAGCGTCCTCCGCCACCCTTGGTCCGTCTGCGGCGGTCGCCATCGGGCCCGGCCCGCCTGTAGACTAACGCCCGGCACTCAGCGCAAGTCCAGGTGACCCCGACCGGCGCCTGGCGCGGAGACATCATCACGGAGTCGGGAACACCCGGAGCAGAGCATGGCGCGCTTGCCGAAGGAGAAGAAGCCCGCCCTTGCGGCGCAGCCGCCGGCACGCGCCCCGACGCCGCGCGCAACGGCCCGGCAGGTCGGCGACCTCGCGTGGGCTGGCCAGCACGAGAAGGCGGTCGAGCTCGCCACGGCGGCGCTGTCCGCGCCACGCTCGAGCGCCGCACTCCGGCTCGAGTTGCTGGACCTGCGCGCGGAAAGCCGGATCGCCCTCACTGACCTCGATGCGGCGAGCGCCGATGCCACCGCGATGCTCGCACTCGCGCGGGCCGCCAGGTCGCCGGCGTTCAAGGCGCAGGCGCAGAATCGGCAGGCCCTCGTGCAGATGCGCCAGGGTGAGTTCAGGGCCGCCGTCGTCACGGCGACCGCAGCGCTGAAATCCGCGCGGCTGGCCGGGAAGAAGGCGCTGGTCGCGCTCTGCCTGCTGCGCCTCGCCGAAGCGCAGTTCCGCGACGATTCGAGCGACGAGGCCATCCGGATTGCGTCGGAGGCGGTCGCGCTGTTCCAGAGCCTGGGACAGCCGGCGGGCCAGGGGCGCGCGCTGTGGGCCGTCGCCGCGGCGCAGAGCCGGCTGGGCCATGCGGCCGAGGCGAACCAGGCGGCCGGCGATGCGCTGGCGCTTGGCCGAAGCTGCGGCGACCTCTACGGCGTGGGCAATGCGCTCAACATGCTGATGTTCGACGAGCCCGATCTGGGCACCCGGCTCCGCTTGCTGAACCAGGCGCTCGCTGCCTTCGAGGCCGCGGGTTACCTCGAACGGCAGGGCGTCGTGACCTACAACCTCGGCGTCGCCTACGGCAACCTCGGGCTCCACCGGCGAGCGCGCCGCCTGAACCGCGCCGCCCGCGACATCCGATCGCGCGCCGGTGCGCGCGCCAACGTCGGCGACTACGTCGGCGGCTTCCTGCTCGGATCGGCATTCCTCGAAATGGACATGGGGCATCTCGCCGCCGCCCGCCGCCTCCTCGCCGAAGCCGACGCGATCGACTTCGATTCCGCGCAGAACCGCCTCGTCCGCTATTTCCAGGTCATGGCGCACGGCCGCCTGGCAGTTCTCGAGGGCGATCCGCCGAACGCGCTGCGGCATTACAAGCATGCCGTGAAGCTGGGGCGCGCCGACGAGTTCGCGGCCGCCGAGATGAATGCGCTGGCGGACCTGGCGCAGGTCCACCTCACCCTCGGCAACCCCGGCGCCGCGCTGGCGGCCACGCGGCGCGCCACGCGGATGCATCGCGCCCATGACCTTGCGGCGCTGCAGGGGATGAACCCGCCGCTGATCTGGTGGCGGCACAGCCAGGCGCTGCAGGCCAACGGGGAGGCCGCGGCGGCGCGCGAGGCGCTCGGGATGGCATATCGGTTCATGCAGGAAGGCATCGGCGGGCTGCGCGATGAAGGCCTGCGCCGCAATTGCCTGAACAAGATCGACGGGCACCGGGAAATCGTCCATGCCTGGATCAAGGATGCGCGCAGGCGCCACCTGTCCCCGGAGCGCCTCGCCGCCCATCTGGCCGGCGAGGCGAACCTGCAGGAACCTTTCGAGCGTCTGGTGGACACCGGGCTGCGCCTGAACGAGCTGCGCAGCGCGCAGGAGCTGCACGATTTCCTGATCGACGAGGCGACCGAATTGAGCGGCGCCGAGCGCGTGCTGCTGGTGCTGGAGACGCCGGAAGGACTGCAACTCGCCGGCTCACTGGTGCCGCGCGGCGAGGACGCCGAGGCGCTTCTGGAGAGCATCGCGCCCGCGCTGACGGAAGTGCGCCGCACGCGCGCGGTGAGCCTTGCGCACGGCCCCGAGGGCGCGGGCGAGCTCGAGCAGCGCTCGCGCGTCATCACGCCGTTGATAGCCCAGCGGCAGCTGATGGGCTATCTGTACGCCGACCTCGACGGCGCGTTCGGCCGCCTGCGCGACGCGGATCGCGACCTCCTCGGCATGCTCGCGAGCCAGGCCGCCGTGGCACTCGACAACGCGCAGTGGGCGCAGGGGCTCGAGCAGAAGGTGGCGCAGCGTACCGGGGAGCTGCAGGCTTCGAACGGCATGCTCGAACAGCGCGCGAACGAGCTGGCGATCATCAACAGCATCCAGCAGGGCATGGCCGGCTCGCTCGACTTCCAGGCGATCGTCGAGCTGGTCGGCGACAAGCTGCGCGAGGTGCTGCGCGCGCTGGACATCGGCATCGTCTGGTTCGATCAGGAAGGCAGGCTCCTGAACTTCCTCTACAGCTACGAGCGCGGCAAGCGCCTGCACCTGCCGCCGATGCCGATACCGCCTCCGGTCGAACGGCTGATCGAGACCCGGCAGTCGCTGCTGTGCCGCACCGCGGACGAGCAGATCGCCGCGGGCATCGGCGCCGTGCCCGGGACCGACCAGAGCCGCTCGGCGGTCGTCGTCCCGATCATCGGCCGCGACCGCGCGCTGGGCTTCCTGTCGATGGAAGACTACGAGCGCGAGGGCGCCTACGGCGAGGCCGAGCTGCGCCTGCTGCAGACCGTGGCGGCGTCGATGGGCGTGGCGCTGGAGAACGCGCGCCTGTTCGACGAGACGCAGCGCCTGCTCAAGGAGACCGAGCAGCGCGCCGCCGAGATGGCGGTGATCAACAGCATCCAGCAGGGCATCGCCGGCTCGCTGGACTTCCAGGGCATCGTCGACCTGGTGGGCGACAAGCTGCGCGAGGTGCTGCACACGCAGGACCTGGGCATCACATGGTACGACGCGCAGGCCAAGGTCACGCACGGCCTGTATCACTACGAGCATGGCCAGCGGTTCGCGCAACCGCCCACGCCGATGCACCCGGGCGGTACCGCCGAGCGCCTGATCGCCACGCGCCAGCCGGTGATCTTCAACAGCGTTGCCGACATGATCGCCTCCGGGATCGGTCTGGTGCGCGGCACCGACCAGGCCAAGTCCGGCGCCTGCATCCCCATCATCGCCAGCGACCGCGTGCTGGGCGGTCTGAGCGTGGAAGACCACGAACGCGAGGGCGCCTACGGCGAGTCCGAAATCCGCCTGCTGCAGACCGTCGTCTCGGCGATGGGCGTGGCGCTGGAGAACGCGCGTCTGCTCGAGGAGACGCAGCGCCGCGCGCGCGAGACCGCCGCGCTGGCCGACGTCGGCCGCGACTTGTCGGCCTCGCTCGACCTCGCCACGGTGATGGACCGCATCGCCGGCCATGCGAAGGACCTGCTCCAGGCCGGCAACAGCGCCATCTTCCTTCCCGACGCGGGAGCGACGACGTATCGCGCGATCGTCGCCGTCGGCGAGACGGCTGACGCGATCAAGGCGACCGTGATCGAAGGCGGCGTCGGCATCATCGGCAGCCTCCTGCGAAGCGGCCAGCCCGAGCTCATCAATGACAGCCGCGCCGATCCGCGCGCCGTGCAGATTCCGGGCACGCAGTCGCAACGCGACGAGCGCCTGATGGTGGTGCCGCTGGTCGGCGACGGCGCGGTGGAAGGCGCGATGGCGGTCTGGCGCACCGGCGGCCAGCCGTTCGACCAGCGCGAGCTGGAATTCCTGGTCGGCCTGTCGCGGCAGGCCACAGTAGCGCTGTACAACGCGCGGCTGTTCAACGAGACGAAGGAGGCGCTGGCGCGGCAGACGGCGACCGCCGAGGTGCTGCGCGTGATCAGCGAGTCGCCCACCGACGTGCAACCGGTGCTGGAAGCCGTCGCGGAACGGGCGGGGCTGCTCTGCCGGGCGGAAGGCAGCCGGGTCTGGCTGCTGGTCGAGGGTCAACTGCGCGCCATGACGAATTACGGACCGGCGTTCAAGGATAATTCCGGCGTTGACGTGCTGCCGCTGCGCAGAACGTCGATCGCAGGGCGGGCGATGCTGGAGCGCCGGACGATCCACGTCGAGGATGCCCTGCCGCTGCTGGACACCGAGTATCCGGACGTCCGGCAGGCCCAGGAGCGCCTTGGAATCCGCACGATACTCAACGTGCCGCTGCTCCGCGAAGGCGAAGCGCTGGGCGTGATTTCCCTGGTGCGCAGGGACGTGCGCCCCTTTGTGGCCGCCGAGATCGGCCTCGTGCAGACGTTTGCCGACCAGGCGGTGATCGCGATCGAGAACGTGCGTCTCTTCAACGAGACCAAGGAGGCGCTCGACCAGCAGCGCGCGTCGGGCGAGGTGCTGGGTGCGATCAGCAGCTCGATCGCCGACACGAAGCCCGTGTTCGACATCATTCTCCAGCGCTGCCGGCACCTCTTCGAAGGCGACACCGTGGGGCTCACCCTGCTGCGCGACGACGGCATGCTCGACATCGGCGCCTACGCAGGCCCGGGCAGCGACGGGCTGCGGCGCGTCTTCCCGCAGCCGCTCGACCGCACGACAGCCTCGGGCGTCTCGATCCTCGACCGCAGGGTGCTCTCGTATGCGGACGTCGACGCCGACGACATGCCGGCCGCCTCGCGCGACGGCTGCCATGCGATCGGGCTGCAGTCGATGACGCTCGCGCCGATGCTCTGCTCCGGTCGCGCGATCGGGACACTGTGGGTCGGCCGCACGTTCAAGGGCCCGTTCAGCGAAAAGCAGGTGGCGCTGCTGCGCACCTTCGCCGACCAGGCGGTGATCGCGATCCAGAACGCGCGCCTCTTCAACGAGACCAGGGAGGCGCTCGAGCAGCAGACCGCCACCGCCGAAGTGCTGCAGGTGATCAGCAACTCGGTGGAAGACACGGCGCCCGTGTTCGAGAAGATCCTCGACAGCTGCGAGCGGCTGTTCGGCACGGAGCACTTGGGGATCGTGGTGGTCCGCGACGACGGCCAGGTTCACCCGGCGGCGATTCGCGGCTCCATCGTGAAGACGATGACACGCACGTTGCCCATGCCGGCGGAACAGAGCACCACCGGCAGGGCGCTGCGCGAGCGGCGCATCGTGCAGATCACCGACATCGAGGAAATGGCCGAATCCAATGCCTGGGCGCGCGGCACGCTCGAGCAGGAGGGCCCCTTCTCGGCCGCCTGGGTGCCGATGCTGTGGGAGGACCGCGGCATCGGCTCGATCATGGTGGTGCGCCAGCCACCCTCGCCGTTCACCGAGAAGGACGAGGCGCTGCTGCGGACCTTCGCCGACCAGGCGGTGATCGCCATCCAGAACGCGCGGCTGTTCAACGAGACGCAGGAGGCCCTGAGTCACCAGACGGCCTCCGCCGACATCCTGCGCGTGATCAGCAGCTCGCCGACCGACGTGCAGCCGGTGTTCGACGCGATCGTCGCGAGCGCGGTGCGGCTGCTCGCCTGCGACATGGCGATCGTTCTGCGTAGCGACGGCAGGACGTACTCGCCGGCCGCCGGCGCCACACCGGACGGCCCGCTCGCCGACATGGGGCCGTTGAACCTGCCGATCGATCCACGGCTCAATTTCCCGTCGCGGGCGATGACGGGCAAGACGATGCTGCATCTGCCGGACTGGTCGACGATCGAGCTCCCCGAGCACGAGGCCCGGATCCGAGCGGTGTTGGGGGTGAACGCGACGCTTTTCCTGCCGCTGCTGCGAGAGGGCGAATGCGTCGGCCTGTTGACCTTCGGGCGCAAGCGGGCCGCCGCTTTCAGCGCAAAGGAAATCGCGCTGGCGGAATCCTTCCGCGACCAGGCGGTGATCGCCATCGAGAACGTGCGTCTCTTCAACGACACCAAGGCGGCGCTCGCGATCGTCGAGGAGCGCACGCGCGAGCTGACCGAGTCGCTCGACTACCAGACGGCGATCAGCGACGTGCTGCGCGTCATCAGCGAGTCGCCGACCGACGTGGCGCCGGTGTTCAGGGCGATCCTCGAATCGGCGACGCGGCTGTTCGGCAGCCCGCTTGCTGCCGTCTTCCGCTACGACGGCGCGCTTGTCGACATGGTCGCGACGCACAACTGGACGGATGAGGCGATCGAGGAGGCCCGCCGGATTTACCCCGGGCCGCCCAACCCGCGGATGATGAGCGGGCGCGTGATCCTCTCCGGCCGTGTCGAGACGCTGGAGGATACGCTGGGCGACGCGGATTACGACCAGGCGCTCGCCCGGGCCGGCCATTGGCGTCGCATGGCCAGCGCGCCGCTGCTGAAGGAGGGGGCCTGCGTCGGCGCGATCACCGTCGCGTGGCCCGATCCCGGCAAGACGCCGCAGCGGCAGATCGACCTGCTGCAGACCTTCGCCGACCAGGCGGTGATCGCGATCGAGAACGTGCGGCTCATCAACGAGACCCGCGAGGCGCTGGAGCAGCAGACCGCCACCGCCGAGATCCTCGGCGTCATCAGCAGCTCGGTGGCCGACGCGCAGCCGGTGTTCGCGAAGATCCTGGAGAGCTGCCAGCACCTCTTCGGCAGCGACGAGATGGACGTGCTGGTGGTCGACGACGAAGGGCAGCTGCAGATCGCCGCCTACGCCGGCAAGGCGCACGACGCGGTGGCCGCCACCTTCCCGGCGCCGGTGGAAAAGACCCCGGCCGGCCGCGCGATCCGCGAGCGGCGGGTCGTCCATTACCCCGACATCGCGCGCGGCGAGGACGTGCCGAACGTCGTGCGCAAGGTGGCGAAGATCGCCGGCTACCAGTCGATGGCGTTCGCGCCGATGCTGTGGGAGGACCGCGGCATCGGCGCCGTCGGCGTAGCCCGCGCGCGCGGCGCGTTCAGCGCGAAGGAGCTCGCCACGCTGCAGACCTTCGCTGACCAGGCGGTGATCGCGATCCAGAACGCGCGGATGTTCAACGAGACCAAGGAGGCGCTCGAGCGGCAAACGGCGACGGCCGAGATCCTCCGGGTCATCAGCGGCTCGGTCACCGAAACGCAGCCAGTGTTCGACGCGATCGTGCAGAGCTGCCAGCGCCTGTTCGCCGGGAAAGCCGTCGCGCTGGTTTTTGCGCGCGGGAACATGCTGGAATCGGCCGCCTATTCCAGCGACAGCCGCGACCAGCGCGGCGTCGGCTTCCTGAAGCCCTGGCCGCTCGACCGCGGCAGCGGCGCCGGCACCTGCATTCTCGACTCCTGCGTCATCAACGTGGCCGACACCGCCGAGGCCACCAAGCGGTTTGCCCGCATGCCCGACCTGGCGATCGCGCTGGGATACAAGTCGTGCCTCTTCGTGCCGCTGCTCGCCGACGGCAGGGCCATCGGCTGCATCACCATCCTGCGCGCCGCCACCGGCCGCTTCGACGACCAGGAGGTCGCGCTCGCGCAGACCTTCGCCGACCAGGCCGTGATCGCGATCCAGAACGCGCGCCTGTTCAAGGAGACGCAGGAGGCGCGCGCCGCGGCCGAAACGGCCAACGAGGCGAAAAGCGCGTTCCTGGCGACGATGAGCCACGAGATCCGCACGCCGATGAACGCGGTGATCGGCATGAGCGGGTTGCTGCTCGACACGCCGCTCTCCTCGGAGCAGCGCGACTACGCCGCCACCATCCGCGACTCCGGCGACGCGCTGCTCACCATCATCAACGACATCCTCGATTTCTCGAAGATCGAGGCGGGCCGGATGGACGTGGAGACGCACCCGCTCGACCTGCGCGAGTGCGTGGAGTCGGCGCTGGACCTCATCGCCGGGCGCGCCGCCGAGAAACGGCTCGACATCGCGTACGTGTTCGAGGGCGAGGTTCCGGCGGCGATCGCCTCGGACGTGACGCGGCTGCGGCAGATCCTGCTCAATCTCCTCTCGAACGCGGTGAAGTTCACGGAGAAGGGCGAGGTAGTGCTCACCGTGCAGGCCGCCACGGCCGAGGACGGGATGCCGATGCTTGAATTCGCCGTGCGCGATACCGGCATCGGACTCGACGCACAGGGCCTCGGGAAGCTCTTCCAGTCGTTCTCGCAGGCCGACTCCTCCACCACGCGCAAGTACGGCGGCACGGGGCTGGGTCTCGCGATCAGCAAGCGGCTCGCCGAGCTGATGGGCGGCACGATGTGGGCCGAGAGCGCGGGCGCGGGGCAGGGCTCCACGTTCCGCTTCGCGATCCGCGCGCCGAAGGCCGAGCTGCCGCCGCAGAGCCGACGCACCTTCCTCGGCGAGCAGCCGGCGCTCGCCGACAAGCGGGTGCTCGTGGTCGACGACAACGCCACCAACCGCCGCATCCTCGCGCTGCAGATGGCCAAGTGGGGCATGCTCGCGCGCGATGCCGAGGCGCCGGCCGAGGCGCTGCAATGGGTGAAGGACGGCGAGCGCTACGATCTCGCGATCCTCGACATGCACATGCCGGGCATGGACGGCGTCACGCTGGCGCGCGAATTGCAAAGCCTCGCCCCCGCCATGCCGCTGGTGCTGTTCACGTCGCTCGGGCGGCGCGAGGCCGCGGCCGACGGCGCAACGCTGTTCAAGGCAACGCTGGCGAAGCCGCTGCGGCAGAGCCAGCTGTTCGACACGCTGATGACGCTGCTGGTCCGCGATTCCGCGCCGCGGCCGGTCGCGCCGGCCCGGCCGACGATGGATCCCGGCATGGCGGCGCGCCACCCGCTGCGCATCCTTCTCGCCGAGGACAACGTCGTCAACCAGAAGCTGGCGCTGCGCCTGCTGCAGCAGATGGGCTACCGCGCCGACGTGGCGTCGAACGGCATCGAGGCGGTCGAATCGGTCGAGCGGCAGGCCTACGACGTGGTGCTGATGGACGTGCAGATGCCGGAGATGGACGGGCTCGAAGCCGCGCGGCGCATCACGGCGAAGTGGCCGGCGGGGGCGCGTCCGCGCATCGTCGCGATGACGGCCAACGCGATGCAGGGCGACCGCGAGGAGTGCCTCGCCGCCGGCATGGACGATTACGTGACCAAGCCGATACGCGTCGGCGCCCTGGTCGCGGCGCTCGACCAGGTGACGCTGCGCAAGGACGCCTAGGATGAAACCGTCCTCGAAGCTCGCTTCGATCGCCTCCCCCCGAGGGAGGGCTCAACGCCCTTCGAGCGGCCGGGCAGGCGCCGCGATGAGCGCTCAGCAGATCGCCGACCTGGCCTGGGCCGGGCAACACGAAAGGGCCATCGCGGCCGCGACCGCCGCGCTCCGGCGCAAGACCCTCGCCGCCGACGAGCGCATGTCGTTGCTGGATCTGCGCTCGGAGAGCTGCATTGCCATCGGCGACCTCGAACATGCCGCGGCCGACGCCGCCGCGATGACGGTTCTGGCCAAGCGCGAAGGCGGCGCCGCGCTGCAGGCGCGGGCGCTCTCTCGCGATTCGCACGTCCTGCTCCAGCGCGGCGAGGCGCGCGCAGCGATGGTCACCGCCACTGCGGCGCTGAAGGCAGCGCGACGCATTCGCCAACCCGAACTCGAGGGCCTTTGCCGGTTGCGCCTTGCGTCCGCAATGAATCGTGCCCAAATCGATCGGGAAGCCGCCGCAAAGCACGCCGCACTGGCGGCATCGATCTTCGAGTCGTCGGGTGACGCGGCGTGGCAGGGCCGCGCGCTGCGAACCCAGAGCTCCGCATTGCTGGTCGAAGGGCGACGTACCCTCGCCACGCCGATCGCCACCCAGGCGCTCGCGCTTGCACGGCGCTGCGGCGATCTGCACGGTCAGGGCATGGCGCTGACCACACTCGCAGCCAGCCATGCCGATCTCGCCGTGCGCCTGCGCTTGTGCAACCAGGCGCTCGATGCGGAAAAATCGTCGGGTTACTTCCTGCTCCAGGCCCAGGCAACCGGGAACATCGGCGACATCTATGCCAGGCTCGGGCTGCATCGACGGGCGCGACGCATGACGCTGAACGCGGCGGACATCAGCCGCCGCACGGGCGACCTGGACACATTGCTGACCTGGAGTTTGAATCTGGCCCTGTGGACGTACGAGGTGGGATCCGTCGACGAGGCCCGCGCTTTCGGCGCCGAAGCGATTGCCCTTGTCCGCAAATTGCGGAGTGCGCGCTTCGGTGCGTATCCGTCGCTGGACGCAGGATGGCTCGCGCTGCGCGAGGGCCGGCCGGTCGAGGCGGCGCGGCACTTTGAGCAGGCGGCACGGAAGGCCGCGTCCGCAGGAGTCTACGGGCGCCTATTGGCCCTGGTCCAGGCCGCGCGGGCGCATCTCGCCGCGGGGAATCGGTCCGCCGCACTGGCGGCCACGCGTCGTGCGGTCGAGTTGTATCGCAAGGATCTGGCGTCGCTGGATGACCTCAGCGCCGGTGCACTGTGGTGGTGCCATAGCCAGGCGCTGCAGGCGAATGACAAGGATGTCGAAGCCCGGAAGGCTCTGGAACAGGCGTGGCGCTCGCTGCTCACGCCCATCGCCAGCCTGAGCGACGAAGGGCTGCGCCGCAACTACCTGAACAAGCGCGACGAGCACCGCGAAATCGTCCTCGCGTGGCTTTCGCATGCGCGCGAGCGCAAGTTGCCGCGCAAGCAACGCGACGCCCACCTGACCGGCAAGGTCAACCTCGCCGAGTCGTTCGAGCGCCTGGTCGACACGGGCCTGCGCCTGAACGAGATCAAGGGCGCCGCAGAACTGCACGAATTCCTGGTCGACGAAGTCACCGAACTCTCGGGCGCCGAGCGTGTGCTGCTGGTGCTGGAAGCGCCGGACGCGCCGCAAGGCCTCGCCGTTGTCGGCTCGCTGGTGCCCAAGGGCGAGGACGAGCACGCACTGCTGGATTGCGTCACGCCGTGGCTCCTGGAGGCGCGCCGCAACCGCGCCGTCAGCCTGCGCCATGTGCCCGATGGCGCCCAGTCCATCGCCCAGCGCAGTGCGCTGATCGCGCCGCTGATCGTGCAGCGTGAGCTGCTGGGCCACGTGTACTGCGACATCGATGGCGCCTTCGGCCGCTTCCACGACGGCGACCGCGACCTGCTCGCCATGCTGGCGAGCCAGGCCGCCGTCGCAATCGCCAACGTGCGCTTTGCCGAGGGGTTGGAGCGCAAGGTGGCCGAGCGCACGGCCGAGGCGCGAGCGTCGCAGGCGCAGGCCGAGCAGCGCGCGGCGGAGCTTGCGATCATCAACAGCATCCAGCAGGGGATGGCCGGTTCGCTCGACTTCCAGGGCATCGTCGACCTGGTCGGCGACACGCTGCGCGAGGTGATGCGCACCGGCGACATCGGGATCGGCTGGTACGACCCGCAGACCCGGATGGGTCACCCGCTGTACGTCTTCGAGCATGGCAAGCGGTTGTTCCAATCGCCGCATCCGCTGCGGCCGGGCGGCCCGGGCGAGCGGATGCTGGCCACACGCCAGCCGGTGGTGCTCAACCGGGCCGAAGAGCTGCTGGCGGTGTTCGGCGGGCCCGTCCCCGGGACCGACATGGCCAAATGCGGCGTCTGGGTCCCCATCCTCGGCAGCGACCGCGTGCTGGGCTTCGTGCAACTCGAGAACCACGAGCGCGAGGACGCCTACGGAGAATCCGAAGTACGCCTGCTGCAGACCATCGCCGCGTCGATGGGCGTGGCGCTGCAGAGCGCGCGCCTGTTCGACGAGACCCAGCGGCTGCTGAAGGAGACCGAGCAGCGCAACGCCGAGCTGGCGGTGATCAACAGCATTCAGGACGGCATGGCCGCCGAGCTGAATTTCAAGGCCATCATCGATCTCGTCGGCGACAAGCTGGTCAAGCTGTTCGCGACCGACACCCTGGTCATCGGCTGGCTGGACGAGCCCGCGGGCCTCCTGCGTCTGCCCTATGGCGTCGAGCGTAGCCGGCGGTTGAACGTGGCGCCGATGCAGATTGCCGAAGTGATGACCGGCAGACGCTGGCACGACATCCTCCTCTCGCACCGCTCATTGCAATGGAACGACCAGGAAGACTACCGGGCGCTGGAGCTGTTGGTGGCCGAGGGCACCGACATGAGCCGATCGGGCGTGGCCGTGCCGATCTTTGCCGGCGAACGCCTGCTCGGCTTCATCTCGGTCGAGAACATGGACCGGGAAAACGCCTTCGGCGACGCTGACCTGCGCCTTCTGTCCACCGTGGCGGCGAGCATGGGCGTGGCGCTGGAGAATGCGCGGCTCTTCGACGAGACGCAGCGGCTGTTCGGCGAGAGCGAACAGCGGGCCGCCGAGCTCGCCATCATCAACAGCGTGCAGGGCGCGCTCGCGGCCGAGCTGAACATGCAGGGGATCTACGACGTCGTCGGCGACAAGATCCGCGAGATCTTCAACCGGTCCGACGTCGGCATCCGCATCTACGACGCGCGGACGGGGACGGTTCACTTCCCCTACACCTGCGAACACGGCGAGCGCATCGCCATCGAGTCGATCGCGTTGCCGGAGAGCGGATTCGGCACCCACGTCATTCGCACGCGCGAGACGCTGATCATCAACGAGAAGCTGGAGGAGGCGGGTGCCAGGTACGGCAGCTCTGTCGTTCCCGGAACGTCACCCGTCAAATCGGCGATCTTCGTGCCGCTGCTGTCGGGCGACCAGGTGCGCGGTCTGATCAACCTCATGAATCTCGAGCGCGAGCACGCCTTCAGCGCTTCCGACGTGCGGCTGCTGCAGACCCTTGCCGGCAGCATGAGCGTTGCGCTCGAGAACGCGCGTCTGTTCGAGGAGACGCAGCGCCTGCTGAGGGAGACCGAGCGGCGCAGCGCGGAGCTGGCGGTGATCAATACGATCCAGCAGGGGATGGCGCGCGAACTCAAGTTCCAGGCGGTCGTGGACCTCGTCGGCGACAAGCTGCGCGACGTGTTCGCGAGCGACGACATCAGCATCCACTGGGTCGACAAGCGCACGAGCGACGCGCAGGCGCTCTACGTCGTCGAGCGCGGCGAGCGCAAGGGCTTCCCGCCGTACAAGGCCGACGTGACGCTGCCGATGATGCGCGCGCTTGCCCGGGGCGAGACGGTGCTGGCGCGCAACCGCGCCGAGATCGCCGCGGTGATGGGACTCACGCCCGACACCGTGAAGGCGGAGGTCGAGAACTTCCCCGGCACGCACGAGAGCCTGACCATCGTCTGGGTGCCGATCGCCACTGCGAGCGAATCGCTGGCCGCGCTGGTGCTCGAGAGCGCCGACCGCGAGGACGCCTTCAGCGAAGCCGATCTCGGCCTGCTGCGCACGGTGGCGGCGTCGATGGGCGTGGCGCTGGAGAACGCGCGGCTCTTCGACGAGACGCAGCGCCAGGCGCGCGAATCCTCCGCGCTGTCGGACGTCGGCCGCGACCTGTCGTCCACACTCGACCTCGCCACGGTGATGGACCGCATCGCCAGCCACGCCAAGGACCTTCTCGCGGCCGAGAACAGCGCGATCTTCCTGCCCGACGCCGAGACGGGAAACTACCGCGCGATCGTCGCGCTGGGCGACATCGCCGAGGCCATCATGGCCACGCGCGTCGAGCCGGGCCGGGGCATCATCGGCAGCCTGCTGGAAAGCGGCAAGCCCGAGCGCGTCAACAGCACCGCGGACGACCCGCGCACGGTGCACATCGCCGGCACCGACACGCGCGCCGACGAGCGGCTGATGGTGGTGCCGCTGCTGGCCGCCGGGAAGGTGCAGGGCGCGATGGCCGTCTGGAGGAGCGGCGGCAGGCCGTTCGAGGCGCACGAGCTCGACTTCCTCGAGGGCCTGTCGCGCCAGGCGGCGATCGCGCTACAGAACGCGCGGCTCTTCGACGAGACGCGGCAGACGCTGGAGCGGCAGACGGCCACGGCCGAGGTGCTGCAGGTGATCAGCGGCTCGATGGCCGACGCGCAGCCGGTGTTCGAGAAGGTGCTCGACAGCTGCCAGCGCCTGTTCGGCACCGACGAGATGGGCATCTGCCTCGCGCGCGACGGCGTCATCGACTTCCCGGCGTATCGCGGCAAGCTCTCGCACATGATCAAGCAGGAGTACCCGCGCCCGCTGGCGGGCTCGGTGAGCGAGACCGCCATCCTGAGCGGCAAGGTCACGCACGTCGTCGACGCCGCAGCGGCGCAGGACATGCCCTCCTACGTGACGAAGCTCATCGAGAAGTGGGGCAACTTCTCGCTGATCACGGCGCCGATGCTGTGGCAGGGCCAGGGCATCGGCACCATCGACATCGCGCGTGCGCCGCCGCGCCCGTTCACCGACAAGGAGATCGCGCTCCTGCGCACGTTCGCCGACCAGGCGGTGGTCGCGATCCAGAACGCGCGCCTGTTCAAGGAGGCGCAGGCGGCGCGCGCCGCGGCCGAGGCCGCCAACGAGGCGAAGAGCTCGTTCCTGGCGACGATGAGCCACGAGATCCGCACGCCGATGAACGCGGTGATCGGCATGAGCGGCCTGCTGCTCGACACGCCGCTCGACGACGAGCAGCGCGACTACGCGGCCACCATCCGCGATTCCGGCGACGCGCTGCTCACGATCATCAACGACATCCTCGACTTCTCGAAGATCGAGGCCGGGCGCATGGACATCGAGGCCCAGCCCTTCGACCTGCGCGAGTGCGTCGAGTCGGCGCTGGACCTGGTGGGCACGCGCGCGGCGCAGAAGCACCTGGATCTCGCCTACCTGTTCGAGGGCGAGGTGCCGGCGGCGGTGAGCGGCGACCTCACGCGGCTGCGGCAGATCCTGCTCAACCTGCTCGCCAACGCCGTCAAGTTCACCGAGAAGGGTGAAGTGGTGCTGACGGTGACCGCCGCCGTGACCGGTGGCGCGGCCGCGCTGACGTTCGCCGTGCGCGACACCGGCATCGGCCTTACCGCGGAGGCGATCGGCCGCCTGTTCCAGAAGTTC
>Ga0315283_10000592_pt1 | contig 27014 bp, 47 predicted proteins | sample YL17G09_0_MG_FD_204541 | JGI IMG/M metagenome (GOLD analysis project Ga0315283, IMG submission 204541) | Sediment microbial communities from Yellowstone Lake, YNP, Wyoming, USA - YL17G09_0 | ecosystem: Environmental > Aquatic > Freshwater > Lake > Sediment | place: USA: Wyoming | collected...
TCGTACTTCAGCTCCCCGTCGGGGAGCTTGTTCCAGTCAATAGCCATGAAAACTCCTTTTCCGATTGTACTAGGCTTATGTCAAAGAAGCTGATCAAATTTCGGGGTGTGGCGCAGCCTGGTTAGCGCGTCTGCCTTGGGCGCAGAAGGTCGCTGGTTCAAATCCAGTCACCCCGATCATTCCGGAGTAGCTCAAAGGTTGAGCGGCGCCCTGTTAAGGCGATGGTTGGGGGTTCAAGTCCCTCCTCCGGAGCTTACGCCTCGTGGCTCAGTGGTCCGAGCAGTCGGCCGATAACCGACAGGCGAGAGTTCGATTCTCTCCGAGGCGATCATGTGGTCGAAGCCAAACGGCGCGGCGCCAGGTTGTGGCCCTGGTTATAGCTGGTTCGACTCCAGCCGATCACCCCATGGGCTCGTAGTGATAGCGGGAGCACACGGCGTTCGCAACGCTGAAGTGAGGGTTCGACTCCCTCCGAGTCCACTAAAGCGGGAAGGGGGTATTCGTCGCAAGTCGCCATCTGGTCCCCTTCTCGGATGGCGACAAAATGGGCCTGTAGCTCAGTTGGGAGAGCGACTGAATGGCATTCAGTAGGTAGCCGGTTCGATCCCGGCCAGGTCCACCAAGGAGGAATGGCCGAGAGGCTCAAGGCGGCGGTCTTGAAAACCGCTTCGGGTAACACCGACGGGGGTTCGAATCCCTCTTCCTCCGATCTTGGAGAGGTTGGTACACTGGTAGGTCCGATCGGCTCGAAACCGGTTGTGTCTGAAAGGGCACTGGGAGTTCGACTCTCCCCCTCTCCGCTGGTGATGTTGTGGAAGAAGAACGAAAGAGACTAGAAGAGATCATGGCAGCCTTACCCTTATGCTTCCTGGGGAAGGACCGCAAGCTGTTCGAGGAAGTCGTGAAGAGGTTGAAGGAGCTGAAGCCTCGTTATGCATCTGGTGAAGCAGATGGATTGTCGATCCATTGAGAGGGGTTCGATCCCCCTACGAGGCGCTAAGCGATCGAGGTGTTAACGGCTGCACGGAAGCTTCCCAAGCTTCAAGAGTGGGTTCAACTCCCTCCGATCGCTCTGGAGAGATGGGTGAGCTGGCTTAAACCACCGGTTTGCTAAACCGACGAGGGTAACACCTCCGCAGGTTCGAATCCTGCTCTCTCCGATCCTCAAGCCGCTATGCCGGCCAGGTGTCGAGTGATCCTCGATGCGGGGATTGGGTGGCCCTCCCAATGACAAAGGGGCTCAGGAGACGTGTGATAATGGTAGTCGCCCCGCTTGGAAAGCGGGTGGGGGTAACGCCCTTGGGAGTTCGAGTCTCCCCGTCTCCGCCATGCGAACGTAGCTCAGTTGGTAGAGCACAACCTTGCCAAGGTTGGGGTCGCGGGTCCGAACCCCGTCGTTCGCTCTAGGAGGACAACGTGAAGCTCACTGACCTAGCACCTCAGTTCATGCGTACCGTCGATGAGAGGCGTATGTGCGCCTGTAACTTCGAGTCTGCGCAGGGGATCATGTTCGTCTGCCCAGTCTGCGCTGACGGTCATGTAGTCCTAGTCTGGTTCGAGGATAGGGGCGTGCCTGAATCGTGGCAGCCGAAACCACGTTGGGGGGTAAGTGGGACGGGGCTAGATGATCTCACGATCTCACCCTCAATCGATGGTGGCCCTGGTTGCTGGCATGGGTTTGTAAGGGACGGGGAGATTGTTTGAATGTGCACCTGTACGTCAAAGGTAGACCGTCAGATTTCCAATCTGATCATGCGGGTTCGATTCCCGCCAGGTGCTTCATCGAGGTGTGGCCAAGCCTGGTATGGCACTGCGTTCGGGACGCAGGGAGCGGAGGTTCGAATCCTCTCACCTCGACTACGCCGTCCTAGCTCATTCGGTAGAGCAGCCGCTTCGTAAGCGGCAGGTGATCGGTTCGAGTCCGATGGGCGGCTCTACGCCATGGTAGCCCAACTGGTAGGAGGCGCATGCCCCAGGCGCATGACAGTGCGGGTTCGAATCCCGCCCATGGCACTAGTGCCCCTGTAGCTCAAAGGTAGAGCAGTGGTTTTGTAAACCACTGGTTGCGGGTTCGACTCCTGCCAGGGGCTCCGTGAAAAAACTCGAATATGGTGGGATAAGAGAATTACTGGAGCAGAAAGATAGCCCCTGTCGATTTCCCTCTTGACAGGATCGATCTGTTTGCTACAGTAGCATTTGATCACCGGGGAGTTAGCCTAACGGAAAAGGCACTGGTCGTGAAAACCAGCAATCAAATCCGCTAAGGCACTCGGGCCTGAAAAGGTCCAGCAGCTTGAGCCAACAAGAAATCTGGGTTCGAATCCCAGACTCCCCGCTAGAAGTAGAGAGTTTTGCCAGAGAAGACCACGGCGGTCACCTGACGGTAAATCAGGCAACAAACGCCGCTCAGCTTCTCGGTCCTGCAAGGGACCAATCAGCCGGGCCTACAAGACGAGGTTCGACTCCTCACTCTGGCGTTGTAGTTTGGTCGAGGCATCATGGGGGGAATTGCGCCCGGCGGACGGGCACTTTCAGTGGGTGAAAGCAAACAGCCTGAGTACTCGGTCTCGCAAGGGACCACGATCGCAGGCCAACAAGACTGGGTTCGACTCCCAGATTCCCCCCATGATGCCTTGACCATCTGTCTGAAGCTGAGAGAGCAACGCGGCAAGCCCACAAGACGCGAAGCTCACTGGGTAGAGCATGTGATTCTTAATCACAGGGTTCGGGTTCAAATCCCGGCACGTTAAACCAACCCAGCTTACCTCACTCGCTCTCTCAGCTTCTTTTTTTTCCTCAATCCAGCCTGAACTCGATTCCCGATCAGTCGATTGGGGATTCACCACACAGGAGGCCGACGATGGATGCTGCACAGCGCGTGGAGGCGCTTGGGCCGGCGGAGAGGATTCTCAACGCCCTCACTCAGTACTCGGACCACTGCGTCCACAACCGTCCGGGACTAGTCGTTCCGGATGCTCGCCACAAGATCGGGGTTCGCTGGGATCAAGCGACCTGGATCAAGGAAGGCGCACAGAAGATCGTCTACCTGACCCACAAGGTCGGGAAGAAGCAAGTCAAGACCCGTGTGGGTCTCGGAGTCGTCGGGACAGACGAGGTGTGTGAAGGTGGCCGGAAGGTTGGTCGCTGGCAGCCCCCCGGTCTCTTCCCGGAGGTGGTTGCTCACCTCTACCAGCAGATCGTAGACGTCTGGAAGATGGACAACGAGTTCGCGGCCAGGTGGGCATCCCATGCCTTCGCGAACGAGGAGAACCGGGACTTGAAGGTTCTGCTGGCGGCGTTTCTGCTGGTGCAGAGCCGCTTTGGGGAGCCGGTGAAGGATGGGGATGAGACCTTCCAGGACGAGGATTACAGGGCGGTAGGGGAGGCCATGTGTCTTCTGCTCCCCAAGAAGAAGAAGGGGAAGGACACCTCAGGGAAGGGAAGGCCTTTCAACCCGAAGATGCTTCTCCGCATCGGTGACGTCTTGGCTCTGCCACAGATTGCGGACATCAACCGCAAGCTGGGATTCGGCCAGAGCGCCAGGAGACCAATCATCGGTCGGTACTCCAAGGTGGTGGAGAAGTGGCTCAAGCACTGCGAGCTCAACCCGAAGATCCTCGAGACTCTCCTGAAGGAGGGCTTCAGGACTACCATCATGGGGCTCTGCCGGAGGGTGGGGTACAAGCCGGAGACGGACAAGTTCTTCGAAGTCCTTCGGTGGAAGCAGGCTCAGGCGAAGGACGGTCGTCGCACGGTAGCGATCGGCAAGGAAGTGACGAAGGCTGAGACGTGGGCTGGGCTCTCCGAGGCTCAGATCTGCGAGAAGATCGTGAAGGAACGGCCCGGTTACAAGATGCTGGTCGGCAAGCTTCCCAGCGGCATCACCCCTGCCATCATGGCGGCTTCGATCCAGGCTGGGTGTCTCAGCGATGCGGACCTCATCATCCTGACTCCGACGCTCGAGGAACTCGGGCTGCTCAACGACAAGGACATCCAGGCGCGGTGGAAGCAGGCCACGGAGAGGGCTGAGAACCAGCGTGCTGCCAACATCGTGAGGAACGTGAAGTCCGTGGAGGTGAAGGAAGTGCTGGAAGCAGCTGCGGACAAGGCGGCTGCCAAGGCGGTGGAGGAAGTGGCGAGGGACTTCCAGATCTACGTGGTGGTGGACCGTTCCGGCTCGATGGAGGGGGCGATCGAGAAGGCGAAGGAGTACTGCTCGAAGTTCGTGGGCTCCTTCCCGATCGACCATCTGCATGTCTGCGTTTTCAACACGGTGGCCAAGGAGATCAAGATCGAACGGCCTTCGAAGGCTGGTGTGGAGCAGGCGTTCCGTGGCGTGAGCGCAGGTGGCGGGACGAGCTACGCAGTGGGCGCTCATTTCCTTCTCCATAAGTACCCGCCCAAGGATGGAGAGGATGTTCTCATCATCTTCGTGGGAGATGAGGAGGACCCGAATGTGGAAGGGCTCGTGGGAGCAGTCCAGGGCTTCAGGCCTGTAGCTTTCGGTCTGCTGCACGTCGACTCTCGTGCAGGTGCTCCGTGCTGGCCAGGATTTGAGAGGACCATCGTTCAGGTGGCGGCTGCTCGTCTCCAGATCCCCTGCTTCAAGATCGAAGAACAGATCTTTGCGGACCCATACGCAGTGCCAAGGACCATCCGGAATCTCATCGCGGCGACTCCGGTGGGGAAGACGGGGCCCACTCCGGTCAAGAGGGTCTCGCTCATACAGACGATTCTGGACACGCCGCTGCTCCAGAAGCCTGTCTGGGCCTGATGGGGTGGGAGTCACTGGTCCGGAACGGCGAGCTGACTGACGTATTCCCGTGGCTCGGTGGTCGCAGGATTCACGGTAAGGAGAGATCGTGGCGGGTGGTTGGGGACCTCCCCCACGAGTTCGGATGGTACAGATTCGAACTCGCGGCGGGAAGGTCTGCCAAGCTCCTGGAGCCTTGCGACCCCGACCCACTCTACGCCGAGGGTCGGACAACAGTACGTGGGTATGTGATCGGTGACCGCTTCATACCGGAGAAGGCGAGAGTCGATCCCGACCCTACCAAGCTAGTAGAACAGACCGTCCCCATCTATCTGGTGGAGCAGGGTCTAGATCGCTTCCAGCACATCTTGGCTGCTGCTGATGAGGAGAACCGGTGGATCTACGTCCAACAGCTCTACTCTCTCCAGGCTGACGAAAAGGCCAAGTGGGCGTTCGTAGAACGGAAGGAATCCCTCGACAACATCAAGGACGTGACACCCGCCTTGGACCTGGCCTTCAGGTTCGCCTTCCTCCAGCGGCAGATTCTGGAGGAGCGTAGGGCGGAGAGGGAGAAGCAGCGGCTCGAGCGGGAGAAGCTGGAGAACGCCCGCAAGAGCGCAGCAACTGGCCTGGGTCGTAGAACGCTGGCCAGTACGGACTTCGAAGCGGCAGCCAAGGCTGCTCTGGCTGTGGGAGGAGCGGAGTTCTTGGACTGCCGCCAGGGGCACTATCCGCATGAGATGGTGGTGCAGTACCGGTTCGAGAACCGGCGGCTTGAGTGTGTCGTAGAGCGTGCCACCTTCCAGGTGATCGACTCAGGGATCTGCTTGACAGATCACCAAACAGGGGAGAAGGGCGATAACCTATTCACCCTTGAGTCCTTGCCTGCTGTCGTTCGCCAAGCGATCAAAGAGCACAAGCTCGTGGTCTACCGCCACGCTGATGGGGTGGATTGGAGGAACGAACCGGACGACAACTGGGAGGATGACTGATGGAGTCTGCACTCGTCTTCAACAAGCATGGGTGTGTGCTCTTCTGGCACCTGCCGGCTGACAGGAGTCAGGGGGCCATCCCAGACAGCCGGACGCTCTGGGAGCTCCTCTGGGAGCAACGGGAGCATCTAGGTGGGGTGGCGCACACGCACCCATGGAACGGAGGTGCCTGGTTCTCGCAGACTGACGTGACGACGTTCGCGGCTATCGAGCAAGGGCTGGGCAAGAGGTTGATCTGGCCGGTCGTGACCTTCTCTACGGCTCAGTACTTCGAGTGGGTTGGTCCGAATGAACTGGACTACGGGGTGGTGGAGCATCGCAGGTTCCGCCTCAACCCGGCTGACATTCAACGACTGCGTGATTTGTCGAGATGAGGAGGACATCATGGCAGACGAGATCGTCATCTACGGGCCGAACGCCCGTCTCAACGTCACCATCAACGGGCAGAATGGGGACTACCCAGATCTGCTGAGCTTCGACTCGGCGGACGGTGACGTCAAGCAGATCGTCACCGAGGCGCTCCGCACCGGGTACATCCCGGGCATTGGGGCCATCAACGATCCGAACCTGCGGGACTTCGTAGTGGACCGGTTCCCCGCCACCAACGACCTGCCGCCTCGGCTGATGGTCAGGCCGAAGACGCCCTTCGGTGAGCCAACCATGCTAGAGGATGTCGAGGTTACTGAGCTTCATCGTGGGGATGTCATCATGGCTCTCCAGGACCTATCGGCGGCCGACGTGAAGAAGGGAACCCTCGGGGTAGTCTTCGAGGAGTTCAACGCCTACAAGGACCAGGGCGGGCCGATGGTACGCTTCATGAACATGAACTGCTGCAACGTCTACAACCATCATGTCAGGTTCGTGCGGCGATGACCCACGCCCAACTCAACGAGCTGCTCCTCCGAGAGCTGGGGAACACCATCCAGCTCTCAGGGGTCATCTACGCTGGGGCCCGGGGAGTCTTCATCTGCATGTTCCCGGAGGAACCGATCGAGGGCCGGGAGCTCACTATCCTCGACCTCACCCAGGAGGACTGGGAGAAGGTGCTCCGGAAGACGGACCTGATGGAGACAGAGGTCATCACCCGATCTCCAGATGGAACACTCGCCAAGGCGATGGTCCGCAAGAGCACGCGGCACATCGAGCACGGGAGGTGATGCATGCCGAAGAAGGCGAAGCCTCCCGAACGGCCGATGCTCAACAACTACCCGATCTACCGTGAGGGCGAGAAGTGCCACCACTGTGGAGCGGTGCAGCACCAGAGCGAGGCCGACAAGAAGAACGGTGATCCCCCGGGCTTCCTTCTGACGTGCCCGGAGTGCTACCGAGAGGGCTGTGAGGAGTGCATGCCGGCGGGTCGGGGCTGCATGTGCCCGGAGTGCGAGGCGGTAGGTGACGAATGAAGAACGTCTCGATCGTCGGCCTGGGAGCTCTCGGCTCCCACCTCGTGATGCTCGCCCGGAACTGGGATGTGCGCTTCAACCTGATCGACTTCGACCGGGTGGGGGCGAAGAACCTCCAGTCCCAGTTCCACAGCGGGCTGGGCAAGGGGAAGAACAAGGCAACGGCCCTGGGTGCAGCGATGCAGGGGATGTGGCAGCGGAGGACCTACGCCTACCCCGTGAAGCTGGATGGCGGCAACGCTCTCCAGCTCCTGGGTGAGTCGGACCTCATCATCGACTGCACCGACAACCTGGCTGCCCGGAAGGTCATCCAGGACTTCGTGAAGACGTACCCCAAGATCGCTTGCCTGCATGGCTGCCTCTCGGCAGACGGCACGCTGGCGCGGGTGGTGTGGACGGAGCACTTCCGACCTGATCCCGAAGGAGAGGAGGGTCAGGCGACGTGCGAGGACGGGGAGAACTTACCCTTCCATGCAATGGCAGGTGGATTGATCGCCCATGTCGCACAAAAGTACTTGGACATGGGTGAGAAGAAGAGTTGGCAGCTCACTCCGTCCTCGTTGGTCAGAGTGATGTAGCTGCCGTCATAACGACCCCGGGGCAGCGCCCCGATAGACGAGCCTCCTTGGGCCGCAGGGTCAGGCTTAACCGAGGAGGACATGCTCTCATGGTCTAGTGGTCTCTGGACGCCAGACTCTCAATCTGGAAGTGCGAGTTCGATCCTCGCTGAGAGCACTGCACAATCCCCTGGCTTGCAGGTCAGGTCCGGAAGGAAGCAGCCTGCATGAATGTTTGACCGTCGATCAATTACAGGGCTCTGATCGATGGGCCTGGTTGGGCTGGCCGCATTGTTAACGCCGGGTGAGCATAATGCCCAACAAACCCTGGATTGGTTCCCTCCCAACGATCTTGGATCCGTGGGACTGATACCTGTGGTATCCCGGCAATGGTCCCATGGTCTAGCGGCTCTGGACGCCAGCCTTTCAAGCTGGAAGTGCGGGATCGACACCCGCTGGGATCACTGCACTGCGTGACTCGTGACAGGTCGGGTCGTGCCACTTCCAAAGCCAAGGCAACGGCGAAGCGAGTGCGGCCACAAGCCGACTACGTACCGGCGGGGAAGCTAGCGCCCCTTGACGGTCATGCGGTGCTTTTAGATCGAGTAGCTCAGTTGGAAGAGCGCTACCCTGACACGGTAGAGGTCGCAGGTTCAACCCCTGTCTCGATCACAAGGCCGGGGACGCCCGGTGGTCAATCAATAATGGAAGGGCCCCAGGGACGCCTGGGCATGGGCCCCTAACTCAATGGAAGAGTGCCAGCTTTGCAAGCTGGAGGTTGCGAGTTCGAATCTCGTGGGGTCCACTTCAAGGAGGGAAGATGATCTTATATCTACTGATTCGGGTCCTGTCTGTGCGCCAACCCCGCACAGTAGCAGTGACTCGACTGCCTCGGGGGAGTGACGGTCCTGCCGAGGCGAGGGAAGGTGAGCCTAGTATCGATGTGGCCCTTCAACGAATTCCGCAGGCTTGTGGCGCCTGGACAGGGTCGGTGTCGGTTCCGCACAATCGATACCGTAGGGTGTTCACTAGGACTGTGGAACTGTAGGTACGTACTCTGCCCCACGGGCAATGGTGCCCGTGGGGTATTTCGGGCGCGAAATGGTTTCGACTTGGTGGAAGAAAATCGTGCGTGCAGGCAGGGAGATGTCTCGGACCCCCTTGATAGACCGGGGCAAACTCAAAAGCCAACGACAACGTCGGCAAGCCACTCGGATTCGGCAAGGTTCTCTTCGCGGACTTCGGTAAGAAGGCCGTGAAGCGCGCTGCGCCGGAGCTGATGGCTCTCGCAGCCTAGAGCTGCGACGTTCTGTTCAAGACCTTTGCCTCGTGTGATCTTGTTCAGGGCGCAATCAAACACGGAGCTAGGCGTGGCTATTATGGGGCAGCTCGTAAAGCCCCTGCCGAAATTGCCATGACGAGAACCTGCTAGGAGAGACGCCGATATGTCTCAGCAGATCGTTTGGTCGGCCAAGCCTGTGAATGACGTACGTTAGAAACCATCGAGGACTGGGGTTCGATTCCCCACGCGTCCATCAGGAGGACCAGATGTTCGATCTGGAGGATGCACAGAGAAGACTTGTGGCAGTACAGGAAGCTCGAAGGCTTGTGGCTGAGGCCGTCGATCTCCTGGCGGGTGCGGACGTGAAGAACGTGAAGGTGGCCAGGGCAGTGATCTTGTGCCGGAAGGAACTCGCGGACTACGAGCACACCACCAACTACGCAATCAGAAAGAGGGAGGCACGTGCCAACTATCAACCAGCTTGTCAAGCAGGGTCGCGAGAAGTTGAAGAACAAGACCAAAGCTCCTGCGCTCCAGGGTAACCCCCAGAAGCGTGGAGTTTGCTTGAAGGTCTACACCGTCAAGCCCAAGAAGCCGAACTCGGCTCTCCGCAAGGTCGCACGCGTGCGTCTTTCCAACGGGATGGAATGCCTCTGCTACATCCCCGGCGTTGATCACAACCTCCAGGAGCACTCGGTTGTCCTCATCCGTGGGGGTCGAGTCAAGGACTTGCCGGGGGTTCGCTACCACGTCATCCGGGGCGCTCGCAACACGGATGCCAGTGGTGTCGCTCCGAAGAGTGGTCCGGAGCGCAACAAGAGCCGGAGCAAGTACGGTGTCAAGAAGCCGGCCAAGGCAACGAAGCAGTAGGTGTCCGTCCCCTCAATGGCGGACTGGTGGAGGCGCCGGTAACGGTGCCCTAGACTCTGGGACTAACCTCCCAGAGTCTTTTTTGCCGTCGTAGCTCAGTAGGCAGTAGCACCTCCTTGGTAAGGAGGAGGTCACCGGTTCGAGTCCGGTCGACGGCTCTGTGGGTCAGAGGTCATGGTGACCAAGCGGATTCCAAATCCGCAGGCGAGGGTTCGATTCCTTCCTGGCCCGTTTGGCGTCGTGGTTCCGGGAGCCGGTGGGTCTGCAAAACCTACCAGTCCGGTTCAACTCCGGACGACGCCTCCAACAGTTTGTGCGCCCGTAACTCAACTGGACAGAGTGATTGGCTTCTACCCGATCGGTTGGGGGTTCGAGTCCCTCCGGGCGTAACGGTCCCGTAGCTCAGTCGGATACGAGCGTCTGTTTCCTAAACAGAAGGTCGCTGGTTCGAGCCCAGCCGGGATCAAATGCCGCGATAGTGAAACGGACATCACGCCAGCCTCCGGAGCTGGAAGTCCCAGTTCGATTCTGGGTCGCGGTACTTGGGCGAGTAACTCAATGGCAGAGTACGTGCCTTACACGCACGGAGTTGCAGGTTCGAGTCCTGTCTCGCCCAATCGGTCGTGTGGCACAGATGGAAGCGCGCTTGGATCACACCCAAGAGGTCGGGGGTTCGAAACCCTCCACGACCACCATGCCCCCGTCGTATAAAGGACAGTACGCTGGTCTACGGAACCAGAAATGCAGGATCGTGTCCTGCCGGGGGTAACGCCGCTGTAGCGCAACTGGTAGAGGCGCTCGATTTAGGGTCGAGTTGTTGGGAGTTCGAGTCTCCCCAGCGGCATCTGTTTGTTAGCTAAGGAAGCCGTGGAAGCCTTCCTCGTTTCTACCTGTTCTCCCAGCTGGCCGAGATGCCAGCCGAGAGAGCCTTATTGATCAATTTTGATCAAGGCATCAGACGGGACGGTGACCTATCGCGGCTCATATCCGCGCAGTCTCGGTTCGACTCCGAGTGATGCCACGATGCCCCTGTAGCCCAAGAGGAAGAGGTCTGGCCTTAAAAGCCGGGAAAGTGCAGGTTCGAGTCCTGTCGGGGGTACACCGGGATGTGGCCTAGTCTGGCTAAGGCGCTAGTCTGGGGGACTAGAGATCGGCGGTTCGAATCCGCCCATCCCGATTGGAAGCTAAAGGAGAGACAGAAGGTCTCTCCAGGAAGGTACTACTTCTTCGGCGGGATGATCGCGTCCTTGCAGACCTTGGAGAGTCTGAACTTCACCACGGTCTTGGCTGCGATCTTGATGATGTCACCCGTGGCTGGATTCCGTCCCATGCGGGCCTTGCGCTGCTGCTTCACGAGCTTCCCGAAGCCGGGGAGGGTGAACTCCCCATTCTTCTTCGTCTCGGTCACGGCGAGATCGAAGACGCCATCCAGGATGGCAGCCATGCCCTTCTTGGGCATCTCGAACTTGTCAGCGAGGTGGGACACGACTTGGGTCTTGGTCATCTTCGGCATCGTTGTCTCCTTGCTAGTTGATCCTAGCGACCCGTACCTTATCTCACGAATACGGCCCATTTTCATAGAACAATTGCTACCGTAGCCCAACCTGGCAGAGGCAACAGCCCGCCATCGTAGCCCAACCTGGCAGAGGCAATGGATTAAGGATCCATACAGTGGGGGTTCGACTCCCCCCGATGGCACTACGCCCTGATAGCCCAACTGGTAGGAGGCGGCGGCCTCAAAATCCGCATAGTGCGGGTTCGAATCCCGCTCGGGGCATACAAATGTGACCACGACCAGTTGATAGGATGAGCCTATGACCTGGCACCAACGGGGAGAATGAACATGGACCAGACACTGCTTCTCGACAACGGCTACCAGCCGATCAAGACAATCTCATGGCAGCGTGCCATCAGCATGCTGACCCTGGGCAAAGTAGAGGTGATCGAGACTTATGATCAGGAGATCCATTCTCGATTCCTGATCATCAAGCTCCCGGCAGTGGTCAGGCTCGTGAACTTCTTCCGCCGGCACAAGCAGCGGGTGAAGTTCTCCAGGCAGAACATCCTGGCTCGAGACAGGTGGACCTGCCAGTACTGTTCGGAGAAGGTCACGACCCAAGAGATGACGATGGACCACGTGGTCCCTCGAGCTCAGGGCGGGAAGACAGAGTGGGAGAACATCGTCACCTGCTGTGGTGAGTGCAACTCGAAGAAGGCGGACAGGACTCCGCAGCAGGCGAAGATGAGGCTAAGAAAGAAGCCGGAGAGGCCGAGCTGGGTACCAATCTTCAGCATCCAGCTCTCCGGTTCAGTCCCGGAACAATGGGCGAGCTACCTCTACTGGTCCGCGCCACTAGAGGTAGGGTAGCTGGGTGAATCCCCGGTCGGAAACGGCCGGGGATTTTTTTGGTCTTGACGAGCAGCAGGGTATGGTTACAATAGGCTCATGATTCGAGCTTGACAGTCAGCCCTTCGCGGCCCCTTCGAACCCTCTGACCCACTACATTGTCGTCCGTGCAGGACTCCCCCCTGGGATCTCGGCTGCGCAGTGTGTCCACGCGGCCGGGGAAAGCAGTCCGGGGAATCTCCAGCCCGGGGTGTTCGCGGTGGTGCTCCAGGCCACTCCCACGCAGCTCCAGGGGCTCCAGGAGCGCCTAGAGGCAGAAGGTGTGCCTCACAGGCCCATCGTGGAGAATGACGCCCCCTACGCGGGCGAGCTGCTTGCGATCGGCATCCAGCCGGATGAAAGGAGTAAGCTGAAGAAGTACTTCAGCAAGCTGACACTTTTGCGGTAGGACAGGTACCCATGGGACCGGCATGGGCCGGCGAAGCTCAGGAAGTCTGAAGGAGCCCCGGGGCGATATCAGATTGAGGGAGCGGAGAGGAGGTTCGATTCCTTCCCCCATGGACTTGGCGTCGTAGCTCAGTGGTAGAGCACCAGATCTGCGTAAGCGGGTTTGGGGGTCGGGTGGTTCAAATCCCTCCGACGCCACGAATGTGGGGCGTTAGCTCAGGAGCAGCAGATCGGGAAGAACTTGGGAAGGCTGCGCGTGGCCTGATCGAGTGGCGCCCAGGAGCTGGGTTAGAGTCCAGTCGTCGCGTTGACTGGAGACGGTGGTTCGAATCCATCACGCCCTATCTACGGTCGTAACTCATCGGCAGAGTGCCCAGCTTAAGCAACTGGGAAGCAGAGGGTTCAACTCCCCCCGACCGTGCCATAGAAAGATGGTTGACAGGCTCTTTTCGATCTGATGTACTCAAAACCTGCGAGGGCTCCATTCAGATCTAGCCAGTCTGAATAACCCCAAAAAGCTACGGATACCGAGTTACGCTCTCGGCAGTTGATGTTGCGGTTGGGCTCGGCTAGGAGCTAAAGATCGCAGCAGCAACACCGACCGGTTGGCCTCCCCGGTACAGGAGGTCTTTGATGCGGGTGTAGTGAACCGGAATCACGCCTGGCTCATAACCAGGAGACAGCAAGTTCAACTCTTGCCCCCGCTTTCTGACTAGGTGTAGAGCCCGGTCAAGCCCCCAGGACCGAAAAGGTCCTGGGGGTTTCTTTTGGTGGGTGATGCTACTTCTTGCCTCCGGGGATAACCCCGAACTTGTGCGGCGGAATAGGGACGAGGGATGCGTCTGTGACGTCATTACTCTGTCCACAGAACGGGCAGAACGCAGCGGTGGGGGCATCGCCTACCCTCTCGTGATCAAGTACGCTGACGAGGTAGACGATCTTGCAGATGAGGCAGCCTAGAACGGTGTCTTCATCCATCGATCTTTACCTCCGGCGGACTCTCCTCGAAGACCAGTCGGTAGTCCTTCAGCCTCTTGCTCTTGTTTGAGACCGCAGCCCAGAAGGATCCGAGAGCCTCGAGTGACTGCTGAATCTCGTAGGGGTGGAGAGCGAAGTGTGTCTTCAGTGTCAGAGACACATGGTGCAGGGCACCCCGCAGGTCCTTCCTGCTTAGTCTCTCCCCCGGAGGTGGGGCGGGAATTACGATCCGCATATCTAGCGGTTGCCTACCCTTGCCAGTCTTCGCAATGTTGCAAGTGGGATCCCCGGTGGTAACTTCGCTGCTACGCGTACTGCTCCCATTGCCACCCTTCGCCAAATCTCTCTCTCCCATTCAGCTTCCTCCTTCAGACCGTAGTACTCCTGTATGATCACATGCTCTCCCTCACAACTCAGGCGCCTACCTTTACCGTGTTTCCATAGGAGCGTGAGAGCGATCCATCCTCTCGTCTTGTAGACCTCCTCGAGCGGTAGGAGTGGCGTGTCAAGGTCCGTGTCTTCCTCTTTGACCATCTCGAGGAAGGTCAGCAGGGAGTACCCTGCGTCCCAGACCGCCACTGTGTACTTGACCCCATCATACTCCAGAAGCCCCAGAAGATTCGGTAAGGGCCCATGCTCCGGGTGCAAGGGGTCGAAAGTAGACTTGGAAAGCCACTCACCCCTTTCTGGTATCGGAACATCCTGAAGGTATCTGACGTCCATGTCTGTCTCCTTGAGTATTCTCCTTATCCCACCAAAAGGTGCGGAATGAAAAAGGGATCGATCGAGGGGATAAGGACCTTGACTATTCTGGGTGTAGATGTGGATTTGGTCTTGACATTGATCCCAGAAGTGACCAATCTAGTGTTGGCTGAAACGATCAACAGGAGGATCACAATGCCGTACAAGAACGATCACGTCAAGGTTCTGAAGGTTCTGGCCGCGCAGCTTCCGAAGCGCCCCTCGATGAAGACATCGGACATCGTCGAGAAGGGCTTCAAGAAGGACGAGGACGGAGACCGCAGGGTGCGGAACTGCTACCGCATGCTGCGGAAGTACAAGCACATCGAGATCGCCGATCGAGGGGACTACAGAATCACCCAGGCTGGGCAGACCTTCTACGAGAAGCTCGCCAAGAACGGCTTCAAGGTCCCGGCGCCCGAGAAGGCCGAGAAGAAGGCTCCGGCGAAGAAGCCCAGTGCTGGAAAGAAAGCTGCTGTGAAGGCGAAGAAGGCCAAGGTGGCTGCCAAGGCCAAGGCGACGAAGAAGCCCACGCCGAAGAAGGCTCCCGCGAAGAAGGCTCCGGCGAAGAAGGAGTCAAAGCCCGCGTCGAAGCCGACAAACGGGAAGACCGAGAAGCCCGCCCCCAAGTCCGAGGCGAAGCCCACCGAGGCGAAGTCAGAGAAGGCTTCCGCCGCACAGCTTCAGTTCTAGGCTAGTGCAGTTCACTCCCGGAACACCCGGGGGCCCGGAAGACAACTACAACAGGGCCATCCAGCGTTTCGTAGAGGCTCAAGAAGAGCTGGACGCGGCCAAGCTCCGACTGAACAAGATCGGAATCTGGCCGTCCCCACCCATTCAAGTCCGTTACCACCTTCCTGATGAGAGGTCTGGTAACACCTGCAAGTTCGAGTTCATGTCACCTGAAGAGAGCCTTGAGGGTTACTTCACCTGCAACGTCTTCACAGACGGACGACCGGGGGAGCTGTTCATCGTAGTGGACAAAGAGGGCAGCTTCGTCTCTGGTCTTCTGGACACTATCGCTACGCTCATCTCCATTGCGCTTCAGTGTGGGGTTCCACCGGAAGCGTTGATCACCAAGTTCAGGCACACTAGGTTTGGGCCATCAGGCATGACGAAGAACCCACAGATCCGTACTGCCACCAGCGTGATTGACTTCATTATGCACTGGCTGGAACTACGGATCACCAAGACAACGGAGGGAACGTGACGGATACTCAGACGACCTTCACCGCCGAGGAGATTGCTCGGCTCATTGCAGGACTGGGTCAGCTCCTCGAGAGCGACTCATGCCGGACTCTCTGCCCAGACTATGAGGAGGAGAGGGGAGAGCTAGCGGGCATCATCGCCCACTGGCTGCTCAGTGACAAGGCCATCCTCATCAGCCCGTACAAGATCCTCCCGAGGGCCAAGTATAAGCTGGCCTTCAACGTCGTGGACGAGGCCACGGGAGAGCATATCGTCCGTGTCTCCTTGGATCGTTCCCGGGAAATGGCAGACGGGGATTTCCTCCAGATGCAGAACTTCTTCTGGGTCACCATCGGCCGTGCCATCCGGGACAATCCGGAGATCATCAAGACGCTACGTGCCGGTGGCATCGGCGTGGAGACCGATCCCAAGCAAGCGCCAGGAGCTCCGGGAGCAATGCATGGAGGCTGATCGTCTCGAAGGGCAACGTCGACGAGACGAGGGTATCAGGCGAGTCTCAAGGAGCGATCCCGACTTCTTGAGAAGGGCTAGGCAAGTGGCTGAGTTCGAGGCGTGGGAAGACCGCAACCATCAGATATGGGCTGATGACCTCCACGAGCTGTTGGACCAACTAGGGATAGCGCCCATGGAGGATGTGTCGCCGAACATCTGGGGCGGTATCTTTGCGGAGAGATCGAAGTGGAAGAAGATTGTTTCCCGCCCTTCCCAATACCCAGCAAGTCGACAAGGCGGAAATGTTTCCCTATGGAGGTTGAGAAGTGACTACGAACCAGAGCTCGACTGAGAAGGAAGTGAAGCCGGTCTCTGTGCCGGTGATCATGGAGAGTAAAGAGAAGCCGGTTGATCGGAAGACAGAGCTTCTCGCGAAGAAGGCCAAGAATCACAACAGCCTTCCTCCGGCTGAACAGAAGGAGCTGGAAGAGATTCTGGCCAAGGAAGTCAGGGAGCGCCGTCGTGGTGCTTTCATCCACAAGCTCCGAGAGAGGGCCGAGCACTACGGGAGGAAGGCCGCCGTCACCATCACGAAAGAGGTCACCGACATGGTGGCCGATTTCAGCAAGCGGAAGGCCGAGCAAACCGAGTCCATCTGGGCGGAGTACCGGTCTGTAGCCAAAGTCCTGGAGAAGCAGCTGAAGCAGCAGATGCAGGAGCTTCAGGAGACTTACAACCGTGCAGTGGCTTCCGCTGCGAAGATCAAGGACGATGCACTGGGGGAGATCAACCAGAGATATCGGACTATCTGCGACGAGAGGGAAGCGGAGATGAACCAGCGTATGTCAGAGATCGGTTCCGTAGTCGATGACTTCTCTGCTATTCTGGATGCCCTGACCCTCGAGGAGCTCGAGGAGCTCGAGAAGACTGGACGTACGAAAATGGTCGGGGAGGAGCACGGGAAGGATGTGGTGGTGATCTTACCCGGCTCATAGCAAGGAGGAGTCATGTTCTATCTCATCCCCGCAATACTCTACCTTTCCCCGGGCATGCCGCATGAGACGGTGAAGCACTACGCAGACCTCATCCACTTCGAGGCCAAGTGGTACCGCATCGACCCGCTGCTCATCGTAGCGATCATCCAGGTCGAGTCGGGGTTTCGGCACAACAAGCGCAGCGTCACGAACGACTACGGCCTCATGCAGGTGCACGTGGCTCGGAGGGGCAGTTCTAACTTCTACGGTCGCGAGAAGGAGCTGTACGATCCTCGCGTGAATATCAGGGAGGGCATCAGGATCTTGGCCATGTGGCGGGAGTACCATACGACCTGGTGTCATGGGCCACATGCGTACTGGGCCCACTACAAATGGGGCCTGAAGGTAAAGAACGACGAACACGCACGGCGGGTCAAGGCGCTGGCTGACTTCTTGAGGAGGCGCTTCCGTAGGCCTCCCTCGGTTACATAAGGAGGGTAGATGGAGAACGAAGAGATCAAAGTAAGGAACCAAGGTACCGCTGCGCTGGTTCCTGAAGCGCTCAAGGCCTGGGCGCAGAAGTACGAGAGCAAGAACGACAACTACGGAAACTCGTGGTTGCTCACAGGCCAGACGCTAGCCCTGTGGTTTCCGCAGGGCTTGACGCTGAACACACCCCGTAGACAGATCATGCACGGGCTCGTCACCAGGATGCTGGACAAAATCATCCGGGCAGCGAACATCGAGCTGGCTGGGGTGGAAGACAAGGTGGGAGAGAAGGCGTCAGAGTCCCTCTTCGACCTCGGAGTCTACGCCTTCATGGCTGGCGCAGCTTGCTTCATGGAAGCTGGCAAGGTCGCTTTTGATGAAGCCCTCAAGCGTATGGCGGCTGTCGTACCGCCTCAAGGCTAAGGAATAGGGGGTGCCCCACGTGGGGCACCCCCTACCTTCTACTCCTTCAGCTCGTAGTGCTTAGTGGGTTTCTTGTCCCCACGAGACACCACGAACTCCTTGAACTCGCACTCGGAGCCGATGGGATGCGCGGAGATCAGGGCGTTCACTGTGCGTATGCAGAGGTCCGGCGTTGGATCCATGTCCTTCGTCAGGATGACCTCGCAGGCCCTCGATGGGACGACGTACTTCTTTCCATCCACCTCGAGGGTGAGGAGGGTACCCAGCTTCCTTTCCTTCACGACAGTGATTCCATTCCCTCGTTCCTCTACCTTCTTCGGCAGGCAGACGACCTGGTAGGAAGTTACTTTGCCAGTGAGCATGTTCTCCGTGGCCATTGGATTCTCCTTGTTGGGCCCAAAGTCGGGCGAGTTGGGGGGCCTGAGTATGTTTCTTATACCCGGTGGTCTTGATCTTTTTCGGAGGGTGAGATGCATGGATTACTAGTGGGCCTAGATGAATGTGGTATGGGGTCATGGGCTGGTCCCATGACCGCCGCCGTTGTTGTCATAGCCTCAGATAAGGTCCCTGTTGGTGTCAGGGACTCCAAGAAAATCACTCCTGTCATTCGGGAAGATCTATCCGCCGAGATCATGGCAGCGGCGGAATACTACAAGATCGTATACAGAACGGTTGAGGATATCGATACGCTGGGCATCTCTGATTGCTGGCTGAGCGCCATACGGGAGTTGGCCATAGCGGCGAGGTTGATGACCCTACCTCAGCAGCTGACCATGATCTTGGACGGAAGTAGGTGGGTGGAGCTACCTTATGTCGCGTCCATTCCCAAGGCAGACGCGAAGTTCCCAGCAGTATCCGCTGCCTCAATCTTGGCGAAGTGCCATCAGTGTGGATGGATGGATGACCTCCATCTGTTGTATCCACGATACCAATTTTGTGCCCATCATGGTTACGGAACGGCTGACCACTTGAGGCTCTTGAAGGAGCACGGCCCATGTCCAGCACACAGAAGAAGCTACAAACCGATCAAGAAACTGATCCATTCGTTAGCATGTGGTTCGAAACGATCCTAGGGGTACGTTACGTGATGCCTGACATGCGTGGCTCTGAGGTGGACGAGGCCCATAGAAATCTCGACACCTCAGACAAGAGTCAGTACGTACACGTCCGTAATGTCAGTGCGGTGATCATGATGATCCCCAAGAGGATCATCAAGCGTGCAGGTGTGGGGGACCGCTGTTTCTGGGAGGCAACGTGAAGTCCAGGTTCATCGATACGTGCGTGAACTGTGGCAACAAACTCCCACACCCTCCCAGGATGTTCCAGGGAGTATTGGTCTGTGGAGACTGCTACAAGATCGTGAGTCGTTGTGTCGAGAGGACACAGAAAGAGCTTCAGATGCTCTTTCTGGTCTACACTGACATGTTGCGGGTGGCATTGGTAAAGGGCGAGCTTCGTCCCCCGCCGATGCCACCCGCAGGCAAGACCATGCCTCCGCTCGAGCTCTCTCGAGCCTTCGCACGGATGGCAGAGAACGTAGGAGGATCGAATGACAAAGCCGAGGAAGGGCCCAATGGCCAAGGCGCGATGTCTGCATTGCGGAGCCGATCGGCCAGTCGAGATGGAGAAGTACATACTGGGGGACATCATCAAGCCCTTCGCGGGGGGAGGGACGTACGGGAGGTGTCTGAGATGCCAGAAGGAGGGGCTTCAGATCGTGGAAGTTCCTCAGACGAAGCTAGTCAAGCCCAAGGGCTGGTCCAAGCTCCCGACGGAGTGACCCATGAGCACTGAGATCTGGAAGGGGGATAATCTCATAGCAAACGCAAGTCTCATGACGGTCGTGTTCTTGGACAAGAGCCCCCGGTGGCCGGGGATTGACAAGATCGATTGCTACTACTTTCCCCGCATGACGTTGTCTCCTCTTGTGATATGGGAGGTACTTGCCGGTGCAGGCTTGTTCAAGTTCCTCGACAGCAGCAGTCTTGTCGTTAAGGAAGAAGGGCGGGAGGACATGTGGGTCAGGGGTCTACGGTACATTCATGGTAGGGCGGAGACCATGAAAGGTAGACCAACGATCTCTACGGTACTCCTAGCTCAGGTTCACAATACCGGGACCATAGCCGTAGAGAAGTGGCTGGAGTGCCTACCTGGGATCTACCAGGAATTCCTCCAGATATATGGGGTAGAGCAGAAAAGGGGTTGACAGGACATACGGCGTATGTATGATCTCTTTAGCCATGGAACCCCGCAAATCTGATGTAGACTCTATTCTTCCAGACAAAAAGCAGTTCATCACCGAAGAGCAGCTCCTAGAGTTGTGGGATGCGCGGGGGTTGAAGTACCGCGTAGATGAATTGCACAAGATGCTGCTGGAGCGGGGTCTGGCTCCGTACGTTGATCGAGCCATGTTCAGGAAGATGCTTCACGACGTGTTTCGTACGTTCCTGGTAGAAGGGGACGCGAAGCGTCAGCCCAAGCACGAACTGAAGATGCGCTGGCCGAAGGTGCATTGATGTCGGATAAGACCAAGCTACAGTTCAACAAGACGCCAGATCAAATCATCTCTGATAGGAACAGGAAGCTCGACGCTCAGCAAGAAGAGGCGCGGGCTAGGATGGCTGCGTTGAAGCAGCCAAGACAGCCTCTTGGTGGCGCTCCCCCGGTACACATTCCCCCGTTGAATGCAGATCCCATCGAGAATGGCGGGCCTATGGGGGAGCAGGCGAGGGTTCTTCAAGATCCTACAAGTCCACTCAGCCCCGTCTACAGCCCGGAGTTAGCTGCAATGACCAAAGAGAAGAAGGAAGGACCATTCTCTGCCCTGCCTCCTGGAGCACAGGCACACCCTGGGTTCATTCCCGGTGTTGGGTCTATGATCTCCGGGAACCAGCCGTTCGTTCAGAAGCAAGAGGAGCAGAAGGATGGGTACCGTCCTGTCCTGAGTGACAAGACCATCGCATCCATGGAGGCCCTCGCCGCGTTCCAGGAGCAGGCAGAGAACATCCAGGGGAAGGTAGTCAAGCCTGCACAGCTGCCAGAAGATCAGAAGCGTCAGGAGGATGCGGCCAATCTAGGAAAGGTGGTCGCAAAGGAAGAGAATAATCTCTACGACGAGCTTCGAGACGTCCTGGGGGACTCTGCCCAGTTCAGCATCCTCAACAATCCAGACCGGCGAAAGAAGATCGAGGGGCGTCTGGACAGTCTGGACATCACAGACATCATCGTCTACGGGGAAGTCCGCCAGGACGTATCCGTCATACCGGACAGGCTAGTCGTGACCTACCGATCCGTGTCTGGAGAGGAAGACCTCGCAGTCAAGCAGATGATGTTTGGGGAGGCAGGGGGAGATCGCTACTTGATGGACAAGTATACGATCATGCAGCTCACCCTGGCTTTGGTAGCCATCAATGGAGATCCGCTCCCCACCCACCTAGATGACAAGAAGAAGTTCGATGAGAAGCTCTTCCTACGGAAGTTCGAACGGGTGATCAAGTTCCCCATTCAGTTCATCGCCGACCTGGGCATCCAATACCTATGGTTCGATGAACGTGTTCGTCACCTCTTCGTGGGGACGACGGAGGAGCTAAAAAATACCTAGAGACTCCAGTCGGCTGGGCTCGCGCCAACGTTCTCTATGAGAAGTCGGTAGAGCCCCCCGCGCCAGGCACCCCGCTGGAGTCCTTGATACTCATGGTGTGGCGCATGAGGCAGGACATAGAGCTGCAAAAGACACGCGCTATTGTCCAGGCAACGTTGGCGGCAGCGATCGAGACGGAGGAAGCGAACAAGCAACTCAGGACGTCATGGCAAGATCTGCTGGATGAAATGTACCCGTACCAACGGGGTCAGAGGAAGTCAGCAGATCAAGCCGCGATGGATTACCTGAAGAGTGAGGCGAAGAAGGGACCTTACAGAGTTCGTCCTCTTCAGCCGATAGGCAAGACACGAAGCAAGCTGAAGACTCGGTATCTACAAAGGACAGAAGATGCAAGCAGCACTGTGCCCGCGATGCGGATCAGGAAAGATCGCCCGAGAAAACGAACTCATCCTGTCCGATGAGAAGGCTACTTGTACTGGTTGTGGTTGGGCGGGGAAAACTACGGAGCTAGTGATAGCCAGTCTCGAACTCTCTAGTTCAGAGGTGGTCCTCGCGGTAGCTCAGACGTACCTGGCCAAGATAGTAGAATTGGCCGCGAAGCCTATAGGGACAGCAATGGTCTCTTCTGGACTTGTAGCACCGAAGGATGCTTCGGTGCTTGGTCGTTTAATCCGTGCGGCTTGTTTGTCTGCACATCGGGCGACCTTGGAGGAGATCGAGAAGATTCAGCGGGAGAAGGCAGATGGCGGACCGGGAAATTGACTCCGAGATCGAGCGACCTGATGAGCACAAGGTGGCAGACGAGTTGTACTGCTGGATGCCTTCCAGCGATGATCGAGAGTGCAATGGATCCTGCGTGGCGTACGACCCTACGTACACCAAGGATCAGTTTCGTGATTCCTGCAAATGGCTAAACGCCTTCCGCTCCATGGCTATGTCAATTGCCAAGATCTCGAAGTCTGCGGAGCAGCAAGAGAAGCGGGATGAGATCGCAGCAAGAGCAGCGTTGGTAGCTAAGATGCCCAACCCTCCAAAGGTGTGACGATGAGGATAGTGAGCTTTGGTCAGGTAGTGGAGCTGAACGGTGGGCGCCCGGAGATCGCGAATCAGATGACTGTGGAGCTCGTGAACGGGTATCGAATCACGGTACCCACGGACGAGAGGACCGTACAAAGGCTCATTGAAATCGCTAGCGGCGTCATGTCCACTCAGGAGGTTGAACGTCAGAGGCCACCAGCGAGAAAGCTAAGCGACTACCAGACGCCTGAGGAGCGGGAAGAGGAGGACGCCGAATACTTCGGTGGGGTACCTGCATTCGATCCTGGAGAGATGGGACAAGCAGCCGAGCCGCTTATGGGTCGAGTGGCGGAGGAAGAAGTGTCTTTGGACACGGCCTCTGGTGGAGGAATCGGGAACGGCCCTCCAGTTCATCTCTCAGTTCGCCAGCGGGTGGATAAGGACGGGTTTGCCCTGCCTATTCCTTCTCGCACGGTAGAGATGGATGAGGCAGGGTATCCAGTTGTACCTGGTAGGAGAGCTGCTCCTCGGGAGGATGGGGACGATGGGACGCAGCTATGATCCGTCTGGGCTGCGATTGCCTGACCGTCGTGACCATGATGGACCCGGCCTCGGAGGTCAGGCGGCTCATTCTGGGCCAGCTGTGGGAGGGGAAGCCGCCATGTGTCCGTGGGTGCGGCAGGAGCATGTTCGTCCTTCAGCCATACGAAGCCAAGCGGCTGCTGTCCATGGATGGGGTGATCACACACTTGGAGCTGACGGCTGTCGAATGTTTCCGCGCCATGTGTGGTTTTGGGTTACCCGAAGAGATCGGATCGGAACCGGAGGTCGTCCGAGCGCTCTTGTTGAGTACACGCATCTCGAACGCGTGTCTGCAATTGTCGGAGTCTGGGAGAGCTATCCTAGAGCGATTGGACTTGGACAATGGGACGTCTCTCCATCTTGCATCATCGCCCAGGGGCCCAGTTGTCTACAAGATCACGAGGCGAAGAGATGAACCAGTGGACCATGATCAACGTCCTCTACTCCCGACTGCCGGAGAAGCAGGTCTACAACTCGACGATCGGGGTGGACGAGGTGAGCTTGAAGGAGGAAGCGTCGGGCCCGGAATTAGTAGTCAGAGAGATCCTACGGGAGATGCTGTTGGATACACCGTTGGAAGTGATCGTAGAGAGGGTACATGATCTCCTCCAGCTTTACCCAGAAGCCAAGGTATCGATGGTCCAAGAGCTAACCCGTCCAGGCGTGTATCGACGTCGTGGGGGACATGGGTTTGAGCTGGACAAGAGTACAGTGGACCTGATCAAGAACGACCTAGATCGAGCCAAGCGACTGTTCGCCCCGCTCGAGCAGACGGTCAGAACCACGGTGACTGCTCCAAAGGTGGAGCTAAAGCCGCAAGCGTGAGGAGAGGAAGATGCCTAGGAGTACACTGAAGTTCGACACAGCAACAGATGAGGGGATCAGGAGTGTCCAGAAGGTGGTCCCGATGGAGCTCTACCTCGCCGCTGGCGTGGTGGATGGAGAAGGGAAGAAGTCTCACCGAGTGATCTTCCGACCGAAGGGGACCAAGCAGTTCTACTTCCTGTTCCCCAAGGGGACGGAAGAGGCCATGAAGCCTACGGCCCAGTGGCTCCAAGATCTGCTCGAGCGTGAGACTGGAATCACCCCGGGAGAAGTTATCCCAAACGACCCAGTCGATGTTCCGACTGGCGACCCGATGGATCTGTAGATGGGACTCCGACTCATGAACGATTGGGTCCTGGTGAAGATGGACCCTCAGAGCGAAAGGACGATTTCCGGTATTCTCTACAAGCCGGATGGTGCCTACGAGACGATCTTGCGTACTGGTTTTGTCGTTGACGTGGGACCAGGGCCGTTGGCCAAGAAAGGCGAAGATAGGTATTTGGACTTCCACGTCCCCACAGGGCTGGAGAAGGGGGACGGGGTGGTCTTCAATGACATCATTGCCACCAAGACCAAGACGGCTGAGGCAGTACGGCAGGCGGCTCTTGGGAAGGACGAATGCCTGATTCGTCCCAACGATGTCCTCCTCGTCTTTGATCGAGAGCACCCGCCGAGGTTCGAATGAGCCGTCTACCACCGCACAAGAGAGACTTACTGACGCTCTACTGGGCGCACTTCTGGGCCTATGAGCGGTACCTCCATGAAGGCCCCATCACGGAGGAGGAGATACGCAAGCACCTCACCAACCTGGATTACCTCTGGGGCAAGATGTCCCTGGGCGCCAAGAAGATGGTTGATCCTCTGTGGGAGTCTGGGCCGGTCCAAGAGGGTAAGTGGGTCGAGCTTAGGGCGCTCATGTGCCCCCACTGCGGGTGGATTCATCACGTCACTCCGGCCTCCAGTGGACCTCCTCGTTGCAATGCCTGCATGCTGGACATGGGGGTCTCGACCAAGCCGGAAGAGATCAAGCAGAGGCTTCACGACTTGCAGGTGGAGCGGGAGAAGGTCCTGGACGAGGTCTTCCGGACCAGGAACGCCGTGCTGGCCAATGCGACCCTGGAGCAGATCAATCTTGAGCGGGACAAGCTCCTGGCGCTTCAGGCTCGGATGAAGGGAGAGGGTATTGAATGAGGGTCGTACAGTTCGCCAAGGATGGCGCTGCTGAGCTGAATTGGATGTGGCTGCCCACTTTCATCGGACAGAATCATCTAGTCCTCCGAGAGCTGGGGAACGTCTGGGATGACAAGTTCGCGGGCAAGCTCGAGCATACGGAGCAGAGCTTGGACATGCTGCACGAGTTCACGCTCGATTGGTTCCAGGAGAAGTTCAAGATCGAGGGGCTTCGTGCGTACTTGGCAGGAATCTCCAACGTGACGGAGGATTGATGCTTCCCCTCGACCTAAATAGAGTCGTCTTCACCGGCAGCAATTTCCTGATCTACAACATCTCGGACTTGCTGCCAAGACACAGGCACTTCCCCTTTGGGTCGGACGTGCTCAATCCGAACACAGGCATGAAAGAGGTCCTGGGCTCCTACAAGGAGGCACCTGGGCGGAATATCAATCACATCATCACTCACCAGACCTTAGGTGGGTACGGGGTGGCTGACAAGCAGGTCTTCCGTACGGGTGAGTTCTTCGTGAAGGATCCAAACTGGAAGCAGAAGGGTACGAAGTGGGTATGGACGGGAGAGGGTCGCGGGTGGCCAGGGTTCGCTTACACCTGGTTTGTTCCGTTCTCTCCGCTCGTCTACTACACGGACGCGGGAGAGAGACTCATCATCTACCAGTGCAATTCACTCGATCTGATCACTTGGCACACTGGTTTTGGGATGAACAGCAATGGCGGAGGGCTGGCTTTCCAGGGGTACTTCTTGGAAGAAGATGCTGGGGTGAAGACCCCTCTCAAGGGGACGGACGGGGAGCCTTCTGAGGCACAGCTGGAGATTCTGCCCGCCTTTTGGTTGGAGTACGGCGTCCCGGTCCTTGGGGCTAGTACTCTGACGGGGCATTGGGAACACGGAAAACATTCCTGCCCGGGACGAACCCTTCGAGAGAAGGTTTGCGAGATTCGAGGCCACTGATGACGCTCGAGGAGATGAACAAGTTCGCCAGGTGCTTCGATAGTTCAGCGAAGGTCTTCATCAAGGACGACAGCCCTCTGATGAAGTTCCTGGCCTTCTTCGTCCGACTTTTCAACAAGAGATTCTCGGCCGGCTTTGCCACGACCATTGGTAACCGGGTCTACATCCCCAAATTGTGGCTGGGCAGAGATCTCAGTAGGCTTCTGATTCATGAGGTAAGGCACATCCAGCAATGCCGTTGGTGCGGTTTGGGGATTCATCCCTGGGTGGGGTTCCCGTTCTATCTCATCTTGTACGGACTCTTGTTCTTCCCCATCGGTCTGGCTTTCTTCCGGTACCTCTTCGAGCTAGATGCCGATGCCAGGGCGTGGGCGTGGTCCTTGAATAGCGGAGAAGATACGAGCTCGGTACGATCCAGGTCGGAGAGCTTCGCCAAGACGGTAGCAAGCTGGGATTACCTCAAGCCTTGGCCTGCTAGCTGGGTAGAGAAGGGTTTCAAAAAGTCGTTCGAGAAGGTGCTGGTAGGGTTCAACCGTGCCTAAGAAAGGCCCTAAGATCAAAGTCCGACTCAATCTGAATATCGATTCAGATCTCCGTAATTGGGCCATGGCCTATGCTCGTAGGCACAGCACGACGGTCACTAGTGTGATCTGTGAACTCTTGCAGGTCTTGCGCAGGGATGAGGAGCAGTCTCTCCGTGAATTGGTGGAGCAGATCTGATGCCAGGCATCGGAGACAACGATACCAAGGGCAGGCTGGTCACCATCCGGGAGACCATGCCGGGAGACATCGACGGTATTCTAGAGGCCATTCGGCGCATCATACTGATGGGGGACATTCGGAGTGTCTCGCTTCGCCATAATGAGCCCATCACCTACCAGAGGATTCTCAGGCCGGGGGAAGAGATCAAGTCTTCGGAGAGCACAGCGAGTTTTGCCGAGCTCTCTCC
>Ga0315283_10000596_pt1 | contig 26985 bp, 22 predicted proteins | sample YL17G09_0_MG_FD_204541 | JGI IMG/M metagenome (GOLD analysis project Ga0315283, IMG submission 204541) | Sediment microbial communities from Yellowstone Lake, YNP, Wyoming, USA - YL17G09_0 | ecosystem: Environmental > Aquatic > Freshwater > Lake > Sediment | place: USA: Wyoming | collected...
ATTGCAGAACATAATTTTGGCACATAATCAGTGCACGAAATAGCGCTTGCAGTAATAAGATTATCAACTGCTATAACAGCTGCAGCAGGAAGAGCACAATCATCACACTTACCGCTAAAAGTTTCAGAATGATGACAAATGCCATCGTGGTTACAATAAATGGGACTGCCGCCAAAGCCACAATCACCGGGACAAGAAGCATATGTTTCACCGGACTCACAAATTCCATCATGATTGCAGCTAATAGGAGTTATTGCGCCAGAACTGCATTTGCAACAGAGCTCACAGGCTGCTGGTTGAAGGGTTTTAGCACACTCAACAGCACAATTATAATTTGGAGTGATTCCGCTGCAATTAGCTGATGGCTCAAAACCTCCTATTAAAAGTTTACATGGGTAAGGACGGTTGTTTGGATTGCAAGTAGGCCCTGTAGGATCGCATTCCATATAATAATTGCAATAGGCACTGGCATCTATCCAATTACAACAATCTCTTGATCCGGCATAGGGCAAGCTTCTCCAGATGGAGGCGTAGGTCTTACCCCCAACAGTAATACAATCATATGCAGGCCCGCCAATGTCACAAGTCGAAGATGCAAAAACACCCCCTTCATCCGCAGCCATCATTTCACACTGGGCTTCACACGGAGAAGCGGCAAACACAGGTTTAACCAAAAGGATTAATAAGATTACAATTCCAATAGAGATAAACCAGAGTCTTTTATTGTTATTCAAAAACCCACCCATCTTTTTCAATTCCTGAACATAATAACCAAACTATATAAATTTAACGATAATCATGCAAATATTTAATTAGATACAAATAAAGCATTTTTCTTAAGTAAGAAGCTTATATTTCTTAAGCTCTGAAATGATTTCTTCATCAGAAAAAGAGATTAAAGGCCTTAAAACAAGCATATTAATAGGATAATTTTTCAAACTTGCAAATGTATCATTAACAATTGTTGCCTTACAATTAAGCTTTTGTGCAAGTTCGTATAATTCAGAAAGCTCTTTTATTTTGTGAAGGACAAGTTTGTTCGGAGCATAATCTTGAATTAAAGAAAGATTTGAGTTGGAAAGCTTATCTGAACTGCTAGCAAGCTCTACAGCACAGCCTCTTTTCATCATTAATAAGCCTGCAAGCACGGATTTTTCATCTTCAAGCAGAACCAGAACCTTGCCTTCAATGCCAACAGGCAGGCCGCCAAAGCAATTAATGGTTTTGTCAAAGACAAATGCTTCTTTATCCACAAGTTCAATTCCTAAATCCATGTCGGGGTTATCAAGTTTAACTTTAAAACCTGTTTTTTCAGCAATAAAAGCACCAACTTTGCTATTAAGCTCCATTGATGATAAATCAAAGTCTTTGCTAAGCCTTTTTGTGCTAACTCTGAAGGTAGTGGTTTTAGAATGCTTTTCAGCCAGTTTCAAGGCTTCTGAACAAATGACTTTAAATTCAGGGTCTACTTTTACGCAAGAGCTGAAAGAAACAATTCCAAAAACCTTTCTAAAGTCAATGTTTTTGTCACACTGAACAAGAACCCTGCCTTGCAGCCGCTTGATTATTATTTCAGAACCTGAATTTCGTGCAAGGGAATTGATATTCGCAACTAGCTTTCTCTCAAAATCATTCCTGTTCTCACCTTTCAAGGCAATTTCTGCGTAGCGCATAAGATAAATCATTTTTTATTCAACCAGAAAAAAACTCTGGTTTATTAATTTTTACTAAATTCATGTTTTATTTTTTACTTGCAAATTTTTTTTAGTTTTTTTTATATTGAGCAATAACTTTACAAAAATAGGCGTTATAATGCATTATAATGCATTATAACGCCCATTATAATGCATTATAATAATCTAGAATTCTTTTAGAGGTTGTAAAGTTTTTTAACTTTAGCCTTATGCCTCAAACTAAAAAGTTTTACTCCGTTTGGAAGAGTGCTTTCATCAATAAAACCTTTGATTTTTAACTGGTTCATATAGACGCGAATAGTATTTAAGGTTTTGCCTGTACGTTCAGCAATCTGGGAATATGATAACGGATTCTCTGCATTGAATAAAACCCCCACAAGCCACTTTTCAGGATTAGACAAAGAATCAAAATAAGGCTCTTGCATTATAGGTTTAACATTACTAACATTAGCAACATTAACCTTTTCTCCTAGTTTATTCTTGTTTTCATTCAAAAAAACCTCGACATCCTTAAGAATATCTTTTTTTACAGCCTGGACGTCTTTAATGTTCTTTGAATAGGCTTCCTGGAACAGATTAAGAGAAGCTGTGCTTAATTTTTCAAAATCATCATTAAGGCGGTTCTCTAAAACCTTCACGTCTTGATCAAGCTTTTTTATTGAAGCATCAAAATGCCTTATCCAGTCTGCAATCCTCTGATGATTTATAGAAGTGTGCTTTCTAAAACCATGATGATTCTCATGAAGCTCTGCAAGAACCTTTTTCTGCATATGAAGGTCTTCCTTTATCTTTGTAAAGGCAGAAATCAGCCCTGAATTCATCTGCTCTAATTTAATCTTCTTCCTAAGCCACTCGAACATTTTCCCTCTTTTCAACTTTTAATTTGCTTATATATAAATCTTTTTGAAGCAAAAAACGCAGGAACAAAAACAAAAAAATCGAAAAATAAGCTTAAAATGAGCTCGGTTCCACTGGAAACGATGGGGTGTTCCGTGCAGGGCACCGAATTTTCTTTTGTTTAATAGGTTGAGAAAGTCTAAAAAAACAGTTTCCAAAGGAAATAATGGGGGCCTATTGTTTTTAAAATAATCTTTACTAAACCTATTTTTCAGGATAAAAGCATTTATAAACAGGCCCCGTTTTCTGGTTTATAAAGGGTTTATAAAGCTCTCGACTAAAATAGAACAAAGGGGGATTCTTATGGCGAAAAAGCAAAAGAAAATAGTAAAGAAGAAAGTTGTTAAAAAGATAATTAAAAAGAAGGCAACTAATATACATAAGGCCAAAAAACCTGTTAAAAGAATAGTTCATAAACACGCTGAAAAAAAAAGAAGAACAACCGGCATGATAGAGAAGCCTGTTCCTGAAAAATATGCAGATGCTGGCCCAAGGGATATTCGTGTAGTGAATATTGTTGTATCTACTAGTCTAGAACATGACATTCCTCTTGAAAAAATGGCAGCTACTCTGAGTAACACAGAGTATAACCCTGAGCAATTCCCGGGTTTGGTTATCAGAATAAAGGATCCTAAAACCTCTGCTCTTATTTTTAGTTCTGGTAAGGTAGTGTGTACAGGGGCAAGGAGCATGGAAAAAGTGCATGAAAGCATCGAGAGGATTATTGAAAGCCTGAAAAAGATAGGAATCAAGATAACCATAACGCCTAAAATCAACATCCAAAACATTGTTGCGAGCGGTAATATAGGTATGGACTTGAACCTTAATATGCTTGCCATGAAGCTTGACAACACAGAATACGAACCAGAGCAGTTTCCGGGCTTGGTTTATAAGCTAATGGAAGCAAAGGCAACCTTCCTGCTTTTCAGCAATGGAAAGGTAGTGTGCACAGGAACAAAATCAGAGCAAGAAGTGCATGCGGCTCTTGACAAATTAGTTGAGACGCTAAAGGCGATTAAGTAAAATCTTTTTTATTTTTATATGCTTCAACTTACAGGGTGGTGAAATTGGAGGTTTCAGAGCAAATAAACCTGTTTTACAAACTAATTGAAACAGAGTACTACAAAGAGTTGATTAAACAAGCTACAAAAGGGCACAAATTCCTCAAAATAGATTTTAATGCCCTATCCAAATTCAGCCCTGAATTAGCTGAGCTTCTTCTTGAAGAGCCAGAAGAAGTAATAAAGGCAGCTGAATTAGCTATTGACAGTTTTGACATTGAAGGAGATACCAAAAACTTTAAGGTCAGATTCTTTAATCTTCCTGAATCCCAGAAAACACCCATAAGAGAGATTAGAAGTATTCATATTGGAAAACTGCTTGAGATTTCCGGGCTTGTCAGGCAGAAAAGTGATGTTAGGCCTCAAGTAACTAGCGCGAGGTTTGAATGCCCTAGTTGTGGCAACATTATAAATGTTCTTCAGCTTGATACCAAGTTCAAGGAGCCTAGCAGGTGCAGTTGTGGAAGACGAGGAAAGTTCAAGCTAATCTCAAAAGAGCTTGTTGATGCTCAGAAGATTGTGCTTGAAGAAGCACCAGAAGACCTTGAGGGGGGAGAACAACCAAAAAGATTGAATGTTTTCTTAAAAAGTGACTTGGTCAGCCCCATGAGTGATAAGAGGACTAATCCCGGTAGCAAGATTCTTGTAAGTGGGGTAATAAAAGAAATTCCTATTGAAATTGCAGGGATAAGAACAACCAGGTTTGATTTGTTCAGCGACGCAAATAATGTTGAACCAGTACAAGAAGATTTTTATGATATTCAGATATCAGAAGAAGAAGAAAAAAAGATTAAGGAGATGGGTGATGATAAAAAGGTTGTTGAGAAACTAGTGGCTTCTCTTGCACCCAGCATCTATGGTCATGACAAAGTAAAAGAGGCAATTCTCCTGCAGATGTTTGGGGGCACACACAAAAAAAGAGAAAAAGGGGATGTGACAAGAGGAGACATCCACATTCTGCTCGTGGGGGATCCTGGAAGCGGCAAGTCTCAGCTATTAAAAAGAGTGAGTGTGGTTGCCCCAAAGAGCAGGTATGTTAGCGGAAAAGGAGCAACAGGCGCGGGTTTAACAGCGAGTGTTGTAAAAGACGAATTTCTTAAGGGTTGGGCTCTTGAAGCGGGTGCTCTTGTGCTTACAAACAAAGGAATCTGTTGCATTGATGAGCTCGACAAGATGACTCCAGAAGATCAGAGTGCTATGCACGAAGGCTTAGAACAGCAAACTATCACCATTAGCAAAGCAAATATTCAAGCCACCCTCAGAGCAGAAACCACTGTTCTCGCTGCCGCCAACCCCAAATTCGGAAGGTTCGACCCATACGAGATGATTGCAAAGCAGATAGAATTGCCAACCACTTTGCTTAATCGTTTTGACCTTATCTTTGCAATGAGAGACCTCCCAAATAGAGAAAAAGACGAGAAAATGGCCAACTTCATTCTCCATTTGCATCAAGGATCAGATAAACCCGAGGTGATATTTGAGTCGGACATGATAAAAAAGTATGTATCCTATGCTAGGAGAAATATTTTTCCAAAGCTCACAGATGCTGCGTTCAAAGAGATAAAAGAGTACTTCGTTAACATACGCAATAAGAGCGAGAAGGAAGAGACGATAAGAAACATCGCTATTAGTCCTCGCCAATTAGAAGCGCTAGTAAGGCTTAGTGAAGCTGGCGCAAGAGCAGAGTTACGTGATAAAGTGTTGAAAAGAGATGCACAGAGAGCAATTGAGCTTGTGGATTACTGCATGTCACAGGTTGGCTTTGACCCCGTAACAGGAAAAATAGATATTGATACCTTGGCAACAGGGATTAGTGGCTCTCAGAGAAATGAGATTGTTGTTGTGCGCGAGGTTATTAACGAGCTTGAAAAAGTGCTTGGCAAAGAAATTCCTGTAGACGATGTTATTCGAGAAGCAGGGATAAGGGGAGTTGAGAAGGAAAAGGTTGAAGAAATCATCATGAAACTCAACAGGACCGGGGATATATTCCTGCCCAGGCACGGAGTAATATCGAGAATCTGATTATTTGATGCTTTTTTTGAAGGTTGGTTTTTATGGCCCAAATTAAGAGAGAAACAGCGATGATTTGCGTGGTGGACGATCTGCTCAGAGGTAACTTCGTAAGAACAGAAGGTTGGAATCCGAGTTATTTCTCAACAGAACTAGGAGATGTCTCAAGAGTGAATATCATGGGAGTTGTGGTGAGCAAGGAACCTGCTGGCGGGCTCCTTTTAGATGATGGGAGCGGAAGAATTCTTTTAAGAAGCTTTGAAGGGTCTTCTTTTACAGGACTGGATACTGGCGATCTTGTTCTGGTCGTTGGCAGGCCTCGAACATATAATGAACAGAAATATATTCTCCCGGAGATTATAAGAAAAATTGATCAACGGTGGGGAGCTTATCGGCAACTTCAAATTGAGATTTTAAGAAAAAAAATAAGACCGGTAAAAAGAGAAGTGCGCATACCTATAAAAGAAGATGAACAACCAGTTAATTATTACCAGAGAATCCTCGCGTTCATAAGAGACCTTGATACGGGAAGCGGGGCAGATACAGAAGAAGTAATAAAGAGGAGCGGGTCTCCTAATGGAGACGCACTGATAAGAAAACTCATTGAAGAAGGGGAAATCTTTGAGCTTAGGCCGGGCAAGCTAAAAGCGCTCGAGTAAATTAAGATAGCATATTTTTTCTATATTTTTATCATTTCCTTAACCAAAAATAGCAGGTGTTACAAATACCTCTAGAAGAGCTGCAATAAACAACACGCCAAAGCCGAGTAAAAGGAGGTCTGCTGAGTCTAAAAGAATATGCTCAAATTTAGTAGTCCCGAAATCGTGTTTTATAATGGCTATTCCAATTATCCCCCCCGCCAGGCCGCCTATGAAATAGGCAAGGATTTCCGGTATGCCGTGAATAGAGTACTTAAGCAAGCCAATTCCTACCACTTGGAGATAATGAGCTATCCTGTCAAACCCGATTAGATGGGCTGCTTTTGCCAATTCGCTTCGCATAAAATTACCTATTGCTGCGCCTATGACTGACGCGTTCCATATGAGAATAAATATTGCTCCTGCTCCGTATACGAAAGAGAAGAGAATGCAGAAGATGAGCACTTTTATGTTATTAAGAAAAATCTTTGAAAAAAAGCTCATGTTAGCATTAAAACTCATGTTCGCAGTGATTCTACCATTGATTGCATTTATTGTGGCAGTTTGTGTCTGAAAGAGGATATTTATTGTATTGGATGATAAAAACACATACCAAAAAGCAAATGCGACAGTTGACCCGAGGAATAAGTACACAAATGCTTTTAGTGCTTTACCGTGCTCTTTTAACAACCATTTTTCTTCCATGCCTGCTAAATCTTTTTCTTCTTCCATAATCACCGTGTTGAAAACCAGAGGCAGGGCAGCCATTGATGTCAAGAATACCATCACTAAGCTGGCTTGGGATTTGAAAATCCACAGGCTGAGAAAAATACCCACACTACAAAAAATAACTCCGAGAAGAAAGAGTTTTCCTGGCTTTTGCTCTGCTTTGAAAGGGGTGATTAGTGACTCAAGGACCATGCTATGCTTATCACTAAATTTATTATTTATAAACCTTTTGCAAAAATCAACAACCTCGCCCTAAAGGGCAAGGTATGTTGGTACAAAAAAGCATTAAGCGAGGTTGTTGCGCTCAAAACTTTGTTTTGGCGCTCAAAAGCAAAGCTTTTGTTGATCCAAAAAAAAGGAAACCTATCCTCACTGTAAATGCTCAGAAACGAAGTTTCTGGCATCACAAAAACAAATGTTTTTGTTGACAACGAGGTATGCTTTTTTTATAAGCAAAAAAAAACAATAATAGCGTAAAGAAGTAGCGAATTAGAAAACAAAGGGTTTATATAATGACATGCGTTTCTCGGGAGGAATATGGAAGACTATGAAGTCCTGTTAGAACGAGGGAAAAAAGCCTTGCCAGAAACGAGCCAAGCCAGAGAGAGGTTTGAAGTTCCAAAGGTAAGAGGGCATATTCAAGGTAATAAAACCATTCTTAGCAATTTTCTCCAAATAGCGCAGCATTTTGGCAGAAAGCCAGAACACCTGTTGAAGTATGTTTTAAAAGAGCTGGCTGCTCCAGGGGATATTAAAAAACAATTTGTCATACTTGGAACAAAAATTCCTGCGGGCAGGATTAATGAAAAGATTCAGCAATACGCAGAAGTCTTTGTCATATGCAGGGAGTGCGGAAAGCCAGATACCAAGATGACAAAAGAAGAAAACGTGTATTTCATTAAATGCCAAGCTTGCGGCGCGCGATATTCAGTATATTCAAAGGGTTAAAGCGCTCTGCGCATTCTAAAGTATCATATTTTTACGCAGACAGCCATGCCCCGAGCATTTCTTGCCTATCTTTTTCTTTGCCAAAAACACTTTCTACTCTCTGCTTTAGCAGCTCAAGGCTTTGGCGCATATACGCAGAGGTCTTGTATTTTTCTGCTAGCTTTATGCTTAGTTCCAGATACTTTACTATAAACCCTTCAGAAACCGTAAAGATTATTTTCCCCCCACATTCTGAGCACTTGCCGCTAAGAGGCGGTCTTCTGAACTTCTCATTACAATCAACGCACCGGAATTCTTGCTGCGAGAATTTCCTGAGATTCCCTTTTGTATCCTTCATGAAATGTTTGTCTATGACCAGCCTTGCAACATCAGAGGCATTAACCGCCCTTATTTTCTCTGCCAGCTCCATTTGCCCTTTTAATTTTTCTTCCATGCTTGGAAGAATCTTATACGCAGAGAGAAGAACTCCTTCATTAATGTCTGCCGTGTCATGCGTGAAGCCCATACCCTCGTATTGTTCTGGCTTGCCTAAAAGTTGTTTTACTTGTCTAATCTTAACTTCACCGGGCATCTTGTATTGTTTGCATGCTTCATAGAATTCAAGAGGATACCTCCATGCCACATCCAAATTAAAAACCATGTCGTCAACTTCCATAGGATTAAGAAGATAGGTCAAAACTAGCGGAGCGTCCATTGTGCTTCCCCTGCTTTCTGGCAAGTATTTTTTCGAAAAATTAAGGAATGCATCCATCAATAAAAGCAAGCATCCCTCATCACCATCGCAGTCTCTACGCATTGCCGCATGTACATATGGATGGGCTACAAAGCCCTGCGACTTTGAGAATCCTATAATTCTACAAAGGATTCCTGCAGAAGTGTGAGGCGCGAGCCCTATTACGAGATGCCCCACCAACTCCTCTTTTGTTTTAAGTTTATAATAGGGTTTTGAATCATAAAGTTTTTCTAATAATTCATCTACAAAACAGGCAATTCTAAAAAGCACTTCGTCTGCTGGCTCTTCAGGGGAAATGGGATCGCAGGGCAAGAGAATGTCTTGAGGTCTTAACTCTAAAGTCTGATCATTTGATACTAATTCAGCTCCTCTGATGTCGTGGGTATAACCCAATTCCTTCAATTTTTCAAAGCCCACTCCCGTCTCCTTTGGCTTGAAATGAGTTAGAGGTATCTCTGAACAATCATATCTTATTGTGCCATCTTTGTTAACATATAGCCTGTGTTTTGCTCTTAAAATGCCTTTTGATAAATGTTCTGGTATGTGCTCCCTGTTGCTCGTCCCTCGAACTCCTTTGATCAGATCGGGGAAAACGCCGGTTCCTAGTTTCTTAAGAATAAATGAAAACCCCTCCTTAACATTAAAAGCCATGTTTTTATAAGGAACCCTTTCGTGAAGGCAGTCTTTTACCAAGCCGCATTCTCTGCAGAAGCTCATTTTTTCTGTGGGCTTGTCGCAAACTTCACAAATGCTGAAAACAGTTTCTCTTTTACATCTTTTGCAATAGAACGGAGTAAATTGAGCGTTGATTGCTCCTTTGTCAAGCGCTGCTTGGAATGACCTGAATTTACCCCCTTCTTTCCCCACAGGAAACAAGACATGGGGGCTTCCTGTTAGTTTTCTCATCTTGGCCTTTTCTGGCCTGCCCATTCTTGCGCCAATAAAAGTACCGCATTTATCTCTTATCTCAGTCTGACCATTTAATAATAAGTTTATAAATTCTAAAGTCGGGCGGTCTTTTTCTTTTTTCGTGATTATTTGATCTTCTAAAAAGGTTTGTTTTTTCTTTAAATCACTTTTTTCTTTTACTCCTAAATTACCAAGCAGGGCTTTGGCAACTTCTTTTTCTATAACTACAAACTCTTTGTTAATAAAAGCATGAGGCAGCCCTATTAATTCCAAGCATCTTTTTTCTTCACCTACAGGGATGACTATTTTCATAAGGTTTTCTTCCTTAATAAGCTCTGCTTTTTCAATAAGCCACGCGATCAAATCCCTTAGCTGAGAAGGAGTTATACTGTTCCAATAAAAAATGTGTTGGGGATGAAGAGGAATTCTCATTCTCACACTAATCTGATATGCTGCGTCAAAAGAAATTTTTGTAGAGAGGGGCTTTTCAAACAATAGCTCTAATTTTTCTTTGTCAATATCAACCAGTTCACTGAGTTTTTCAAAATCAAGTGTTCCAAAAAGGGTTATACATGCTTTTTCAAGCTCAAGAATCCATTCTTCTGGAACGTAGCCTGCAGGAATGAGTGGATGGGCCCTGTCAAAAAAGTCACCATAATTAATGAGGACATCCCCCAGATAAATTATTTCTTCAACATTTCCTTTAAGTTGCTTGGCTTGTTTCTCTGTTTCTATGCAAACCACAGAGCCGTCTTTTAGCTTTACAATCGGGCCATCAATTGAATCGCAGGAGGTAAATGCAGCCGCTTTCCCGGGGCGCTCTACTTTCAGCTGTGTGGCTATAGCTATAAAATCATCAAGGGTTTGCATGGTGGCTGGATGAATGGCCTGGGCAGAATAACCAGATGTTCTTGCTCTGCCGTATCGTAACCTAAAGCTGCCATTAGCAAGGGGATGGCCAAAAACCGGCCTGCCTGCAACCAGGTCTGTGATGTATGTAAAATCGGGCTTTACTCTTAGGCCGCTCTCTTTTTTCGTATCTTCTTTTTCATCTTTTTTCCTATCGCCCGCCTCCTGAGCCTTCACTTTTTTCTGTATTTTTATAAATTCATCAAGAAAAGACCAGTGGCTCAGCTCCATTTCAGCACTCCATTTACTTAATTTTGCCCAAACCTTAGGCGCTTTTAGAGGAAGGCCTGCACTATATACCAAGCAATAGCCGTTTCTTATCCTGTTTGTTGGAACTCTTGGCAAATCTTTGAGAGTTACATTAGAAATCTCGAATTTTTCAGAAGGATCCCCTGAAATCTCAACAGGGACGTGGGCTAAAAGAAACTCAATCTCCTCTTTTGAAGGAAAATATTGAAGATTAGTGACAAAATCATGATAATCTGAGAGTTCTGCGTGACATCTCTTTATTTCTTTTTCATCAGGGTCATATTCGGCATATCCCATTTTCTTCCTGACATAATCTGCTATTAAGACGCAAACTGCTGCTGCAGTCCCTCCTGCCGCCCTTATTGGGCCTGAAAAGTTAAGGCAAAAGTATTCTCCTTTGCCATCATTCCTTTTCTTAATTTCAAGTTTAGTAAACCCTTCTAAAGGAGCAGAAACTGCTCCAAGAGTAACATAGGCAAATGCTGTTCTGATACCCACTTCCATTGCTTCTCTTTTATCATTAAATTTGCAGAATCTTTCTTGGGCTATTTCCAGAGCGATCTGAAAAGCCACTCTCCAGTCAAGGATTCCATGCAGTTTTTCAAGCTCCTCAATCCGCTTTATAGCACCTACATTTTGAAGCTGAGGAGCGACAACACTAATTAAGCCAATAACTCTTTCTGCAAGGTTCTTTGCCAAAACAATCTCTGGCTTGGCGGCAGGATCATATCCTCTGCTACGTGCCTTGGTTGCGACTTTGTATGCAGCAAAGGTTTCTGCTTCAAGCTCTTCAAAGTACTTTTTCATATCAGCCATTTTTTTATTCCGGTATGCTTACAGGCTCTGCTTGCTGTTTTTCCTCTTTTTCTTCTTTAAAGAAATTAATCACCTTGACTTCCCTGGTGTGAAGGTTTACCAAAGGCACTCTTCCTGGTTGTGGCTGAAGCCCTCGCTTTTCTTGGTCTTCGGTTATACCAACCCAGCAAGAGCAATTAATCAAGGTTATGTTTTTGTAATTGCTAATGCTTACTCTATGGATGTGCCCGGTAATGAAAAAATCAGGGATCTTGTTAATTACTAATGGATCAAATGTCGGGTCTGGGGTATAGAGGTTTGATGTGTGAGACGGGGCGAGGTGCCTCATCTGAAGGAGCCGTTTCATAATTAGATCAGGCCTTTTCTGCCCCCCTTTCTGCCTGATAGAGTCGATGTGGTCCGAATAGTATATTAGAGAGCCTCCGTGGTATAATAAGAGATCAAATCCAGAAAAGTCATTGGTTGCGCCAACATTCACAAAAGCAGGATTGCTTAGAAGAATCACGTTGGGAAGTTTTCTTAAGCTCTCTGCATATTTATGAAGCAAAGGCGGCTGAGGCTCTGATATCCTGCCAACATCGTGATTTCCAGGACAGGCAATAATAGATATGCTTGAAGGGATTTTCTTAAGGTATTGGGCAAAAAGGGCATATTGTTCTTTTATATCCTTTATTTCTAAGTCCTGTTCTTGACCCGGATAAATGCCCACACCCTCAACTAGGTCGCCCACGATGACTAAATATTTTATTTTGGATGCGATTTCTTTTTGCTCCTCGCTGCCTTTTCGCTGATTAATCCATTCTATGAAATCATCAAACTCTTTTTTTAAAAAGACTTTTGAGCCGAAATGAGGGTCTCCTATAAGGGCCAAATATTCTTCTGCGGGACTTTTTTTCAAGTCTTTTATCAGGGGAACATCCGGGATAAAGAGTTGGTTTGCTATAACAAAGTTCCCGCCAATAATCCCTTCTACACCGATAAGTTCATCCAACACAAGCTCTTTAGCCTGTTCAAAGAGCTCTTTTTTCCTATCGCCAAAAATAATCTTGACTTTGCCAGATGGATCTTCCAGTGTCAAAATTATGTTCTTGTTCTTGGTTACCGCCTTTTCATAAACCAAACCCATTATGGTTACGCTTTCCCTGCCGGTCTTGTTCTTGATTCGGCTTATACTGGTGACTTTCTGCATTTCTTGCCTTTGTCTTAGGATAGATGAGAGCGCCTCAAATCTCTTGTTAAAATGAGCCACAAAGTCATTGACAATAACCTTGCCAGGTTCTTTATTATATGAGAACAAAACATTTACCTTGTTAGTTATTTTTTCTTCTTTTTGTTCTTCTGCTTCATCCTCTGAAGAAGAGGTTGATACCCCAATAGAATTAAGAAAGTCTTTGTCAATAAATGTGACGCTGCCTAAAAGTTTTTCATCTATCTTGGCCAGTTTCTCAAGCAGAATGGCATCTTTAGCTATTTCTGGGCTTACAAAAATTCCTTTTTCTAAAAAAGACGTTATGGGGTTCATGTTTTATCAAAAATTCTCAATGTAGCTTAACCAAATAGGTCGTCCTCAAGGATTTTCTTGATTTTAAGCTCGACAGAAGTTGACAAGAGCAAGCTTATTTCCCTGGTTCTGCCAAATCTGCCTCTGGAAATGACCTTTGCATTTATTATACCTAGCATGTCAAGCTCTGCAACAATGTCAGACACTCTTCTTTGAGTTAGCGGTCTCAGGCCTGTTTTGCTGCATAGTTGATGATATGTGTCATAAACATCCCCCGTTTGAATAAATTTAGCTCTAGGATTACTCTTATTCATCATTACAGCATACAGGGTTGCCTGGAATTGTTTTGGCTGATTTTTTACTATTTCAATTACCTTATCTCTTTCAATAGCATCTTCTGCCTCGTCAATATCCTTGGTAGTTATCTTGCTACTGCCTTTTCTTTCTGCAAGCTCACCCGCAACTCTCAACAGGTCAATAGCCCTTCTTGCATCTCCGTGCTCTCTTGCAGCATAGGCAGCGCATTTCTGAATAACCCCGTCATCAAGAACTTCTTCTTTGAATGCTTCTTCTGCCCTTCTTTTCAAGATATCCTGGATTTGAATTGCATTATAGGGCGGAAAAACCACTTCTTCTTCACTAAGGGAACTCTTAACCCGCGGATCGAGGTTGTTGGAAAAGATCAAATTGTTGCTTATCCCCACAAAACTCATTTGCGCTTGTTTTAGTTCTGAATTGATTCTGGTTAAGTTATATATCAGCTCATCGCCTGCCTTTTCCACCAGCCGGTCCACTTCGTCAAGAATCAGTAAAATAATTCTTTTTTCCTCATCGATTGTCTTAAAAAAAATGTTATAAACTTCATCCGTTGGTAGCCCTGTGGGGGGTATTTCCTTTCCGAACTCTCTAGCTAGCTGTGCAATTAATCTATATTCCGTATCTGCTATTTTTTTAAGTTTGCAGTTGAGATATATTACTTTTAAAGGGATTTTTTTGTTGTCTGCGAGAGTTAGCATTTGTTCTGCAAGATAGCGAACCGAGAGCGTTTTTCCTGATCCTGTTTTTCCATATATAAATATGTTGGAGGGCTTCTCCATCCTCAAGGCTGGGGCTAAAATATTAGCTATTTGAGTTATTTGTGCGTCTCTGTGTTTGACTTCGTCAGGGATATATGTTGATTGCAAAACTCTTTTTTCTTTGAATAAAGACTCTTTTTTTAAGAATTGCTCGAAGATGTTGTTGATTTCTTTATTCATGAGAAAATTTCCAGAAGAAGCGAAGGTTTATAAAGATTGCTTTCCTATAGAATATATAATTTAAAATATATAAACAACCACATAAAACGAAATCTAACCTCCCCCCCTCCATTTCCTTTGAAAGAACTTATTTGACAAAAACTGATAAAAACCTGAAAAATCGTGTTTTTTGAGAATATTAGTTAGTAAATGTATGTTTAATTTGTTTTTTACACTTTTTATTCATCTCAATCACACACCATCAACCACACACACCACAAAAAATATAGTTTACAAAATATGTTTTTAAATATATAATATTTAATAATATAACCATACATAATCTATTTATCAACATACATGACAGAGTATATTTATAGGTATATAATTAATATTCTCTGCGCTTCGTACAAAATACTGTATACATATGTGTGCCTCGGCCATTATGTTATTAAAAGCATATTATTGAAAATATATTATTAAAAATACATTATTAATTAAACCTATATCAGTATAATTTATTATTTATTTATAATTCATTCATTATTTATTTTCCATATAGTATTTAATTAATTATATTATTATAATATATTATTAAATTCAATCAAATTCATTTATTTTATTAAATAAAAAATACAAAAGTTTTTTGTTTTTATTTAAAAATCTCCTCGATAAGAAATCAAGGGGAGGGGGTTGCAGCTTTATTTTTCAGTTTTAAAGATTATGAAGGGATTTATTTAATCACTTCGGAATGATAACAAAAACGAAACCTTTATAAATATCTTAAACTTTCTATTTTTTTCACTTAAGAATAGTTATATTTTATAAGATTAATATTTGGGGGAAGATAAAAATGATTGTACAAGAATCTTTTTTAAAGAAAATAAAAGACTTCGGTCTAAATAGTTATGAAGCAAAAATATGGACTGCGCTACTTTCTAGAGGGGTATCAACTGCAGGAGAATTAAGTGACATAGCTGGAGTTCCAAGAAGCAGAAGCTATGATGTTCTAGAAAGCTTGGAAAAAAAAGGGTTTATAATGATGAAAATAGGTAAACCGATAAAATATCTTGCTCTTCCTCCAGAAGAAGTTGTTGAGAGAGTGAAAAAAAGGATTACTATCGAGGCCCAAGAAAGAACAGCCAATCTCGAGACCATAAGGGGTTCTGAACTTCTTAAGGAATTAAACGTACTTCACACCCAAGGTATTGATATGATTAACCCTTCTGATCTTACAGGCATTATTAAGGGAAGAAACCAAATATATAATCATCTTGCCACAATGATAAAGAACGCAAAGAAATCAGTGGTTTTAATGACTACGGAAGATGGCCTTATAAGAAAGCATAATCATTTTGGGAAAGTATTGAAAAAGGCAAGTGAAAAGGGAGTTAATGTAAAAATTATGGCTCCAATAACAGCCAAATCAAAGCAAACGGTTGATGAACTAAAAGAGTTTGCTACAGTTCAGAATGTCAAGGGATTTAATGGCAGGTTTTGTATAATTGACAACAAAGAGATAGCATTTATGCTTTTAGATGACACAAAAGTACACCCGTCATACGATGCTGCAGTGTGGGTTAATACGCCTCTGTTTGCAGAAACTCTTGGCAAGGTATTTGAGCAGTGCCAACTTTAAGAATTAAATTCATTTAAACTTTTTTTATCTCTTATCATTTTCACTCACCTCTTTTCCCGGGAAGGCCTCGATATTCTTGAGGGCTTCCGGGGTTTATTAACAACCTCTGAGCAGGCCATAAAAAAACAAGATTTATTAAATAGGCCTCTTATTATCTTTTTTAGGTGTCGTGTAAGAGGTTTTAATTTGCCAACTAATCTTTTTCATACAATAAAAAATAAGCTTTCAGGCATTGCTGGAGGTAAAGCTTTATATTACCCGGGATGCATGACGGTTCGCGCTTTACCAGGCTTGCTTAACAATTACAAAGCCCTACTCTCTGATTTCGGCATCGGATTTGTGATGCTTGAAGAACTCTCGTGCTGCGGCTCTCCTCTCTTAAATGCAGGTTATGCTCAAGATTTTGAAGAAATAAAAAAGAAAAACCTAGACCTCCTGCAAAAGCACGGGATTACCAAGATAATAACCAACTGCCCGCATTGTTATGTCGTGTTCAAAAAGCATTATGGTTTCGAAACCGAGCACATCACTCAAACTTTTGCTTCTCACAAGCACAAGATAGCATATAAGCAACGAGAAGAAGCAGTTTATCACGATCCCTGCCTCCTTGCCAGGCAAAATAACCTCCTTGATGAGCCCAGGGCCTTGATTAGGCAAACAGGTTTCAAAATCATTGAGCCTCTCAGGACAAAAGAAAAAACTTTTTGCTGCGGAGCAGGAGGTGGTGTTAAGCAGAACTTTCCTGAACTCGCTAACAAGATAGCAAAGGAAAGGCTTCATCAGCTTGGTGCTAAGAAGGTAATTGTTTCTTGTCCCTATTGCTATGCCCATCTTCAGGAAAATGCTGAAAACAAGAAAAGCATTATTGAGATAAGCGAAGCGCTTTTAGAGCACTGAATAAAATGAATAAAAAATTTGCAAACATAGCTGGCGCAGAGAATGTTTCAGATAACCTGCTCGATTTAGAAGCCTATAGCTATTGCAACTCAGAAACCGAGCTAAAGCCAGAAACAATTATCTGGCCCAAGACCACGGAGCAAGTCCAGAGATTGCTTCTTTTTGCCAACCAGAGCAGATTGCCCATAATTATTCGTGGCTCAGGAACAAGCGCAGTCGGCGGGTGTGTGGGTGAAAATGCCCTGGTTATTTCTTCAGAGAGAATGAATAAGGTCTTAAAACTCGATGTAAAAAACAAACTCATCGAAGTTGAATCTGGCATAAAAATAACTGCCCTGAACAATTCCCTTAGCGCTCTAAAACTAATTTTTCCACTTATTCCGTTTAATCCTGCTCAAACCATCGGGGGGATGATTGCTTTAAACGCAGTTACAAAAGAAAGCCAGAACCTGGGCAGGATGAACGAGTGGGTTGAGGAAGTTGAATTTGTTGATGGCACAGGCAAATCATTTTATACAAAGAAAAAAGAATTGGTTGTTGGGCAAGAAGGGCTTTCCGGGTTCATAACCAGGGCAAAGCTCAGGATTACAGAGCTTCCATCGCTCTCATTTGATGTTTTTAGTTTTGACCAGACAACAGACCTTTTAGGGCAGGCAAGACTATTAAAGAAAGACAAAGAAGCATATCTTGTAGAGTTTATAGACAGAAAAACTGCGCAAGAGCTTGGTTTTGATGCAAAATATGTCTTGTTGGCTGCATATGCCTCTTTAAAAGGAAAAATAAAAAACTTGGCAGAAACAAGCGCGCTGCATGAAAAAATCAGCTCTATTCATTCAAAGATAAGAAGCAGAGGATATTATTATATTCAAGACCCTTGCGTGACTATGGATAAGGCATATGATTTGATTGAATGGAGTGAAAAACACGATGCGAGAGTTCATGGGCACATCGGGCTTGGAATTTTTTATATATGCTTCCAGAAAAAAGACAAAGACCTGATTGAAACATTTCGCGCATTCATAAAAAGACTCGGCGGCTCTTTCGGTTCTGCTTTTGGTTTTGGAACCGTGAACGCGGCTTTTTTGAGTCAGGAAAAAAAGAAAGAACTGATGCAGCTAAAAGACGAACATGATTATAATAATATTTTAAATCCTAACAAGCTTATTAACTATCGGTGAAAAAACATGGTTGATAATGGAAATCAGACGGTTGAAAACTGTAATTTGTGCGGCATATGCAATCTCAATTGTCCTATTTATGCTGTTTTGTTAAAAGAATCTGCAGGCGCGAGGTTTAAAGCCTTTATTGCCAAGAAAAAGCAAGCTAAAGAGATTTTTTTCTTATGTACTGCGTGCGGTGCCTGCATCCAGGGCTGCCCTGCTCAAATTGAGATTGGTTGCTTTGGCATAAGGAAAACCTTGGTTGCTGCAGGGATTGAGATGCCCGCCAATAGGGTTATGCGTGAGAACATAAAACATTTTGGAAATTCTTTGGGCGAGACAAAGAAAGGTAAAAAGATAAAGCAATATTACACCTGACCCGGCCCCATGTTAAAATACAAGAACCTTATCATAATAGGCACATCTCACATCGCAGAAAGCTCTCTTGAGGAGATAGAATATGTTTTTCAAAAAGAAAATCCTGAACTAGTGGCCGTTGAGCTAGATCATAACAGGCTCTATTCCTTGCTATCTGATAAAAAGCCGAACTATTCTCCTGCCATAATCCCTCAAATCGGATTGAAAGGTTACCTGTTTGCGCTTATAGGGGGGTTAATCCAGCAAAAACTGGGCGATGTTGTAGGCATAAAACCGGGCAGCGACATGTTAAGAGCAGTTCAACTGGCGCAAAAGAATAACAAAAAACTCGCCCTTATTGACCAGGATATTCAGGTAACGCTTGGCAGGCTTTCAAAGACAATAGGTTGGAAAGAAAAAGTTCACTTTTTTATTGACATCTTCTCTGCTCCTTTTTCAAAAAAGATGAGAATTGACCTTAGCAAGGTGCCTGAGAAAGAGCTTATAAAAAAGCTATTAAAGCTTATGAAAAAAAGATACCCTGGCCTTTACAAAGCGTTAGTTGAGGAGAGAAATATGTTTATGGCTTTAAAATTAAAAGCGCTTATGGAGAACTATCATGATATTAAAATTCTGGCAGTAATCGGGGCGGGCCACGAAGATGATTTGCTGGCTTTAATCAAAAAACCTCGCGCATAAGGGAAACTTATATAAATAAAAAAATCCATTCCTTTTGTTTATGGATGGATTGGCAAATAGAAGTGGCCCGCAGTTCAGGTTTACCGGCAAGGAATTGTTTAACTTATTAATTGCCGCACTGGTTGCCGCATTTGGCATAACTATTGCCCCGGGATGGGGCATTTTTGATTTGGTGGGTGGCAAGGGGGCTATCCCGTACATTTTGAATCTGCTTATAATTACCGTACTAATCTGCATTTCTTTTTTAATCCATTTTTCTGCACAAAAGTTAATTGCTCTTAAATTAGGCTATTCTTCAGAATATAAGAAGTGGCTCAATGGGATTATATTAGGGCCCATGTTCTGCCTTTTTTCATATGGCTATCTCCCGCTGTTCTTTTCTGGCACGCTTTTCTATGACGCCCTCCCAAAACTAAGAACCGGGGTTTTTAGGGGGGGAGTTAAGCACAAAGATTTGGGGATGATTGCTTTTGCAGGACCGTTTTCAAACATTGTTCTGGTAGGTTTGATCGCTCCTTTCTATCTTGCCATAGGGGGCGCGTTTCTAAAAACATGTATAATAATAAACTTGTTAGTTGCAGTTTTCTCCATGCTTCCCATTCCAACTTTTGAAAAGCTAAGGCAATTCTCAGGAGGAACCACAGGACTTTATCTTTTTATTGCTTCAAGAGGGGTTTTTGTCCTTGTTTTTGCAACAATACTCACCTATTCTGCCCTCATAATCTTGTTTAACATCTTCTCCTATATTGTTGCACTAATTCTAGGCATAATCGCTGCGGTAGTCTATTATTCAAGATTTGAATCAGGAAAATAGTTAGAATGACTGGAGAACAGGCCGTTTTTCCCTTGGGTTTTTAAATGTTTCGTCGCTAAAACCAAAAGATTTAAGAATAAGAACATTATTTAACCTTATTAAATCCAAGATATAGTCGGATAAATTAAATTAAGGGGGTGACCTTTAATGGCACAAGTTGTTGTAAAAGTAGGCATTAAGAAGGAGAAAGGGTGGCTCTACTTCATTGACAAGAAGGGCAATGTCGCAAGAGCAAAGATGGCAAGAGGAAGGAAAAAGCCAAAAGGAAGCATGCAGGTTGTTTCAAAAACCAGCATCAAGAAGGAGAAAGGCTACCTTTACTTCATTGATAAAAAAGGAGATGTTGCCAAAGCCAAGATGGCAAGAGGCAGATAAACTTATTCTTTTTTTTCTTTTTTTCTTTTTCTTTTTTTATTGTAATCTTAACCAATAATAAGTTTTCTGAAATTGAGGTTGGCTTCAACTACCAGAGGTAAATATTGTAAATCAACCTTTTGCTTTGTCAAGGCAAACATTCTTTTGGCGATTGATCTGTACGAGTAAAAATCATCATAACAGCTTTGAATCCCATCTCTAAGTTCTTGAGCAGACATTTTTTTTGGGGTAAAGACGACATGGGCAGCGTCATAGTAATCCCAGTCATAGGTAATTATTCTATTCGCTTCTTTTAAGCGTTCGAAAATTTTTGTTCCTGGGAGAGGTGTCAATGCAGTTAGCTGTACAATATCCATGTTTACTTCATTACAGAAGGTTGTGGTTTTTTTGAAAACATCTTTCTTATCACTGTCAAAACCAAACATAAAAGCCCCTTCGAGCGTGATGCTGTAATCATGTATCCTTCGGATGAGCTTTTTGTATTCCTGAACATTGTAAGCTTTGTGAACTTCTTGTAAGCAAGCTTGGCTTAGTGTTTCAAAGCCGATGAATAATGCTTTGCAGCCGCTTTCAGCCGCCAGGCTCAACAATTTTTCATTTCGCGCTATGCCAATACTGGCTTGGCTGGCCCAGTTTATGTTAAGTCGCTTTATTGCCTTGAAAAGTGCTTCCGCGTAGCTCGGGTTTGCAACAATATTATCATCAATAAAAAACAAAGGCTTTCCAATTCCTTTTTTAAGGGTTAATATCTCATTCACAACATTTTGAACAGGACGGTTTCTTATTTTTATTCCATTGAATTTAGAAACAGAACAAAAATCACAACCATAGGGGCAGCCTCTGCTGGTCTGAATTTGATTCAGTGGAAAATATTTTCCTTTTATCAATTCTCTTCTTAAAGGAGATATTTTTGATAGGTCTGGCTTTTCGCGAACTTCATAAAATTTCTTTAATTTGTTATTTTGAAAATCAGATAGTATGTTTCCCCATACAAGATCAGCTTCTCCTATAACCACGCAATCCGCATGTTGAATGGCTTCCTGCGGTAACGTGGAAGCGTGAACTCCTCCAATAATCACTTTAATTCCCATTGCTCTATACTTGTCTGCTATCTCATAGGCTCTGTTAGCAAGGGCTGTAAATGCAGAAATTGCCACTAGGTCAGTATCCGAGTACTTTATTTCATCCACATTTTCATCTATGAATTCAATATCCCATTCCTTCGGGGTTGCTGAAGCAATACTTAGTAACCCTAGCGGGGGCATCCTGAATAGCCGTACATTCCACAAACCACCCCTCCATTTTGGAAAAATAAAAGTGACCTTCATGTTTCTCGAATTAATCCCATCATCTTTTTTATTCACATGTATATAAATTTGATGCTTTTCTCAGCAGATTATTTTACGATTTTTTTATTTCACTAAAAGGCTTTTCATAAGAATTTATAAAGAAAATGACGTTTCTTTGTACCGAATGATTCGTAATTTTGAACCGAGACTATATCAACAGACCATTCTCGCTACCGCAGTTAAGAAAAACACTCTTGTAGTTCTACCTACAGGGCTGGGCAAGACCAATATTGCTGTTCTTTTGGCAGCAAACAGATTGACCAACTATCCTGGCAGCAAAATTTTGATTCTCGCACCCACGAGGCCTCTTTGCGATCAGCACGTCTCTTCCATGCAAAAAAACCTGGAGATTGAAGAAGACCAAGTTCAATTATTCACGGGCATGATCCCCCCTGCAAAAAGAGCAGACCTGTGGAAGAAAAGCAAGGTAATTGTAAGCACTCCTCAAGGCCTAGAGAACGATATAATCAGTGAAAAGATTTCTTTGAAAGATGTAAGCCTGCTTGTTTTTGACGAAGCCCATCGCGCAGTCGGTGACTATTCCTATGCATTTATTGCCAAGCAATACCACCGAAAAGCAGAACATCCGAGAATCCTAGGTTTGACTGCTTCGCCAGGTTCTGACCAGGAAAAGATAAAAGAAGTTTGCAAGAACTTGTTCATAGAGGAAATAGAAATACGCTCCTATGGCGACCCTGATGTTCAGCCTTACATAAAAGAAATTGATGTTGAGTGGGTAAAGCTCGATTTTCCCCCTGAGTTCATGCAAGTAAGAAACTTCTTAAGGAATTCATTTGAGGAAAAGCTTGAAACAATCAAAAAGCTAGGCTATATGTACGGCAATGTTTCTAGCTACAGCAAGACTTCTATTCTCGAGTTGCAAAGAGGCATGTACGCCCGGATGAGCAGCGGGGAAAAGGATTATGGCGTGATGCGGAGCGTTAGTCTGCTTGCAGAAGCCTTGAAATTACAACACGCCCTTGAACTGGTAGAGACACAAGGAATCAGGCCATTATGGGAATACTTCCAAAAACTTGAGGAGGATGCAAGCAAGACCAAGGTCAAGGCAGTCCAAAACCTCGTGAAAGACCTTAATTTCAGGTCGGCGTATATCAGGACAAAAGAGTTAATTGCGGCAGGAAAAGAACATCCGAAGATAGGCGCCTTAAAAAGAATTATTCTTGATGAGCTTTTAAAAAAGAAAGACGTGAAAATCATAATCTTTAATCAATACCGCGATTCAACTAATAACATAAAATCAGTTCTAGACTCTCTTGATGTCAAATCTAAAATTTTTGTTGGCCAGACAAAGAAAAAAGACACGGGCATGAGCCAGAAAAAACAAAAACAAGTCATAGAGGAGTTTCGAAATGGAGAATTCAATTGCCTTATTGCTACTTGTGTTGCTGAGGAAGGATTGGATATCCCTGCAGTCGACCTGGTCATATTCTATGAGCCAGTTCCTTCTGCCATAAGAACAGTCCAGCGAAGGGGAAGAACTGGAAGGCAGGAAAAAGGCAGGGTTATAGTTCTTGTTACTAAGAAGACAAGAGATGAAGCTAATCTGTGGTCATCTGTTCACAAAGAAAAGAGAATGTACAGCATAATTCACAGCATGAAAAAAGGCACAAGCCCCATGTATACTCATGATGAGTCAATTGAAAGCATTGAGAAAAAGGAAGAAATAAGAGAAGAGCAAACTAAACTAACGGACGAAGTCAGCGCCTTGAATGTCGCGAACCTGACTGTATTTGCAGATTACAGGGAGAAAGGCGCTGGCATAATCAAAGAACTATCTGAACGCGGAGTAAAGATTGAATTAACCAAACTGGATGTTGCAGATTACTTACTCAGCGACAGGGTCGCTGTTGAGCACAAAACAGTAAGAGACTTTGTTGACTCTATAATTGACGGAAGACTTCTTTCCCAGCTTACCGGCCTAAGGAAATACGAGCGCCCTTTAATAGCTCTCGAGGGAGAGGAGGATATTTATTCCCAAAGAAAAGTTCACCCCAATGCCATTAGAGGAGCCTTATCCACCATTTTAGTCAGTTATGGAATCCCAATTGTTCAAACCAGGAACTTCAAGGAAACAGCCAACCTATTCCTGATAATTGCCAAGAGAGAGGCAGACCCGACAAAAAAAGACTTTACCCTGCACTCTACAAAGCCGCTCTCTGATAAAGAAGCTCAAGAGTACATTATCAGTTCATTCCCAGGAATCGGCTCTGTGCTTGCAAAACCTCTTCTAAAAAGATTCAAGACAATAAAAAACCTGGTTAATGCAGAAGAAAATGAACTTAAAGAGGTTGAATTAATAGGAGAAAAGAAGGCTAAAAGGATAAAAGAGCTTGTTGAGAAGAATTATGACGAAGCTTAAACAAACTTTTCTAGGTAAGAAGTCAACCCCTCAATTTGCCGCAGTTCTGTCCTGAACAAAAGATTCCTTAAACAATCATCCACCATAATCCCTCGCTTATCCAAATCCTTCTTTAGTTCGCAATAAATCTGTTTGCCTTCCTTGTCCAAATCAGTAAGCAAAAGCACTCTTTTTTCTTTTATGCTCTCTACAATCTCGTAAAGAGGCTTATTTAGAATAATAACCTTGGAAAAACCAAGTGCTTCCAGAGCTTTCTTATCTTTTTTACCCTCAACAATAACCAAAGAATCCTTTTCTTTTTCGATTAAGGCAAGCATTTCTTCAATAACTGCCTTGACTTCATGTGAAGGTTTCATAATATATGCGGGCGGCAGGGCATTCAGAAAAACTAAATTTTTTCTTGGTGAAAAACCAGTTTTTCATTTGAACCTGCGTAGACACTGAGTCATACGGCCCTGAACCGTACCCGTTTGGTCCAAAATCTCTGATTTTGACTATCAAAAATCTTCGATTTTTGTTTGACCACTCCGGCACGCCCGCGTGTTTATAACAAGAAAAGCTCGGCTTGTTTATAAATTTTTTAGTGCAAAAACAACATTCTTTAAATATATCTTGCCATTCCTTTCAATCAAAATGTTCCTAGCCAAAACTTTATCCTTCTACAAGAGAAAGGACATACAGGAAGAGCTTGTAAAGCAGGCAAAAGATAAAGAGATTGCGTTTAGATTTGACGAGAGTTTTGGCAAGAGGCCTGAAGTCTTAACCTATCCTAATGATGTTCTTGAGTTGGCAAAGCAGAGAGTTACCAGTTTTCATTGCTCAGAAGAACTGTGGAAGAATCCGATGCAGCTTAGCCTGACTTTAAAGAAAGAAGAGATAGATGCTCTGAGAAAAGGATGGGACTTGGTTTTGGATGTTGATTGCAAGTTCTTTGAATACAGCAGGCTTGCTGCGCATTATGCAGTGCAGGCCTTAAAACAAAACGGAGTTAAGTCAATAACTGCAAAATTTTCAGGCAACAAAGGGTTTCACATAGCAGTTCCTTTTGAGGCTTTTCCAAAAAATGTTGGCGGGGAAAACATAATCAACCTGTTTCCAGAAGCTCCAAGAAGAATCGCTCTATATATAACCGAGCTCATTAGGAAATCCCTCGCTGAGGGAATAATGAATCTAGAAAAAAATGATTTCCCCGAGATCATGAAGAAAACCGGCTTTAAGGAAGAAGATATCAAAAGATACGAGCTAAACGAATTCCGAGACAGGATTCCGAAGCTAAATGTTGATCCTTTCCTGGAAATCGATACTGTGCTTATCTCTCCAAGGCATCTTTATCGCATGCCCTATTCTTTTCACGAAAAATCCCAATTAATCTCCATCCCTGTTGATATAAATAGGATTTTAAGTTTTGAAAAAGAAGAAGCAAAACCAGCGAATGTAAAGATAATCCATCCCTTCTTGGAGAGAGAGGTTTCTTATCCTGATGCAGAGGCCTTGTTAAGAAATGCTTTTGATTTTGCGCCACAAAGAGCAAGTTGGGAAGAGTTGGGCGATGAAAAAAAAGGACTGAAACATAGTAAGGAAGTTTATTCTCTCCCGGAAAAAGCTATCGGCGAAGAAAACTTTCCGCCCTGCATTAAACTGATTCTCAACGGAATAGAAGACGGAAGAAAAAGAAGCTGTTTTGTGCTAGTTAATTTCCTTGCTAGCTGCGGCTGGGATTATGACCTGATTGAAAAAAGGCTATTGGAATGGAATGAAAAGAATGTTGAGCCTCTAAGGCCGCAGTATGTTCTAGGCCAGATAAGGTATGCTAAGCAGAGCAAGAAGGTTCTGCCTCCACCTAACTGTAATAATCTGAGTTATTACAAGAGCTTTTCTGTGTGCAAACCAGAAGAATTATGCAGGCAGATAAAGAATCCCCTACAGTATGCTAAGAGGAAGGATAAGAGTAAAACAATCAGAATAGTGAAGAAAAAAAAGCAGAGAGATGACTAACTATTTGACATGTTAAGCGTTAAGCGAGTTTGTCGCATTAAAAATTGTTTTGAGCAATCTCAGGCTTGTCCTGAGATTGTGCCTTAATGCTAGCATTAAGGTGTCGAGTCTTCTAGTGTGCTCTAGTCTAGCGTGAGTGATCATTAGTCCTGCATTTGTTGCTCCTCCAAAAACAGTTTCTACAATCCCGCGAATTTCTTTGTATATTGGCTTGATAAAAAGCTTTACTTGTCTGGCTTTTACAGACAATTTTTTCCTTATGCCTTTATTGTCTGGTTTCATTAAGGGAAAAAGTCCAACTTCTTGGACTTTTTCATGCAAAGCATAAGTGTTGAAAGCACTATCTCCAAGAAAATAAGCATTGCTTTTTTTACCCTCAAGTAAAATAATAGCTCCTTGACTATCACTGACATGATTATCTGTTGCTTTAACGCCTAAAATCATAGTCATATTTGTTGGAGGGTCATAGCCGATAATCAAATGATATTTATCAGTCAATAATTCTTTCCTTCTTTGGCCAGTATCGAGCCTTTCAACATTGATTTTTGTGCTGATTGCTGTGCTATCAGCAATCCAGAAATCGAATTCTCTATCGACAAAAGAAATTATTATTTTTTCAATATACTCTTCAGCTATTTTTGCAAAATTTCTTGCAAAAGTAGAATGATCTGCCTTATCAGGCAGATAAAAGTCAGCCTCAAGCTCCATTTCCCTGTATTTATGGCCATAGATTTTTTGAACGCATAAAAAAGCAGTATAACTAAAAATGTCGAATTTAAGCTTGCGACCTCTAGGGTCGCTTCGCTCATAAGGCAGTCCCTGCCTTATGCAAATCTTTTTTAGCTCAAAAAACTGATCTTTTTTCGAATACTTTTTATTTAACAGATCATATTTCTGCCAATAACTTAGTGGTTTAGGCATCGTGGAGGACCTCCTCCACCCTCCTAAACCAATAATTGGAAGAACCCTTTATTTATTTTGCGACAAACTC
>Ga0315283_10000597_pt1 | contig 26975 bp, 22 predicted proteins | sample YL17G09_0_MG_FD_204541 | JGI IMG/M metagenome (GOLD analysis project Ga0315283, IMG submission 204541) | Sediment microbial communities from Yellowstone Lake, YNP, Wyoming, USA - YL17G09_0 | ecosystem: Environmental > Aquatic > Freshwater > Lake > Sediment | place: USA: Wyoming | collected...
CCAGCACCTTGCCCTGTGGAGTTCGGACTTTCCTCGAACGGCATCCTCGGCGACCGCTTGCGCGGAAGTGTCGGAGAACCGCCCGCGATCACCTGGGAGACTCGGAACCCAGGACTTCGTCGAGTGCCTCGTTGACGAGCTGGTCGGCATGAGTGTTGGCCTCGCGCCGCACGGAACTGAAACGCACCCGGCCGAGCTTCGCCAGCGCCCGGCGGGCTTCCGCGTGGAGCAGCTTCAGGCCGGCGTTCTTCACCCGGTACTCGCCCGTCATCTGTCGCACCACCAATTCGGAATCCATGCACACCAGCAGCGGATCGGCTCCGGCGCGTGCGGCCGCCTCCAGACCCGCGATCAGCGAACGGTACTCGGCCACGTTGTTGGTGGCCGGCCCGATGCACTCGCCGCGCGCTTCCACCTCGCGGCCCGCAGGATCGAGGAGCACGTAACCCAGCGCCGCCGGCCCCGGGTTCCCCCGCGAACCACCGTCACAGCGCACGATCCACTCACTGCCGGTCTGGATGCTCACGCACGGAGGTTAGACGAACGCCCCGGGAGTCACAAGCGCGCGCGAACCCGATGGACTACCGCGCGAAGCGCCTGCGCGACACGCCGTCCGCGGACCCGCTCAGCCGGTCGCGCCCTCGGCGGGCGCCAGCCAGCCGGCGCGCTCGAGCGCCTCCCAGGCGTCTTCTTCGCCGCGCCCGATGAGTGCGGCGGCGTTCGCGGGGTCGAAACCCAGCACACCGCCGGGCAGGGTCGTGTCGGGCTCCACCACGCAGACGCGCGCCGGGTCGCCTTCGCGCGACCAGCCGGCCGGGAGGCTGCGCAGTTCGGCCTGCATGTCGCGCCAGTTCGCCACCTCGAGCAGCCGGCTGCCGAGCGCGAACAGACTCGCCGGCGGTGGCGCCGGCGACGGCGGGCCGCTCGGCGACATCAGCACCACCAGCGCCGCGTCGGCGTCGGCCGCCAGGGCGACGTGCAGCGGCTGATTCGCGAAGCCGCCTGCATCGACGAAGTCGCGGCCGCGGATGCGGACCGGCTCGAAGACCCCCGGGATGGCCGAGGAGGCCAGCACCGCCTGCAGTACCTCGGCCGGCTCGCGCACCCGCACGACCTCGCCCAGTCCACTCTCCAGCCGCTGCACGAAGGCCTCCCCCGGCGGCGGACCGGTCACGAAGTGGGCGATGCGCCCCGAGTCGATGGCCAGCGCGCTGATCACCAGACGCACCTCGGGGTCCATGAGCCGGGTCGCGTCGCCGGACTCCACCAGGCGCTCGAGCATGCGCTGCCGCCCGGCCGCACCCCACAGCCCGCGACCCCGCGTCTCCGGGGTGAGCAGGTGCGTCACGCGGCGCGCCCAGCCACTCGAGCGGCCCGGACGGTTCGCCAGCCAGACCAGCGCGATCGCGAGCAGGGCGCTCGCGGTGAAGCGGTGCGGCCAGGGCACCCCGAAGATCGAGATCAGGGCGTAGACCACCCAGAGCCCCAGCACGATGCGGCCGAAGCGGCGCGAGGTGCGGCCGAGGTCCGCGACCGGACGCTGGTGCGCCAGCCAGGACTCCACCGGGCGCGAGAGCGCCATGGCCAGCATGCCGGCCACCGCGAACAGCCCCCACATCCACAGGTCGAGCACGGTCGAGGCCCGGTCGATGCGGGCACTGGCATGCTTCCAGAGCCAGTAGGAGCCCGACAGTTCGCGCGAGCCGACAAGCGTGAGGAACAACTCCACCAGCCCCAGCATGGCCACCAGCGCGCCAAGCGCCCGCAGCACCAGTGTCACCCAGCGGAAGCCGACGTCGGTCGCGGTCATGCGCCGCCAGACCTCCTCGAGCAGCGCAGTACGACCCGCGTGCGCCCGCCACACCACCGCGTTGATCGCCCCGACCGAGACCCCGGCCACGATAGCAGGGGTGAGCCGAACCGCCTCCACGACCCGGAGCACACCGACCTCGTAGGCGCCGAGCGCACCGCCACCGGAAAGCACGAGCGCGATGCGCCGGAAGGGCAGGTCGGACCGCAGGCGGCGGGGATTCGGCGCCCGCTCATCCGCTCCGGGGTGCGTGCCGGGCGGACCCGCGGCCACGGGCTCACGCAGGGCCGGCGGCGGGCTCACGAATCGTCCGGGCTACGTCTCGACCGGGGGCCAGACGATGATGCGCCCGCAACCCTCGCAGCTCATCATCCGGTCGCGGCGGCGGGCCTCCTGCAGCACAGCCGGCGGCAGCGCGCGATAGCAGCCACCGCAGGCGCCCTTGAGGATCCCCACCACCGCGCGCCCGTCCCGCGAAGCGTGGACGCGCTCGTAGCGCGCCCTCGTCGCCGGGGCCAATTCCCTGACGTGCGCATCGCGGCGGGCCTCGAGCACACCCAGCTTCCCTTGCTCGGAGGTCTCCTGGGCGTCGATGACCTCCGCCCGCGCCGCCGCCTCGGTCGCCGCACTCTTCAGCGCCTGCTCGAGCGCCGGCCGCTCCCCCTGCTCGCGCTCCTCCTCCTCCATCCGCTCGAGCACCCGGGTCTCGAGTGCCGATCGCTTCCCCCGCACGCCTTCGATCTCGTGCAGCAGCGCGGTGTACTCCTGGTTCTTCTTGATCGCGGGGAGCTGCTGCTGGAAGCGCCGTTCCTGGTCACCCAGCGCGCCGGCTTCGCGCTCGAGTTCGCGGCGCTGCTTCTGCGATTCCACCACCCGCGCCTTCGCCAGCTCGAGCCGCTGGCGCGCCTCCACGATCCGGTGCTCGAGCTCCCGTCGCTGCTCCGGGAAGCGCGCCAGGATCTCCCGCACGCCGACCGCCTGCTCGTCGAGGTCCTGGAGCGCCCAGAGTCGATCGATCTCCTCGCTCATCGTCCTTCCCCGCAAATGAAGAGCGGGGACATCCGCATGGGACGTCCCCGCTCGACAGCGCGCACCGCCGCCCCGGCAGCACCGGGTGCTTTGCGCGGGCAGACCTGCGCTCGACCGCGCCACCTCCTGGCCGGCCGCAGGCCGGCTCTCGGACACGGTGGCAACTTCATCGGTTCATGCGCTCCTTCGTTCGGGTGCGCTCGCATCGAAGATGGTGGGCGGAACAGGACTCGAACCTGTGACCCCCTGGTTGTGATCCAGGTGCTCTGCCAGCTGAGCTACCCGCCCCACTCGACTCGGCCCGCCCACGGGCCGTCTGCGGTGTTCGATTCTGGGCCCACCTGGATTCGAACCAGGGTCTTACCGGTTATGAGCCGGCCGCTCTGGACCACTGAGCTATGGGCCCGGCCTTCTAACCTCGTGCCACCGGTGCCCGAAACCGATTGTTTCTAGCACCCGCTCGCGAAGGGTGTCAAGGCGCGCCGCGCATCCGCCACCGCCCACCGGACTCGCTCTCCTTCTACAGCAGTTCCGTGTACGCCTTCAACCGGCGACTCCGGGTCGGGTGCCGCAGCTTGCGCAGCGCCTTGGCCTCGATCTGCCGGATCCGCTCGCGCGTCACGTTGAAGAACGCGCCGACCTCCTCCAGCGTCCGCTGTGCGCCGTCCTCGGTGAGCCCGAAGCGCAACCGGATGACCTTCGCCTCGCGCGGGGTGAGCGTCTTGAGGACGTCGCTCACCTCATCGCGCAGCATCGCCGAGGCGGCCGAGTGGGCGGGGCTCACCACGCTCGTGTCCTCGATGAAATCGCCGAGGTTCGAGTCGTCGTCCTCGCCGATCGGACGGTCGAGCGAGATGGGCTCCTGCGCCGCCTTGAGGATGCTCTTCACCTTGTCCGCCGGCAGGTCCAGGCGCTCCGCGATCTCTTCCGGGGTCGGCTCGCGCCCGAGCTCCTGCACCAGACGGCGCGAGACGCGCACCACCCGGTTGATATGCTCGATCATGTGCACCGGCACGCGGATGGTTCGGGCCTGGTCCGCGATGGCGCGGGTGATGGCCTGCCGGATCCACCAGGTCGCGTAGGTCGAGAACTTGTAGCCCTTCGTATAGTCGAACTTGTCGACCGCGCGCATCAGGCCCGAGTTGCCCTCCTGGATCAGGTCGAGGAACTCGAGGCCGCGGTTCGTATAGCGTTTGGCGATCGAGATCACCAGCCGGACATTCGCCTCGATCATCTCCTTCTTGGCCTGCCCGGTGGCGCGCTCGCCGTCGATGATCTGCCGGTAGAGTCCGTGCAGGTGCTCCCGCGTCATGCCGGTCTCGGTCTCGAGCGCCTTGGTCTCCTTGTGGACCTCCTTGAGCTCGGTCTGGAACTCCGCCACCTGCGTGTGCTTGAGACCCGACTCGCGCTCCACCGCCCGCAGCTCGCGCCCGCCCTTCTTCTGGCGCTTGGCGAACCGGTTCATCTCCTCGACCCCGTGACCGAACTGGCGCTCGAGCTCCGCCTCGCGCTCGTCCAGCGCCTGGGCGCGCTCGGCCAGCGCCTTCACCGGCGACGCCAGATCCTCGACCATCCGCGGGTTCATCGAGAGCTTGTGCAGTTCCTGCGTCAACTCCGCCTCGTTCTTGGCGAAGTTGGCATGGTAGGTGTGCCGCACCCGCTCATTCATGCGGCTGCCTTCCTTCTTCAGGTTCTCGTCGTAGCGCTTCTGCAGCAGGAAGACCCGCTCGAGGATCTTCAGCGCGCGCTGCCGCTCGCGCTGGAGAGCCTGCTCGGTGGTGGCGTTCTCATCCACCTTGATGAAGTCCTCGATCTTGAGCTGCTCATCCCGCAGCCGCTTGCCGAGCGAGCGGATCTCCTGCTTGGAGGGCCCTGCCCGGAAGAGCGCGGCCACGATCTGCCGCTCCCCGGCCTCGATGCGCCGCGCGATCTCCACCTCGCCCTCGCGGGTGAGCAGGGGCACGCGCCCCATCTCGCGCAGGTACATTCGGACCGGGTCGTCGTAACGCACCGGCTGCTGCGGCAGCGCCTTCGACGGCGCGAGCGGCTTCTTGTCATCGAGCTTGCGCAGTTGCTTCGCGCGCTCGTGCGCCTCCTCCTCCCCGGCGAAGACCTCGATGTGCAGCTGGTTGAGCATGTCGTGGACTTCCTCCATCTGCTCGACCTGCACCTCGGGATCGTCGTCGTCGCCCAGCAGCGAGACGACCTGGTCCTCGGTGATATAGCCCTGCCGCACCGCCAGCCCCTTGATCTCGTCGAGGCGCTTGCGGTTCGCGGCCTTCTCCTGGAGCTTCACCTTCTTGGTCTTCGTGGAAGCGGTCGCCATGGAATCAGATTCTCCTCAACGGGAGGGTTCTCGGATCGATTGCTCGAGTTCTCGGATGGAAAGTGCGATCTGCTGGATCTCCTGCAGGAGCCGGGCCGCCTCGGAACCCTGAGGGTCGTGGCGCAACTCCTCCTGTTTTTCACGATGCTGCCGGGCGAGCCGGTGTTGCAGCAGGCGCCGCGCGGCACCCCGGGCGAGCGATTCCCAGTCCTCGGGCTCGGACGTGGCCAACTCGCGCGCCAGCGCCGCGGCTTCGTCCTCCTCCGGGAAACCCGGGCGACCGCCCCAAAGCCATTCCGCCAGTGTGGCGCAGACCGGGTCGCCGAAGTCCTGCGGCGAGACCAGGGCCCGGGCCTCCTCGAGATTCTCGGGCCGGTGCAGGATCGCCTCGAGCAGGCGGCGCTCGCCGTGGGCCTCGCTGGCCCGCTGCTGGCGAAGCGCAGCCTCGACCGGCCGCTCGGACGGCTGGCCCGAGCGGCGCAGGGCCATGGCCCGCGCGATCACGCGCTCGGGCTGGCGGAATACCTGGCTCGCGCGCTCCACCAACGCCTGCCGCCGGATCGGGTCGGCGACCTTCACGCCCAGGTCCACCACGGCCTGCAACGCACGCTCGCGCGGATCGCGCCCGCCGGCGTGGCCGCGCAGCACGTGCCGCTGGATGAACTCGACCGGGTCCGCCGCCCGCGCGCGCACCGCACCCCACGCCTCGATCCCGCCGCTGCGCACCAGGGTGTCCGGGTCCTCGCCCTCGGGCAGATCCGCCACCACGACCTCGAGCCCCTCGGCCAGCAGCACGCCGAGCGAGCGCATCATCGCCTCCTGGCCCGCAGCGTCACCGTCGTAGGTCAGCACGATTCGCGGCACCACGCGCTTCAGCAGCCGCGCCTGGTCCGGAGTGAGCGCCGTGCCCGAAGTCGCCACGGTGTTCCCCAGTCCGGCCTGGTGCAGGGCGATCGCGTCGAAATAGCCCTCGACCACGATCATCTCCCCGTCGGGCTCCGACTTGCGCCGCGCCTGGTCGAGGCCAAAGAGGAAAGCGCCCTTGTGGTAGACCGGCGTCTCCGGCGAGTTGAGGTACTTGGGTTGGTCGGCGTCCGAGAACGCGCGTGCGCCGAAACCCACGACCGCGCCCCCAGGAGCGACCAGCGGCACCATGAGCCGGTTGCGGAACCGGTCATAGAGGCCACCGCGACCGGTCTCCCGCCGCGCCGCCAGGCCCGCCTGGACGAGCATCTCGTCCGCGATGCGACCGTGCAGGCGCTGGACCAGGTTCTCCCAGCCCCCGAGCGCGAGCCCCAGGCGGAAGGCGCGCTGCGTCTCCCGGGTCAGGCCGCGCCGCTCGAGGTACGCCCGCGCGGCCGCGCCGCCGGCGGGATCACCCAGCCACTGCTCGTACGCCTGCGCGGCCGCCTCCAGCGCCTCAGTGAGGCGTCCGCGCCCGCCCGCGGCTCCGCCAGCCTCGCCATGCCGCTCGGGCACCGCAATGCCGCCGCGCCGGCTCAGGATCTCGACCGCCTCGATGAAGCCCACCTTCTCCGTCTCCTGCACGAACCGGAAGACGTCGCCACCCGCCTTGCAGCCGAAACAATGGTAGAACTGCCGCTCCGGGTTCACCGAGAACGAGCCGGTCTTCTCCTTGTGGAACGGGCAAAGCCCGACCAGGTTCCGGCCGGCGCGCCTGAGCGCCACGGTCTGCCCGATGATCTCGGCGATGTCACTGGCTGCGCGCACGCGCTCCACCCAGTCGTCGAGGCCGCGCACTCCCGGGACCGCGGCCGCACCACGAACGTCGTCTCTCATCGAAGCCCCACCACGGTCACGCCCCGGCCACCCTCGCCCACCCCGCCCAGGCGCTGCGTGGCGACCTGCGGATGTCCGCGCAGATGCCGCTCCACCACGTTGCGCAACACGCCCCGGCCCACGCCATGGATCACGAGCAGCCCCGAGAAACCGTTCAGCACCGCCCGGTCGAGCCCCTGGTCCAGATTCCGTAGCGCCTCGTCCGCCTCCATGCCGCGCAGGTCGACTTCGAGCCCGGGCCCATCCTCGGGAGCGTTCCACGAAGCCCGCGGCGCGGGCGCCTCCGTAGCTCCGGCCGCCGCCGGGCGGACCGCCTCCAGCTGGCCCACGTGACTCTGGATGCGCCAGCTGCCGCGGCGCAGCCGCACGCGGCCCTCGCCATCCGGACCACTCACAACCTCCGCCTCGACGTCCAGGTTCCGCACCCGCACCCTGCGACCGGCCTCGAGCGGTCCCGCCAGCGCGGGCGCGGGCGGCGGCGCCCCCAGCGCCTGATCGGCCGTGCGCCGCAGAGCCTCCATCTCGCCCTCCACCGCCACCAGGTCGGCGCCGATGCGCTCGGCTCCGGTGCGGGTCCTCTCGGCGCTGCGCGCCTCGCGCCGCACCGTCTGCCACAGTTCGCGCACGCGAGCGAGCACGACCTCGCTCTCGCGCGTCAGCCGCCGCCGCAACTCCTCCAGCGCGCGCCGCGCCTCCCCGGCCGCCGCCCGGCCCTCCGCCGTGGCCGCCTGCGCCGCGGCCTCGGACCGCGCCAGGCGGGCGCGTTCGTCATCGAGTCGCGTGCGGGTCGCCTGCAACTCGGCCAGCAGACTCTCGAGCGCCACGGCCTGCGCCGGAGCCAGCGAGCGCGCCCGGGCCACCAGCGCCGGCGGGAACCCCAGCCGCTCGGCCACCGCCAGCGCATGACTCGCGCCCGGTATGCCCGCGAGGAAGCGATAGCGGGGAGCCATCCCCGCAAGGTCGAAATCCAGCGAGCCGCTCACCACCCCCGGAACCTCGCCGGCCGCGCGCTTGAGACTCCCGAGGTGGGTGGTCACCACGCCCCAGGCGCCGCGCTCCGCGAAGTGCTCGAGCAAGGCGCGACCCAGCGAACCGCCCTCCTCCGGATCGGTCCCCGCCCCGAGCTCGTCGCACAGGACGAGGCAGCGCGGGCCTGCACGCTCCGCCATCAGCGCGAGGGCACGCAGGTGCGCGGCAAAGGTCGAGAGCCCCTCGTCCACCGATTGTTCGTCGCCCAGGTCGGCCACGATCGCGTCCATCTCCGGCACCGCGCTGCCCTCGGCCGCGGGGACCGGCAGCGCCGAGTGCGCCAGCGCGACGGCGAGCCCCACGGTCTTGAGGAGCACCGTCTTGCCCCCCATGTTGGGGCCACTGACGAGCAGGATGCGGCCCGGAGCGGTGAGTTCGAGGTCAAGCGGCACGATCGCCGAACGCGCCTCGCCCATCGCCAGCAGCGGGTGCCGGGCGGCGCGCAGGGCGAGTCGCTCCCCGCCCGGTTCCACGGCGATGGCGCCGAACTCAACCGCCCAGCGCGCGCGGGCGTGCAGGCTGTCGAGCTGCACGAGCCCGTCCTCGAGTGCTTCGAGCTCCGGAGCTGACTGCCGGACTGCCGTCGCGAGTTCGAAGAGGATGCGACGCTCCTCCTCCCCGACCCCCGCGCGCAGCTCGATGACCTGGTTATTGGCCTCGCACAGCTCGAGCGGTTCGACGAACAGCGAGTGTCCGGAGCCGGAGACATCGTGCACGATACCGCGGCGTCGCGGGAACCCGGCCGCGGGCACCAGGGCCACGAAACGCTGGTCGTGCCGGGTCACGTAGGCCGATTCACCGAAACCCTGCGCCCAGCGTTCGAGGCGCTGCTGGACCCCGCGCTCGCCCTGCTCGAGTCCGCGCCGCAGCCGGGCGAGGGCGGGCGAGGCGCTGTCCGCCACGCGCCCATCCGGTTCGAGCGAGGAGGCCAGGCGGCGGCGCAGGAGCTCTACCTCGGGCAGCGCGTCCGCCAGGCCCGCCAGTCCGGCGAAGCGCGCACGCACACCGGCGTCGGACCACAACTCGCGCGTCTCGCCCGCCGCCTCGATCCAACCCAGCACCTCGACCAGGCCCACCCCGTCGAGGGCCTCGCGCGCATCGGGAGCCAGTCGGGGCGCCAGATCGTCGGCGCCCACCCGGCACCAGGGCCCCGGCTCGCCCTGGCGGCGGATCGCCGCGTCGAGCAGGGCGTTCTCGCGCGCGCGCTCCGCGGCGTCGGCGCAGGGGCGCCACGCGAGCAGGCGCGAACGGGCACCGCTCCCCGCCGCGCGCGCGGCGACCGCAGCGGTCACGCGATCGTATTCGAGGAGTCGCAGGGAATGATCGTCCACGCCGCTCCCGTCGGCGCGGGTTCCATCCCGCGCTCGCACCTGGATGTCACGAACCTCGGGAATGCGCCCGGGCGCGGCGTTCTGCCTCGTGGAGCAGACGCCCCAACCCGTGGAGCATGGGCACGCGCGACTCGACCGCATCGCAGGCGCTCGCACCCGTACTCACCAGCGCGTGGGCCGTGAGCGCCTGTGTCACCGCAGCTCGCACCCCGACCAGACGGGGTGCGAACAACACGAGCGTCACGAGCGCAATCGCCCACATCATGCCGATCAACGCCCCCAGCAGCACGCCGAAGACGCGATCCAGCCATCCTGCCGGTCCGGCCTGAACGGCCTTGCCCAGCAAGCTTCCCCACCAATGGAAGAGGGAAGCCACTGCCAGCCCCGCGAGGGCCACCACGATCCATCGCAGAACCCAATACACCACAGCGGGTCGGGCGCCCAGCCACTGCGCTCCGACCCACCGTGAAACCTGCACCGCCAAACAGAGGCCCCCCACCAGACCCAGCAGGCCGAACATCTGCCGGACCGAGCCGCGGACGAGACCTCGAATGACAAACACCAAAACCAGACCGAGGATCCCCCAGTCCAGTGCGGTTAAACTATGCCAAAAGTTCAGGCTCTTCAGATCTCCTGCTGACGGCGAGCCAGGTTCTTGCGCCTGGCCGCGTTCAGCTTCCGCTTGCGCCGCTCACTTGGCTTCTCGAAGTGCTGATGACGGCGCAGGTCCGCCAAGATCCCAGCCTTCTCACACTTCTTCTTGAATCGACGCAGAGCACTCTCGAAGGACTCACCGTCCTTCACCCTGATTCCGGGCAATCAATCCCCCCCTCTCCGCCCAGTTGAGATTAATTCCATCTTCAAGAACTGCGTTGAGGACGCCCCTCAGGGAACGACCGGGCGTAAACGAGCATTCTGAGTCTATGACCGCCAGCAGCAAGCGTCAAGCCGGCTTGGTCAGAAGACCCCATCATGCTCCGCCGGCCGCCCACCAGGCCGCCCACGCCAGAGCTGCTGTCTCTGTCCGGAGGCGGGAGTCCGATAGGCGCAGAGGCTGAAAACCGGCAACAAGTGCCGCCAGGCGCTCCGCGTCCTCCAGCCCCCCGGAGGGGCCCACGAGTCCGATCTCTGGCTCCCCACCGGCAGGTGCCGGGCTGTACCCGACCGCCGCCCCTGCGACCTCGGCCATCCACCGGCTGCTTCCCGGGGGCAGCGAGGACAGGGTCTGCTGCAGGGGTGCCGGCTCTTCGACCTCCATCAGGTGCAGCCGCCTCGACTGACGCAGCGCCGCGATCGCCAGGCGCTCCCAGCGCGCCCGCCGCCCGGCAGCCACCCGCCAGCGCCCGCGCACGGTGTCCACCGGCAGGAAGCGCCCGACCCCAAGCTCTGCCAACTTCTCCACCAGCCAGTCCGCCCGCTCACCCTCGGGAGCGCCGCACAGCACCCATGACTGTCGCAGGGCCGGCTCGTGCGTGACCACCTCGAGCTCCACCACCACGCCACGACGCACCTCGACCAGCCGCAGCGCCGCGCGCGCGCCCCGTCCATCGGTGGCCTCGACGCGCTCACCCACGCGCGCCCGGCAGACGCGCGCGACGTAGTGGGCGTCGGCAGCCGCAAGCTCAAAGCGCGCCCCGGGCTCGGGAAGCCCGGGTAGGTAGAGCAGCGCCGGCGCCGCGTCAGCCGCCAAAGGTGTCCTTGACGCGCTCGAAGAGGCTCCTCGATGGGGCGGGCGGCTTGAAGCCCTCCAAGTGCGCCAGTTGCTCGAGCAGGCGACGCTCCTCGCCGCTCACGCGCGTCGGCACCCAGACGATCAGGCGCACCAAGAGGTCACCCGATCCGCCCCGCAACGATGGGAGCCCCTTGCCGCGCAGGCGCAGCACGTGGCCCGTCGGCGTGCCCGGCGTCACGCTCAGCGAGGCCTTCGTGCCATCGATGAGCGGCGTCTCGACCTTTCCGCCCAGGACCGCGATCGTGAACCCGACCGGCAGGTCCACGTGCAGGTCATCGCCGTCGCGGACGAAGACCGCATGTGGCTTCTCCTCGATGAGCACGATGAGGTCACCGGCTGGCCCACCGCGCGGACCGGCATCGCCCATGCCGCGCAGCGGGATGAAGTTGCCACTCGCGACCCCGCGCGGCACCTTGACGGCGATCGTGTCGGACTCGGAGATACGCCCCTCGCCCTTGCATTCGCGGCAGCGATCGCGCACCACCTGACCCGCACCCCCGCACTGCGGACAGGTCGAGACGTTCACGAACTGACCGAAGATGGACTGCTGCACGCGCCTCACCTGCCCGCGGCCCTGGCACTGGGCACAGGCGCCCTCGCCCGTTCCACCCCGGCCCCGGCAGGCCGCGCAAGAGCGCAGGTGCTTCACCCGGATCTTCTTCTCGATGCCGGTGGCGACCTCCTCGAAGGTGAGCCGCACCCGGACCTGCAGGTCGTCGCCGCGCCGCAGGCGCGCACCGCCGCGCCCCGCACCACCACCGAACAGATCTCCCAGGCCGCCCATGTCGCCGCCGAACTCGTTCATGAAGGCGCGCAACGCATCGGCCAGGTCGAAGCCGCTGACGTCGAAGCCCTGCGGACCGGCGCCACCGGGGGCCGCGTGCCCGAACTGGTCGTAGCGGGCGCGCTGCTCCGCGTCGCGCAGCACCTCGTACGCCTCGGTGGCCTCCTTGAAACGCCGCTCGGCGTCCTTGTCACCGGGGTTCCGGTCGGGGTGGCTCTCAAATGCGATCTTGCGGTAGGACTTCTTGACGTCGTCCTCGCTCGCCCCGCGCGGCACCCCGAGCACCTCGTAGTAGTCACGGCGGGCCATCAGGCTTCCCCATCCGGTGCGCGCGCCACCACCACGCGCGCAGCGCGCAGCGCCCGCGGCCCGCGTCGCCAGCCCCTCAGCAAGACCTGGGTCACATGGCCGGGCTCCACCCCGGGAACCGCCATCTCGAGTACGGCCTCGTGGAAGACCGGGTCGAAGGGCTGCCCCAGCGGATCCAGCGTCACCACGCCCTGACGTCCGAGGTACTCGACGAGCCGGCTCCCCACCATGCGCACCCCCTCGGTCCAGGGCTCCGGCGAGCCCGATTCAGGCACCGTCGCCAGCGCGCGGTCGAGATCGTCGAGGGCCGCGATGAGCTCGAGCATCACGTTCTCCTCGGCGCTCCGGCGGGTCTCTTCGCGCTCGCGCGCCGCGCGGCGACGGAAATTCTGCAGCTCCGCCTCCGCCCGCAGCCAGCGGTCCTTAAGGAGCGCCGCGTCCTCCCCGGTGTCGACCGGCACCGCGCCCGCGGGATCCGCCGGGCGCGCCTCCTCTGCGGCCGCGGTGTCAGGCTCCGCAGTGGGCAGGTAGGGCGTGCCACTTTTGTCACGCCCTGCCACCGGCTCCTCCGGCGGCGGGGTGCGCCTGCCCTTGCGCTCTTCGCTCACGTCCGCGGTACCCTTCGCAGGCAGCGTCGCGTCACAGCAGATCCGCCACCCTGCTACCCACCGCATCCACCACCGCGAGCGTGCGCGCGTAATCCATGCGCAACGGCCCCAGCACCCCCACCGCCCCGCGTACGGAGCCCGGCAGCGAGTAACTCACCAGGCTGCATCCGGCCAGCGCGCGGTCCTCGTCCACCCCGGCCCGCACTGCCACCTGCCCTTCCACGCTCTTCACCATGAGCCGGTCGAGCGGCGTGCCCGACTCGACCGAGCGCAACACCGAGCCCAGCCGCGTGGCATCCGCGAATTCCGGGAGCTTGGCGATGTGCATCGCCCCCGAGGCGAAGAGCGGGGTCGCGACCGGCCGGCTCCAGCCCGCCATCGCCGCACGCGCCACCACCCGCACGGCCGAGTACCGCGCCAGATCGGCGTCGGTGGCGAGCCGCTCGCGCACCTCGGAGAGCGGACGCCCTGCGAGGCGCTCGCGGAGCACCTCGGCCACCTCCTGCAGTTCCTCGCGCTGGAGCGGTCCTTCCAGCTCGAGCACCAGGGTTCGCACGTTGCCGCCCCCCAGGTTCAGCACCATCAGGCTGCGGCGCGGGTCCAGCGGCGCCAGCTCGAGCTCGCGCACCGGCTCGTCGTCCAGCAGGGCGGCCACGGCGAGTCCCAGCTGGCGCGTCAGCGTCGAGATCAGGCGCGAGGCTTCGCTGAGCAATTCCTGGATGTCGCGGGTCGAGCGCGAAAGCGTCCGCTCGATCTCCGCGACCATTTCAGGTGGCAGCAGCGCGGGCGCGAGCAGCGTCCGCACGTAGAGATCCACGCCGCGCGAAGTCGGCACCCGCCCGGCGGAGGCGTACCGCTGCTCGAGCAGCCCGAGCAACTCCAACTCCGCCAGCGTGTGGCGGATACTGGCGGGCGAGAGCCGGATCCGGGACCGGTGGGCCAGGGTCTCCGCCCCGACCGGGTGAGCGGTCTCGCGGTGGACCTGGACCAATGCCGAGAACACCTCGCACAGGCGGGCGTTCAGGTCCGGGTCGGAGTCGCTCCGGTTGCCGATGACGGCGGGCTGGGACATGACGGCGAAGGTACGGAGTGCGCGGAGTCACTGTCAAATCCCTGCACTTCCGCGCGCCTCGATCCATGCGAGCGTGTCGTCGGCGAGGTAGCGCAGCGCCCGGGGGATCGCGAAACCATCGGCGGTCGCCTGCAACCGCCCGGTCGCGACAGCCTCCTCGAGCGCACCCCCGTAACGCTGCGCCACGACCTCCCACAAGCCCGCCTCGTAATCGCCCCGGCGCACGCCCGTCGTGAGCCGCAGGCCCAACAGAAGCACCTCGCGTGCCGCAGCGGCTGCACTCTCCAGCTCGCGCTCCGCCTCGGGCGAGCCACCCGACTCGAGCGCCATCGCCCAGGGTTCGAAGTCCCGGAGATTGCCGTAACGCGCACCACCTACCAGGCCGTGCGCCGACGGCCCGAGTCCGACGTAGGGCCGCCGCAGCCAGTAGACCAGGTTGTGACGCGCCTCGGCACCGGGCCGGCAGACGTTCGAGGTCTCGTAGCTCCCCAGGCCTGCCAGGGCGGCGCGCTCCAGGAAGAGCCCGTAGGCCTCCGCCTGCTCCGCGTCCGGCACCATCGGCGCTGTGCCCGCGAGTACGGCATCGCCCAGCCGCGTGCCCGGTTCGGGACTGAGCGCGTACGCGGAGAGGTGCTCGGGTTCCAATTCCAGCGCGCGCGCGAGGCTCGCACCCCAGCGCTCGAGCGTGTGCCCAGGGAAGCCGAACATGAGGTCGAGCGAGAGTCGCTGCAGGCCGTAGGCCCGGGCCAGGGCAAAGGCCTCGGCGGGCCGCTCCGCCGGGTGGATGCGACCGAGCCGCGCCAGTTCGTCGGCGTGGAAACTCTGCGCTCCGACCGAAAGCCGGTTCACGCCCGCCGCCCGCCAGGCGCTGAGCCGCTGCGCTCCCACCGATTCCGGATTCGCCTCGAGCGTGATCTCCGCGTCCGGCGCGACCGCGAAACCACCGCGCAGCGCCCTGAACAACCGCACGACCTGCTCCGGCGCCAGGGTCGAGGGCGTCCCGCCGCCCAGAAACACCGAACTGAAGACCAGCCCCGCGGCCGCCGGCGCACGCTGCTCCACCTCGCGCTCCAAGGCCGCCAGCCAGCGCTCCGCGGATGCGACCGAGAACAACCCACTCGAGAAGTCGCAATAGGCGCAGCGCGCAGCGCAGAAAGGCACGTGCACGTAAAGCCCCGCGCACGCCGCTTCGCATGCGACCGGGGCCGGGCCCTCGACACCGCGCGCGATCATCGCCGACAGGCTAGTGCAGGATGCGCAGCAGGCGCTCCCAGCGCGGCATGAAGCGCGTGCCATCCCACGACCAGTAGATGAACATCGCACGGCCCTTCACGTAGTCCATCGGCACGGTGCCCCAGAAGCGGCTGTCGTTCGAGTTCTCGCGGTTGTCACCCATCATGAACAGGCGCCCGGGGGGAACGCGGAAGGGTCCGAAGTTGTCCCGGCAGGTCTGCAGCCCCGCGTCCTCCGGGAAGGGCCCGACCTGGCCGCCGCACGAGATGCCCGGGTCCATGTGATACGCGTAGCGGTCGGCCGCGAGCGAAGGCGCCCCGTTCACGCAGACCACCTTGTCCCGCACCTCCACGGTCTGCCCACCGACCGCGATGCAACGCTTGATGTAGTCCAGGCTCGGATTGCCCGGGAACTGGAAGACGATGATGTCTCCCGTGCGCGGCCCGCGCAGGCCGGGCAGTCGCAAGTGGGTGAAGGGGAGCTTGGGTCCATACTCGAACTTGTTCACGAACAGGAAGTCCCCCTTGAGCAGCGCGGGGACCATGGACTCGGACGGGATGCGAAACGCCTGGATGACGAAGGCGCGCAGCACGAACGTGAGCACCAGCGCCCACAGCGCGGCCTCGACATACTCGCGGACGATGGAACGCTTCTTCCCCGCCATGCCTCCCCCTATCGTTCGACCTTCAGCACCGCCAGGAAGGCATCCTGGGGCACCTCGACCGTACCTATCTGCTTCATACGGCGCTTGCCGTGCTTCTTGCTCAGCGCGCCCGCCGTCTCGCGGGCGCTCCCCTCTCCGGCCAAGGCCGTCTGAAACGCGGTCTCGAACATCTGGCGCGGGATTCGTCTAGTGGATCACCCGCAGCAACCGCGACCAGCGGGGCATGAAGTGCGCGCCATCCCATGACCAATAGATGAACATCGCACGGCCCTTCACGTAGTCCATCGGCACGGTGCCCCAGAAGCGGCTGTCGTTCGAGTTCTCGCGGTTGTCACCCATCATGAACAGGCGCCCGGGGGGAACGCGGAAGGGTCCGAAGTTGTCCCGGCAGGTCTGCAGCCCCGCGTCCTCCGGGAAGGGCCCGACCTGGCCGCCGCACGAGATGCCCGGGTCCATGTGGTACGCGTAGCGGTCGGCCGCGAGCGAGGGCGCCCCGTTCACGTAGACCACCTTGTCCCGCACCTCCACGGTCTGCCCACCGACCGCGATGCAACGTTTGATGTAGTCCGCGCTCGGATTGCCCGGGAACTGGAAAACGATGATGTCGCCGGTGTGCGGCCCGCGCAGGCCGGGCAGCCGGATGTGGGTGAATGGGAGTTTGGGCCCGTACTCGAACCGGTTCACGAACAATTGATCTCCCACGACCAGCGTGGGGACCATGGACTCGGACGGGATGCGGAACGCCTGGATGACGAAGGCACGCAGCAGGAACGTCAGCACCAGCGCCCACAGCGCGGCCTCGACGTACTCGCGGACGACCGAACGCTTCCTTCCCGCCATGGCTCGCCCTATCGTTCGACCTTCAGCACCGCCAGGAAGGCCTCCTGGGGCACCTCGACCGTGCCTATCTGCTTCATACGGCGCTTGCCTTCCTTCTGTTTCTCGAGCAGCTTGCGCTTGCGGGTGATGTCGCCGCCGTAACACTTGGCCGTGACGTTCTTACGCAGCGCGCCGACCGTCTCACGCGAGATCACCTTGCCGCCCAACGCCGCCTGGATGGCGACCTGGAACATCTGGCGCGGGATGAGTTCCTTGAGCTTCGCGCAGATGTCCCGCCCCCACTCGTAGGCCTTGTCCCGGTGCACGATCGCCGAGAGCGCGTCCACGCGGTCGCCGTTCAGCAGGATGTCCAGCTTCACGACGTCCCCTTCGCGCCAGCCCTCCAACTCGTAGTCCAGCGACGCGTAGCCCCGCGAGATGCTCTTCAACCGGTCGTAGAAGTCGAGCACGATCTCCGCCAGCGGCAGCCGGTAGGCCACGCGTGCCCGCTGCTCCTCGAGGTAGTCCAGGCTCACGAAGATCCCACGCCGGTCCTGGCACAGCTTCATCACGGCGCCCAGATACTCGGCGGGAGCGAGCACGTGCGACAGCACGTAGGGTTCCTCCACCATCACGATGTCCCCCACGGGCGGCATCTGGCTCGGGTTGTCCACCTTGAGCTGTTCGCCACTCTCGAGCAGCACATGGTACTCGACGCTCGGAGTGGTGGCGATGAGGTCGAGCAGGTGCTCACGGCGCAGGCGCTCCTGGACGATCTCCATGTGGAGCAGGCCGAGAAATCCGCAGCGGAAGCCGAAGCCCAGCGCGACCGAGGTCTCGGGCTCGTAGACCAGCGCCGCGTCGTTCAGCGCGAACTTCGCCAGCGCCTCCTTGAGGGACTCGTACCCCTCCGACTCGATCGGGTAGAGGCCCGAGAACACCATGGACTTCACTTCGCGGAACCCCGGCAGCGCCACCAGGTCCGACGCGTCCGCCGCGCCCACCGTGTCGCCGACGCGCGCATCCGCCACCGTCTTCACCCCGGCCACGATATAACCCACGTCGCCCGCGCCCAGAACCTCCGTGGGCTCGAGCTTCAGACGCAGGTGGCCGACCTCGGTCACCTCGTGGCGCTTGCCGCTCGAGAGGAAGACGATGGTGTCGCCGGCCCGCACCTGGCCGTCCACCACCCGGACCAGCGCGACCACGCCGCGGTACTGGTCGAAGCGCGAATCGAAGATCAGCGCCCGCAGCGGTGCATCAGGGTCGCCCGCGGGCGGCGGGATGTCGTGGATGACCTGTTCCAGCAGCGCGGGCACACCCACGCCCGTCTTGGCACTGATGCGCGCGACGTGCTCGGCCGGCAGGCCGGTCGCGTGCTCGATCTCGAGCGCCACGTCGTCCGGGCGCGCCGCCGGCAGGTCCACCTTGTTGATGGCCGCGGTCAGCGTCAGGCCCTGTTCACGCGCCAGCAGGTAGTTCGAGAGGGTCTGCGCCTCGATGCCCTGCGAGGCGTCCACCACCAGGATCGCACCCTCGCAGGCCGCCAGGCTGCGCGATACCTCGTAGGTGAAGTCCACGTGTCCAGGGGTATCGATCAGGTTCAGTTCGTAGGTCACGCCGTCGCTGGCCGTGTACTCCATGGCGATGGCGTGCGACTTAATGGTGATGCCCCGCTCGCGCTCCAGGTCCATATCGTCCAGGACCTGCGCCTTCATCTGCTGCGGCGTGAGCGTGTGCGTGAGCTCGAGCAGCCGGTCGGCGAGCGTGCTCTTGCCGTGGTCGATGTGCGCGATGATGCAGAAGTTGCGGATGCGGCTCTGGCGCAGCCCGCTCAAAAGTTCCACCGCAGGGAAAGCCGCGTCTGTCCGGCCGGCGGCTTCCCGCCCTTCAGCGCCCGGTCGTACTCGAACTCCACCTTGAAGTCCCTGAAGTGCGCGTCCACGTAGGCGTCCATCAGCGCATAGGCCAGCAAGCCCCCCAGCCACCACTGGCGAGAGACGAACCCCTCGAGATGACTATTGTACGCATCCACCGCGGCGTTGTAGCCGTCGTTGTCCCCTCCCGCCCTCGCCAGATCCGCCTCCGCCATCAGCTGCGACATGCGCCGATTGTCATTCACCAGGCCGGTGACGATCCAGATCTCGCCGCCCCCCAACAGGGCTGTCTTGAACCACGAGCCGTTGTGAAACTGTCCCCAGCCCGGTAAGGCCAGCGAGCGCAGCATGACCCAGCGAGGCGTATCGAAGCGGCCGCGCCGCGGCCGTGCCGGCGCAGTGTCAGCGGTGGCGCCCGCCTGGCGCATGAGCCGCAGGCCCCGCCCCGCGCTGTCCGGACGCGCCGCGCCCGGCTCCATCGCGCCCCGCGAGTTCCCTGTGCTCGAGTCCGCCACGGCCGGCACCGGCAAAGCCTGCGCGACCGGCTCCGCGAACGCCGCCACGCGAGCCACCCCCGTCGGCGCGCCCAGGGCCAGCCCCACCGCCACCCTGATGACCAGCCAGACGGCCCGTCGCCGGGGTGGCGGGAACGCGTGGGAATCGAACCCACCTCGGACGCTCTTAACGCCCGACCGCGGGATTTGAAGTCCCCGGGGACCACCAGATCCCATTCGTTCCCGCACCGTTTCCGCCCCGCCGGGGCCCGCTCGCCCGAAGTCCATTCCTACACTCTTACCAGAGAGCCGGCCCTCCGCGCCAACCTTCTCCAGCGAGATCCGCCGCAGCACCGCCGCAGCCAGCGCGCGGCCCCGGCGCCCTCAGGGCGCGACCAGTTCGAGTGCGCGCTCCCTGCGCTGCGCCACCTCGCCCACTTCCACTGCCCAGACCCTGCGACGCTTGAGCGCCACGAGCAGGCCGCACACCCGCCGGGGTGCGCACGCGATGAGCAGCCCACCCGAGGTCTGCGGGTCGTGCAGCGCGAGGGCCAGCGACTCCGCGAGCACGTCGCCGCCCACCGCCGGGGCGTAGAACTCGCGGTTGCGCCTCAGTCCTCCTGCCACCACACCCTGCTCCACCAATTCGAGCGTGCGTGGCAGGAACCAGCTCCTGACCGGGCGCAGGCGCAGCGTCACACCGCTCGCCTCGGCCAACTGCACGGCGTGGCCGACCAGCCCGAAGCCCGTGACGTCGGTCGCGGCGTGCGCACCGAACTCGACCGCCGCCTCGGCCGCACCACGGTTGAGCGCGGTCATCGTGCGCGTCAGGCGGCGCGTCTGCGCCGGGTCGAGCCGCCCCTGCTTGAGCGCCGTAGCGAACACTCCCGTCCCCAGCGGCTTGGTGAGCACGAGCCGGTCACCCGGACGCGCGCCCGCGTTCGTGAGCAGCCGGCGCCGCTGCACCACGCCCGTCACGCTGTAGCCGAACTTGAGCTCGGGGTCGGTCACCGAGTGCCCACCCAGGATACTCACGCCCGCCTCGCGCATCTTGTCCAGCCCGCCGCACAGGATCGCGCGCAGCACCTCGGGGACGATCTGCTTCTCGGGCACGCACAGCACGGCCAGCGCCGTGAGCGGCTGCCCGCCCATGGCGTAGACGTCGGACAACGCATTGGCCGCGGCGATCTGCCCGAAGTCATAGGGGTCGTCCACCACGGGCGTGAAGAAGTCCACGGTCTGCACCAGCGCCGTGCCCCGGCCGAAGGCGAAGACGCCCGCGTCGTCGAGGGTGGACTGGTCCACCAGCACGCGCCGGTCGCGTGGTCGTGCGGGCAGCCCGCTCAGGATCGCTCTCAGGTCCGCCGGACCCAGCTTGGACGCTCAGCCCGAGCAGGCGACCTGCGCGGTGAGGCGCACCTCGATGCGACGTCGCTCGTTCACGGCCGGCTCAGAGGTCCCGCCCCACGGCCAGCGCCTCGATCTCGACCCGGGCGTCCTTCGGCAGGCCGGCGGCCGCGATCGTGGTCCGCGCGGGCGGATCGCTGGCGAAGTGCCGGCCATAGGTTTCGTTCATGGCCGCGAAGTCCGTCATGTCGGCGAGGTAGACGGTGGTCTTCACCACGTCGGCGAGCGTCAGGCCCGCGCCGCGCAGCACCGCGGCGAGGTTGAGCAGCGCCTGCTCGGTCTGCTCCGCGACGCCGCCCGCGACCAGCTTGCCGCTCGCCGGGATCAGTCCGAGCTGGCCGGAGGTGTAGACCTGCCGGTTGCCACCGTGCAGGCGCACGACCTGGGCCTGGCTGTAGGGACCGATCGCGGCCGGCGCATCGGGGACGTTGAGCGGGCTCTTCATGGGCTCCTCCGCCACCGCCTCATTCGACCGTGACGCTCTTCGCCAGATTGCGCGGCTGGTCCACGTCACAGCCGCGCAGCACGGCGATGTGGTAGGCCAGCAACTGGAGCGGGATCACGGAAAGCAGGGGCTGCAGCATGGACAGGGTCTGCGGGACATAGATGACGTGGTCGGCGTGGTGCGCGATCTCGGTGTCCCCGTCGGTCGCGATCGCGATGATCGCACCCTTGCGCGCGCGCACCTCCATGATGTTACTCATCACCTTCTCGTAGGCGCTGTCGCGCGTGGACAGGAACACGACCGGCATGTTCTCGTCGATGAGCGCGATCGGGCCGTGCTTCATCTCGGCCGCCGGGTAGCCCTCGGCGTGGATGTAGGAGATCTCCTTGAGCTTCAGCGCCCCCTCGAGCGCCACCGGGAACTGGTAGCCGCGTCCCAGGTACAGGAAGTTGTTGTGGTGGCAGTACGCCTCGGCGATGGTCCGGATCGCGTCGCTGCGCTCCAGGATGCGCTCCATCTTCCCCGGGATCGAGTCCAGCTCGCGTGCCAGCTGGATGCCGGCCTCCGCGCTCATCTCCCGCAGCCGCCCCAGGGCAAGCGTGAGCAGCGTCAGGACCGCCACCTGGCCGGTGAACGCCTTGGTCGAGGCCACGCCAATCTCGGGGCCGGCATGGATGTAGACGCCACCGTCCGACTCGCGAGCGATCGTGGAGCCGACCACGTTCACGATTCCCAGCGCGCGCGAGCCCCGGCGCTGCGCCTCGCGCATCGCCGCCAGGGTGTCGGCCGTCTCGCCCGACTGGGAGATCACCAGCACGCTCGTCTCCTCGCCCACCACCGGGTTGCGGTAGCGGAACTCGGACGCGTACTCGACCTCGACCGGGACGCGCGCGTGCTCCTCGAGCAGGTACTCCCCGACCAGGCCCGCATGCCACGAGGTCCCGCACCCCAGGATGATGACGCGACGGATCTCGCGCAGCTCCTCGTCCGCCAGGTTGAGGCCATGCAGCCGCGCCAGGCCCTCCTTCACGTCGAGGCGGCCCCGCATCGAGTTCCGCACCGAGGTGGGCTGCTCGAAGATCTCCTTCAGCATGAAGTGGGGGAAACCGCCCTTCTCGATCTGGGTCAGGTCCCATTCCACCTCGTGGACGGCCTTGTCGATGCGCTCGGCCTTGATGGTCGCGGTGTGGAACCCCGCGGGCGTGAGCACCGCCATCTCGCCGTCGTCCAGGTAGACGACCTGGCGCGTGTGACCCACCAGCGGCGCCACATCCGAGGCCAGGAAGTACTCGCCGTCCCCCACACCCACGACCAGCGGACTGCCCTTGCGCGCACCCACGACGGTATCCGGCTCGTCGGCGCACATCACCGCGATGCCGTAGGTGCCTTCGACGTCGGCGAGCGCCTTGACCACCGCCTGCTCGAGCTTGAGCCCGCGCTCCCGGTACTTCTCGATGAGTTGGGCGAGCACCTCGGTGTCGGTCTCGGTGGTGAACACGCGGCCCTCGGCCTGCAGGGCGGCCTTGAGCACCGCGTAGTTTTCGATGATGCCGTTGTGCACCAGGGCGAGCCGCCCGAAGGTGTCCGTGTGCGGGTGCGCGTTCGTGTCGTTGGGCTCGCCGTGCGTGGCCCAGCGCGTGTGCGCGATGCCGACCGTGCCGGCCAGGCCGTCCTTCGGGAGACGCGCTTCCAGTTCGCGGATCTTGCCGGCCGCCTTGATGACGCGCAGCCCCTCGGGGGTCTGCACCGCCACTCCCGCCGAGTCGTAGCCGCGGTACTCGAGCCGCTTCAGGCCCTCCATCATGATGGGAAGACAGGGCCGCAGCCCCACGTAGCCGATGATGCCGCACATCAGAAGAACCCTCCTACCCCTGCAACGCCTCGCGCGCCTGCTCGATCAATTCCAGCGTGCGAGCCTGCGCCGGCGCTTCCGCGATGATGCGGACCACCGGTTCGGTGCCCGAGGGCCGCACGTGCACCCACTCCTCGCCGCGGTCGAACCGCAGCCCGTCCATCTCGTCCACCGCATGCCCGGCGAAACGCCGCCGCAACCGCCCGGACGGGCCTTCCCAGCCCCCTCCCACCAGCGGGAACTTCCGCTTCACCATGTGGAGCGTCGGGAGCGCATCCGCCAGCGCGCGCAGACTCACTCCCGCGGCGGCAACCGCCTGCGCCACGAGCGCCACGGCCACGAGCCCGTCACGGCCATAGTGAGCGGCTGGCAGGATCATGCCGCCATTGCCTTCCCCGCCCGCCACCGCGCCGCAGGCTCGCATACCGGCCACCACGTGCGCCTCGCCCACCGGCGTGCGATGGAGCGGCACACCCGCCCGCGTGCAGACCGAATCGACTATACGGGAGGTGGAGAGGTTTGTCACCGCCGGGCCACGCTGTCGCGCCAACACCACCTGCAGCCCGAGCGCGAGCGTGAACTCCTCACCCAGCGGCACACCATCGGCGTCCACGAACGCCGCACGGTCACCGTCGGGGTCGAGCGCGACGCCGAAGTCCGCACCGGACTCGACCACCGCGCGCGACAGTCCCCCGAGGTGCTCGGGGAGCGGTTCGAGCTCGCGACGGAAATCGCCATCCGCCACGCAGTCCAGTTCGGTAACGCCGACCCCGAGCGCGCGCAGCAGCGGCGGCACCGCGATGCCCCCCACGCTCGAGCAACCGTCCACCGCCACCCGCAGGACGCGGGCGCGGATGACGGCAAGGTCCAGGACCTCGAGCCCGAGCACCCGTTCGAGGTGCCATTCGAGCGCAGCCGGCTCGGCACGCTCGCCGCCCACCGCGCCGGCGTCCACCCAGAGGTCCGCATCCGCCTCGAAGGCCGCGCGCACCGCGGCGCCCTCGGACGGTCCGAGGAACTCGCCGCGCGCCGAGAGGAACTTGAGCGCGTTCCAGGGCGCCGGGTTATGGCTCGCCGTGATGATCACGCCGCCTGCTGCTTGCAGGTGCTCGACGGCGATCTCGGTGGTGGGCGTGGTGGCGAGTCCGAGGTCCACGACCTCCCGCCCGGCAGAGCGCAACCCCGCGGCCACGGCGTGGTAGACGACCGGGCCCGAGGGTCGCGCGTCGCGGCCCACCACGACGGGGCCGGGCCCGAGCGAGCAGGCGAAGGCCGCCGCAAAGCGAGTCACCACCGGCGGAGTGAGCGAATCCCCGACGATGCCGCGCACGCCCGCTACACTGATCATCAGAGGCGTGGTCATCGTCTCGGCCCCTCCCGGGGCAGGCCTCGCCAGGACCGTGCCCCGGACGCTGCAGGCCGCGGCGCGGCTCTGCCGGGGCCGCTTGGCGTTCTGGGCCCGGTGTCCACACGCTTGTGGACACCGCTTCTCGAAAACCCTCGTTCTGTGGAGCCGGTGTGCGGATTCGAACCGCAGACCTTTCGATTACGAATCGAAGGCTCTACCAGCTGAGCTACACCGGCTCTCGAGTCTCCGCCGGTCGCGTGCTCAGACCTCGCGACCAGCGGGCATACGTATGGTGCGACCCCCCAGAATCGAACTGGGGACACCGTGATTTTCAGTCACGTGCTCTACCAACTGAGCTAGGGTCGCACCGAATCTGACGGGCGCACCGCTCGGAAGCACCATCGGCATGCCCGGCAGACCGCAGACGATTATCACGCCCGCCGCAAGGGGGTCAAACCGGTCCTATTGCGAGCGCCGGTCTGCCCGGACCCGACGCCGACCGGCTCCGGCGCTCCGACGGTCCTGGTTCTCGAACACCGGCAAGCTCAAGGAGAAGATGCACCCCCACTCCCCGTCGCTGCGCACGCGGATCTCCCCGCCGTGCTCACGCACGATCTGTTGCGCGACCCCCAGGCCCACCCCGGGCCCACCGGGCCGTTGGCTCGCGAAGGGCACGAAGACCTGCTCGAGCAGTTCCCCGGGGGCCCGTGAGCCGTCGTGCGCCAACTCCAGCACCACCGAAGCCCCGAGACGACGGGACTCGATCCGAATTCGGCCCCCGACGCCCACGCCCTCGAGCGCGCTCTCGAGCATGTTCGCGACCACGCGTTGGATGCGCTCGCGATCGAGCAGCAACGCGGGCAGGTCGGCCGCCAGCTTCTTCACCAGCCGCACGCGCCGCCGCACCAACGCGTCGGAGGCCGCCGAGAACACCTCCTGCACCACTTCATTGAGATTCTCGAGCCGCAGTGCGCCCTCGCTCGACGGCGCGTAGCTGAGCTGCTCGGCCAGCAGTCGTTCGAGTCGCTCCGTCTCGCGCAGGACAATCTCCAGGTAGTCGCGGCCCGGGTGGTCCTCAGCTAGCGAACGCTGGGTACGCAGAGCGAACGCCGTGATGGACGCCAGCGGGTTGCGCGTCTCCTGCGCCATGCGACCCGCCAGCTCGCCGAGCCACGCCAACCGCTCCTGCCGCTGCAGCTGCCCGGCCAGCTCGCGGCGCTGCTGCTCGCCCTGGCGCAACTCCTTGAAACGGTCCGCCTGGTCGAGCGCGAGTCCCGCAAGGTCGGCCAGCGCTGCCACGAGTTCCACATCCGCAGCCGGGAACCCCGGCGGCTCGCTCCGATGCGCGGGCAGGCGATCGTAGCAGGCGAGCACCCCAAGCACTCGCCCGTAGACGCTCAGCGGGCAAACGACCACCGTCTCCACCTCAGCCGCCACCTCGGGCGCGAGCAACAACTCCTCGGTCGCCCGGTCCACCACGCGGGGCTTCCCCTCCCCGACCACCAGCTGGGCCAGGCTCAACAGCGCCTGCCCCGTGCGCTCCCGGCGCCCCGCGGGTCCGTACGTGACGGCGAGACGCAACCCGTCCGGCTCCACCACCCACAGCGCACCCCCGCGCGCCCCCGTGCCTTGCGCCGCGAAACGCGTCAACTGCTGCAGGACCTCGGTCAGGTTGTGCGTGTCGCAGACCACATGCGCCGCCTGCGCAAGAACGGTCGCGTGCTGCGCGCGGCGTCTGCCCTCGCGTTCGTGATCCAACGTTCGCGCGGCCTGCCCGCAAAGCCACGCGATCGCTTCCATCGCGGCACGCCGCTCAGGTTCGGGAGGGGTACTCCAGGTACCGACGACCAACGCCCACGGGAACCCCGACCGGCGCAGCGCCAGAGCACCGACCTGCGCCACTCCCGCCCACGGCGCGCCAGGTTCCTGCTCGGCGGACGGCGTCGCCCCCGGATTCCACGCCTGCGCGACCACGCCCCCCAGACGATCTGGCCGCATGGTCAACGCCCGCAAGTGCGGTTCCAGCTCGAGGCGCGGCGAGACATGTTGCCCGACCCAGGCAGCAAGGGGCTGCGGCAGCACGGGAGCGCAAACGGACTCCCGGCCCTGCAGCAGGTTGGAACCCGCGTCCCAGACGAAGAGCCACGCCCGCTCGAAGCCAGCCCCGGCCGGGTGGACCGCCGCCGCGAGTGCGCCGCGTTCCAGGGTCTCCAGTTCCCGCATCCCTCCCAGGACGCGCACCACTTCGCAACCGCTCGCGAGGTCGCCAGAGGCAACGGCGTCGAGACCCTCGGGCCGGTTGCCCGAGAAGGCGTCAGAATTCAGATGGACCTCCCGGATGGTGGCATGGCAGGGTACACTCCACTTGGATGACCGCAAGGCGCGTGCCATCCTCCGGCCCTGACCAGTCTTCGCGCTCAGGACTCTCGCCCCCGGCAAGCAAGCCGCTAACTCTTTTTTCCGCTTGACGCTAGACTACCTTCCTCATATGGTGCACAAGCTCGTTTGCGGGGCGGTCAAGCCCGCTGGAAGTCTCATCGCGCGCCTATTGGGTGCGAACAGGAGTCCATCGTGGAAAATGGCCAGAATCAACTCCCGCCCCAGTTCCAGGTCGAGGTGGGTGAGAAGGAAGCTGAGGGGATCTACTCCAACCTCGTCTTCATCGCCCACTCCCCCTCCGAGGTCATCCTCGACTTCGCGCGCGCCCTGCCGGGGCTGCCCAAGGCGCGCGTCCACGCCCGGGTGATCATGACCCCACAGCACGCCAAGTCGCTGCTCGGAGCGCTCGAGCAGAACCTCAAGAACTACGAGGCGCAGTTCGGCGCGATCAAGCTTCCTGGGGATCAGAATCCCGCCAAGGGACTCGGCTTCAAGTCATAGGTTGTGGAGCGCAGAATGTAGGTGGTCCGGGGCATGCAGGGATGCTCCGGCATGTCCAGCACGAACGACCGCTTCGTCCCCCCGCATTGTCCGCGAACCGATTGCGCCTACCACCATTGCGCCACC
>Ga0315283_10000599_pt1 | contig 26949 bp, 18 predicted proteins | sample YL17G09_0_MG_FD_204541 | JGI IMG/M metagenome (GOLD analysis project Ga0315283, IMG submission 204541) | Sediment microbial communities from Yellowstone Lake, YNP, Wyoming, USA - YL17G09_0 | ecosystem: Environmental > Aquatic > Freshwater > Lake > Sediment | place: USA: Wyoming | collected...
CAAGATGTGAGGTGCCCCTTCTTACGTCCGTAATGATCAGGGCTTGATCCAAACATCTGACAAAAAGACTCCCGACCCCTTTGATTAGTTCACGTTCAGATTCCCAATATGACGCCGATTGCTGTACGGCCCGCTGCAGTGGCCACCCGTAAGGTGCCGGGCCACTGGGAGGGCAACCTCCTCAAGGGGGCTCGCAATAAGTCGGCCATCGGCACGCTGGTGGAGGGGACGACCCGCCTGGTCTTGCTGGCTCGGATGCAGGGGACGGATGCCACAAGTGCATACCAGGGCTTCACGAAGCAGCTCCGGCGCGTGCCTGCCGCGCTGCGCAAAACTCTGACGTATGATCGTGGCAAAGAAATGGCTGAGCACGAGCGGTTGCCCCAGCGACTCGCGATCCGCATCTTCTTTGCCGATCCGCATAGTCCCTGGCAACGCGGGACCAACGAGAACACCAACGGGTTGCTGCGCCAGTACTTGCCGAAAGGCACGGATCTGTCGACCTACACCCAGCGGGAGTTGAACGCCATCGCCGATCGGCTGAACACGCGCCCACGGAAATGTCTCGACTTTGCCACGCCGCGGGAAGTCTATGCGCAACTGCACCATCATTCACCCGTTGCACGTGGAACTTGAAACCGCCCTCGGTGAACTCTCTGCGCAGTGGCATCATGTCAATCGGGTGTGCCACGCGATTCAGCACGATTCGCCTGTCACGCATGACTTGGTCAGCCATTCATGATCTCGACTTTCTTCTAGTTTCTTCAAGAACTCAGGAACGAGTGCCCTCATCCGCGCCATATCGCTCTTTCGTCTATGCCAACCTGTTTTCCTTCGCATATTCTCGACGAATCCCGTCCAGTAAGTCCTGCTGCCGCAAGATCTGCTCGCAGCGGGAGATCGCCTGCAACGAAGCGTACCGGATCACATTCATGATCATGCCGCCACTCAGTTCGTAGCGCGTCGCGATGTCCGTGAGATCGACCGCTGGCTCCAGCGATGCCGGGGCCGGAAGCCCTTTCTTCCAGATGAGCAGACGCTCGTTCTGACGGGGCATCGGGAAGTGGACCACCTGCTCGAAGCGGCGGGCGAATGCTTCGTCGAGATGACTTGCGAGATTGGAGGCCAGGATGACGAGGCCGTGGTACGTCTCGATGCGCTGCAGCAGGAACGAGACCTCTTGGTTGGCATAGCGGTCGTGTGCGTCCCGCACCTGTGTGCGTTTCCCGAACAACGCATCGGCTTCGTCAAAGAATAGAATCCACTCCTTGTGCTCGGCCCGATCGAACAGACCGGCCAGGTTCTTTTCGGTCTCGCCGATGTATTTGGACACGACCATCGAGAGATCGACTTTGTAGACCTGCCGTCCCGTCGTCTTACCGAGCACGGTCGCCGTGAGCGTCTTGCCCGTTCCGGGCGGCCCGAAGAACAGCGCCCGGCAGCCGGGCCGGAGCTTGTGGCGCATGTTCCACTGGTCCATCAGCACGTCGCCGTGGCGGATCCAGTTCTCCAGCTCGCGGATTTCCGCCAGCGTGCGCGGCGGCAGCACTATCTCCTGCCACTCGATCGCGGTCTCGAGACGTTGCGCCGGAAACCGCATGCTCAGTCGCGGAGCGCGCACCTTGCCGCTGATGAAGCGTTCGGCGTAATCGCTGTCCAGCACGAGGCGGCCGCTCATGGGAGGGTCGCCTTCCATGGGCTCTTCCAAGTACACGATTCCCTTCTGCACGAGCGGATGCTCGCCGCACAGTAAGACTTGCCAACGCAACCGTGCTTCGAGATCGTCGCCCGCCAGTAGAAACAGGGCCGTGTCGCCGGTGGGAAGGAATCCGCGATGCTGCCGCCCACGCAGGCCGCCGAATTGCGGGTAGTCACCGGCGCCGGGTAGGACTCTCTGCATGATGCGGTCGAAGAAGTCCGGCTTGAGCCAGGGCGCGAAAGCGAGCAGCAGCAGGAGTTGTGACTCGCCGTCCAGATGCTGCTCCCTCACGAAGCGGCTGTAAGGCGCATCGTCATTCGGCGTGGGCGGATCGAACGCGAGACGCGGCGCGCCTCGGTCGGCGTCCTGCTGAAGATGCCCGCGAATACGATGCTCGAGGGTCGCTTCGAATTGCTGGAACGAGCGCTGCAGATAGGTTTGACTCGCCACGCTGCCGCGGGCGTCCCGCGAGGCCTCCGCCGTCGCCGCGGGTCCAGTGTTCGTCTGCACGGGCTGCGGGCTCACGGGATGTCCACAAACTTTAAGAAGAAGAACGGGCCCATCTCGAAGAAGGAACCCTTTTCCTGCTCCTGGAGTACCAGGAACCCGGTTCCCAGATTGCTCTCTTCCTCGGCGAACGAGTAGGTGAGCGCCTCACCCCTCGCGATCTTGTCCAAGGCGTAGAATCGGCTCGTCTTGACGATCAGGCGCATCTTCACGCCCTTGAACTCTCTTTCGACGTAGTGGAAGTAGGCCCCGATGCGGTGCCCCTCCTCGGTCTTGATGCCGACGATGGCGCGGCCTTTCACGTCGATGAACTCCGCGCTGTTGTTGTCGAGGTTCTCCCAGTGCAGCGACGTCAGATCTTTCTTCAGCTGCTCTTCCGACGGGAACGGCGCGGCCAGCGCCGCTTTGACCTTCTCGTCCTTGAGCAGCGCGTCGATCTCCTTCCGTCTCTCTGCGGCCGCCTTCGCCTCTTCCCTGGCTGGCTTCTCTGCCTCCACTAACTCGACGGCATTCTTGTACGCCTCGTCCTTCGGCAGATTGTTGCGCTCGTAGAATATCTTGGTCGTGCTGGGTCCGGCCATCCCGTCGGCCTTGATGCCGAGCATCTTCTGGATGTCATAGATCGCATCGGCGAACTCCCTGGAGTGGGACAAAACCGGGTTTCGAGGAGAGCCGATCTCGCCGGGCTTGCCGGAAGAGACGAAGAGATCTGCCTTCCACTTAATCTCGTCGCGCTCGAACTTCGGGTTGCTGCGCTGCGCCTTGTCGTAGTCGATCTTGCGGGCTGCCCTGCGCTCGATCTCCTCCGGAGTGAGCGAGGCGATTTCCTTCAGGAATTCCTCCACCGGGACGGGGACCCCTTCGGCCGGCTGGTTCGCGGCCAGCTTTTTCATCTGTTCGATCGACAGGGAATCGATCAAGTCCTTCAGCTTCCTGATGCGCTCGGCGCTGAGTGCAACGTTGTAGTCGGCAGCGCGCTTGGCCGCCATCTCCAGGAACGCCTCCATCTTTGCGTCGCCTACCTGTTTGGCCAGATCCATGAGGGCCTTCTGTTCCTCGGTTGGCTCCGGACCGCCGCCGCCCTCGCCGCCCTCCTCACCGTCGCCGTCGCCGCCACCGCACTTGTGTTTGTAGTCTCTGCCGTTGACCTTGATCTCCGCGAACAGCGGGCCGATGCCTTCCGGCAGCGGCACGACGTCGTTGATCTTCTCCGCGATGACCTTTGCCATCTCCTTGGGGAAGTCGAGAATCTGCGTGATGCCGCTGTCTACGATCCAGCCGTGCACCTTGGTTGAGAACCAGCACGTCTCCATGATCTTGGCGAACAAGAACTCGAGCGCGGCAACGGCAAGGTTCCACAGGCAGCCCAGGAGCGGCGGAGAAGCGCACGCGACGATGCGGATGCCCCATCGCACCACGCTGACGATCGTGCTGACCGTGCTCGCGATCTCCATGACGGTATTGAGCTTGCTGAAGAACTCGAGCTTGTCGCCGAACAGCCTCTTCTCGAGCGACTCCTGCGCCTCCTGCAGCATCGTTTCGTACTTGGCCTTGAGTTCCTCGAGCTCTTCGATCTTGCTCTTGACCGCATCGGGCGTGACGGCATCCGCCAGCTGCTTGACGATGTTGATCACGCCCTCCTGCAGCGAGTCGAGCAGCGTGTCCACGATGATGTTCACCGCCCACTTGCCGAGCCGTTTCGCTACCTTGAACAGCGCGAGCGCGCCCGCCTTGATCCAGTTGCCGAAGCCGCTGCTGCCGGCGGATTTGGTCAGCTTCTTGACCTTTTCTTTGACTTTCTGCGCGAAGCCGGCCAGCTTCACGTACACGCGATCGAAGGTCTTGCGGAACCAGCCGTACAACTTGCCGTAGCGGATCCAGTGCCGGATCGAATGGGCGCCCTTGGCGCGATCCGTCACAGCCTGGGGAGTGCCCGGATCGAAGCCGGTGCGCTTCTTGCTCTCGGTGAGCGCTTCGAGCACATCGGTGTGCTGCTTGGTCTTGGGATCCTCGAGTGTCTTCGCCGCATCGGTCCGCCACGGGTTATAGGCGTTCTGCCAGGCTTGATCGTTGAACTTCTCGTGCGGCTTGGCCTTGCGCTGCAGGAACCGGCGCAAGGCGTGTCGCGGCTGCCGGCGGCCGACCGCGCGCGAATCCCGCAGCTTCGGAGCGGGTTTCTTCTCGCCGTGGAGCTTCGGCTTCACCTCGTTTTCGAGCCGGTCGAGCAGCTTCTTCAGCTTGGGATCGTCGCCGACACTTTCCGGTATCGACACCGGCATCCATTCGTATGCCCAGATGCCGCTGACGGAACTCTTGTAGACGACGAGGCTGCCCTCCATCGCCGTCGATGAGTGAGGCTCCCAGCGGCCCATCCACTCCCACACCGAGAGCGGGCCGTAACGGATGCCGCCGGTGCTCGGCCTGGCAATCTTGGCAGGCACGTCGAGGCTGCCCATCGGCGTGGGATCGGGATTCCAGCGCTCGGGGAACTGGTGGGCGGCCTGGTAGTCGTTCACGGCCTTGGCCGTGTTCTTGATGCCCTTGGTGTACTTAGAGATTTGATCGCGCCCGAGATGTTCTTCACCAGACTGGCCCGGCTTCAGGTCTCCGAGCTCGATTTTCTCCGGGGGGTTGCTCATCTCCTCGACGACGGCGCCGGGCGTGAGCGGCGGTTGCGGCCTGGCATTCCCACCGTTCATTCTCGAAAAGCCTGTGAGCGTCGTCCCCACATTGATGCCGATCGGACGGCCGTCGAAGGCGGTGTCGCGGTAGAAGTCCGGCTTCCCGAAGAGGCCGTTCGCGACCACCTTGCCGTTAGCGCCCGGAACTTTTGGCTCGATCCACAAGCCTTCGTTGAGGCCGGGCGCCTTGAACGTCGGCAGGACACCGAGGTTGTGGACCACGTTGCCTTTCGGCATTCCGGTGCTCGGTCCGAAGATCAGGTTCTTCGCCTGGATGCGTTTGGGCGCGCGCCGCACGCCGCTGTTCTGCTGGACCACGTGCGTGAGCTCGTGAGCCAGGAGACGCGTGCCACCTTCAGTACCCGGTGCGAACTCTCCGTCGTTGAAGTGAATGTCGGTGCCGTAGGTGAATGCCCGCGCGCCGATCTGATCGTTCATGTCCGCCGAAGCCGCGCCCGTGTGCACGCGAACGTTGGAGAAATCCGCGCCGAACGCCTCCGCCATCTGATCGCGCGTGTGCGGTGCGAGCGCCGATCCCGAGCCGCTCGCGTCCGACAGAGAAGACTCCAGATCCGAGCTCGCCGATTCCGCCAAGTCTGTGTCCTTCGCCTTGGCCTGCAACGGCGCGGCAGATCGCTCGTCATCATCAATGTTGGCGGCCTGGCGGCGCACCACACGATCCGCCATCACGTCCGCCTCGGTTTCCAGGGGGTCGTTGACCGGACCGATTTCGAGCTTCGGGCGAATTCTCGGATCGGCCTCGCAAGCGGCGCACTTGCGCTGCACGACGGACGCCGGGTCGAAATCGTCCTCCGGCTCCGCCTGGCGTTGCAGCTTCTCCTCTGCCGCGCACTCGGCGCACTTCGCCTGCAGCATCGGCGCAAAGAACGCCGGCGCAGCAGAGGATCGCGCAGCGAAGAAAGGCGGCGCTGCGTGCGCGGTAGACTCCTTCGAACCAGCTTGGGTGCGCATGTCACCTCGCCACACGGGGTTGGTCAGAACACCTGCTGCAGCCGCGGAAACAGCTTCAGCAAGTCCGCGTTGATCGTGAATTGATAGCCGGGCCTGCCGATTTGCGGCAAGCCTGGCACTTCCTGCATCAGCCACGAGCCTGGCGCGCCGGGCTCGCGTCCGGGAATCAAGAGCGGGTACGGGCTCAGATCCTTGAATGTCTTGCCTTCGGCCTTCAGCGCGCCACCGAAGAAATCGAGCCCGAACTTACCGCCGGTCAGCGAGAGGGCTTTGCCGGTCGGATCGTACGAGGACTCCAGCCCGAAGGTCGCGCCGGTCAGCGGGAAGCGCGAGTACTTCTTGCGCAGCAGGTCGAGATACGGGGTCAGCGTGAAATCCGCCGAGAACCCGTACCCGGATTTTCCCTGCTCCGGCAGCTGGTACGTGAAGCCCTCGATCGGTGAATAGGGAATCCAGCCGAGCGGCTTGCCGATGTTCACACCAGACAGCGCCGCTCGGATCTTCGGATCAAGCGCAAAGGCCGTCGAAGCGGTCCCCAGATTCAGGCCCAGAAAAGTGAGCATCGCCGCCTTGTCCGCTGGACTCGCCTTGTCCCACAGCGTGAGCTTTAAGCGGTTCAGCTTCGGCTCGTACCACTGCTTGAACGGCTCGTGCTCGGCGAGCTTCTCGCCCGTGGTCTTGAGCCCTTCGGCGAGAGGATCCTTCTTCTTCTCCTCCTTGCTTTCCTGGCGTTGAAGCATCGGCCCCTGAAAGAACGGGGCGTCGGCCGACGCGCGTTGCACCACCGGCCGGAAGAACGGGGACAGCCGGCACGGCGTCGTCTCGCACACCTTCCGTTTCAGGCTTCTCATGTGGCAACCGGACTCTGCGACAGCCGAACGCGACTACACCGTTTGCTTCTTCCGCATGATCAACATGATGATGAAGATCAACAGGAGAATCAACAGCAGAATCCACCACCACCAGGGCCAACCCGGCGTCGGAGGAGTCGTTTCACCCGAACCTGGAAACACCACGTGCGTCTGCCAGCCGGCGCCGTGCGGCCTGAAGCCCTGCATGACTTCGTAGCTCTTGGCGAAACCGAGATTGCCGGTGATGGCGACGTCGAAGATGCAATCCGCCTTCTCGTTGGTGCCCGTCACCGCGGCACACGCCAACTCCGCGGCTTGCGGGGTCGTGGGCTGTACGGAAGTCTGTCCCTGGAGATCGCACGACTGCGGGTTATTGCGCGGCCATTCATCCAGGGTGAACTTCGCGGTCTTGGGGCCTGTCTCGTAGATGAACAGGCTGGTCGAATCCGTCACGCGCCAGGCATCCGCGAAGGTCTCGTAGAGCTGCTGGTAGCGCTCAGTGGCCGACCCGGGCTTGTGTCCCAGCCCCGTGCCGTCGGGCAGTTTCGGCAGCCAGTCACCCTCATGGATGAGACCCATGGTTCCGGTTTGCGCCGAGCTCTGAAAGACCTTGATGTTCAGATACCAGACGTTGGGCCCGTTCCAGTAAGCGGGCGTCATCACGATCTGTGCGCCGTCGGCGGCGCGGATCTCGATTGCACCGCCAGCCGCCTTGAGGATTTGCCCATCGAACTGCCTCTTTGGACCCTCACCTCCCGAGCTGAGCACAATGCCCGCATCGGTCAGCTCGACCGGATTCCCATTGACGTACAACTGCATCGAGCGCGCGTCGTGCTCCCCGAATTTGGGCTGGAGCGCCACGCGGGTATTTCCGAGACGCGCCGCGACCGCCGTGTAGATGGCTACGCAATGCCTGATATCGGTGTAGGGATTGGTGATCGGAACAGTCGCGGTTGGAACCGCCGCCTGACGCGTTTGCAGTTCCAGCCGGTCGCTGCGCAGCGCCGTGAATTCACCGGCGCTCTGGAAGTCGTAGTGTGTACCGTCGAAGGTAGTGAGGTGCGGATCGCCCCAGCCACCGACCGCAGCCGCCGGAACCTGGTGAAAGAGATAGGTCTGTTCGCATTCTTTGGTGCCGTTTTCATCCGTCGCCTTGATCTTGAAACGGTAGTTCTCGTCCGCCTCCGTCAAGGACTGACTCGAGATCGTCACGAACGTCGAATCCAGCTGTGCGGTACTAGGATTTGGACTGGACACGGTCAGACTGGTAGTGCCAGTTTGTGGACAATGCACTTCGTCGCCCACCTTTTTGCAGTTGAGATCGGTCGTGAGATTCCAGTACACATTGCTTCCACTATTGCCCACGTTGACCTGTGTATTGATCGTGTCTCCGATGTGGAAGCCGAATGTCCGCTCCGGTGCTGCGTGGCAGCTTCCCGGCAGTCCGGTGAGGTCGATGTCTTCGTAGGTTCCTGCCTGCGCCTGCCCCGCCAGCAGCGTGGCAAGCGTCGCCAGCATCGCCAGCATCGCCAGCACAGTCACGAGGCCTCGACTGCACAGCCGCTGCGAGACCTGATTTGTGTTCGTCATGTGTGTACTCCTTCCTTTTGTCAGACTACCGCGCTGACGGGCGCACCTGCGCCTAGTCGAGCCAGCGCACGAAAACCTTCTCCTTCATCCAGGGAAATCCGATCACGCCCAGTCCCCAGGGCAGCCGCGCGAGCAGCACATCCTGCGCGCGGCGTTCCACCGTGAGCCGGAACCCCTCATCGACGCGTTCGAGCTTGCCGTCGCGCAGGAAGAACTGGGCACGCAGCCAGTCGGCCGAGCTGCTACGCAGCGCGCTCCAGTGCCTGAGCACCGCGGCAAGCAGTTCCTCGCAGGCCACCGCGTCCGCGTCTTCCAGTGCCGCGGGCGCGAGCGGCTCCTCGAGTGGATAGCCGCACAGCAGCTTTGCCGCGACGAGATCGAATTCGGGAACCTCGCGGCAGCCGAACACGAGCAGCCCGACGAGATGCACCGCATGCTCGCGCGCCGCGAGGTCGCGAAAATCGCGCCCCTCGAGCAGCCCGCGATCGCGAAACATGGTCTCGAGAAAGGGATGCAGCAGGATGGCCCCGGCGCCGGGCAGGTAGATAGCGTTCTCGTCCAGTGGTTTCAAAGGCGCCCGCATGTCACGTCCGGCGCGCAGCTTCACCGGCGATACGCCGCGGCGATTAGCATCGTTCTGCGTCACCGGCTTCGAGGGTGATTCGTGCCCTGCCGTCCCCGGGTTATGCCCGGATGTCAGCCATTCGCGCCAGGGTGAAGGCAGCTCATCGAGCAGCACCTCCGGCTTCGCGTCGTCAATCTCCGCCGACGTGCCACTCGCAGGTGCTGGCAGCCGCGCGGGAAATTCCGGGTCCGCCGCATGAGCGGCGTCGAGCAGCTCGCGCACCAGTTCCGGGCCCCGCGCCGGCAACACATCGGGCTCGACAGCCGCTTCCAGCAAGTGGCTCCAGAAGCGACGTCGCCACCCGGCGCGTGCCTGCATCGGCATCGCGCGTCGCGCGAACATTTCAAACGCGAGCACGGAGTGCGGCACCCCGCACCAGCCTGCGACGGCATGCTCCAGCAAATCGTCGTCGAGCGAATCCACGAAGCGCAGGCGCGCATGCGGGTCGGTCTGAAGAATAGCGCGCAAGGGCACTCCATCGAGCCTCACGCCGGAAAGCGAGGCGCGCCATCCCGAGGCAGGCCTTTCGCCCCACCACGGAATGCGGCCGTGCTCGAGGAAGAATAAGAAGAGCCTCAGCGGCTCGCGCGACCGATCATCGGGCGAGACACCTGAACCCGGATCCATCGATTCCGGCCTGTAGCGCGCGAGTTCCTGTGTGAGCTCGATCCACAGCCGACGGCGAAGTTCTGGCTGCCAGTCATGCGTGACGATCGTGCCCAGATCGATCTCAAGGCGATCGAGGCGCAGCAGTTGATGAGCATTGGCCACGCGATCGAACACGGTCGTCATCTCGGGGACCAGTTCCTCGCGGAACGTGTACGCCAGTGACTCCTGCACCGCCGGACTCGCGAGTCCGCCGTCGAGCGTGAGCTCGACGATCTGGCGCTGGATGCGATGGCGATTAGGCTGTGTCATCGGCGATCGCGTTCAGCGCCTCCACCAGCCGGTTGCGTGCCAGGTCGATAGCAGCCGGCGCTGCGCCGGGAATCAGCACCGAACCCAGCCAGTCGAAGTAGCGCGCTTCGAACGTGTCGAAGCTGGCGTTCGAGAGCGGCGTGACCGGCACCTGCCGGTCCACCCAGTAGATAGTCGGTGACAGGTGCGCCGGGCAGGCACGCCGCACCATGCCGGCGAAGTGGCGCCGGAACTCGGGTTCGCGAAACCGGTCAGGCGTGGTCTCGATCAGCGTCGCCGTGGCGGGCGTCAGCGAAAAGTCCCGCGCAAACCCCGAGGGCAGGACGAGGCTGATCCGCTGGCTGTACGGGTCGCGTTCGCGCGCCGTCTCGCCTTCCGGCAACGAGAGGAACGTGTCGCCATTGAGCCGGGGTCGCAGCAGCAGGTGCTCGACCAGGTGCATGCGTTCCGCGCCAAAGGCGCGATACAGGTGGGCAACGATGGCATCGAGTGCGACGCGCGTATCTGCCGAGGTGGCGAGCGCGGTCTGCAGTCTCGCAAGCACCCCGCCTGCCGGGTCGCGCAGCTCGAGCTGGAAGGTGTTTCCGGCCGCGGGCACGATCTGGTAGTTCCATTCGTCGAGCCCGTACCGGAGCACCTGCCGTATGCCCTGCTCCGCGCGCGCAATGGCCTGCGGATCGGCGGGCGCCTCGTAGCGGATCGGGCTCACCAGGAGCACGGCTCCGGCATTGCCCGACAGCTCGTGCAGCTCCCACCGTTTGCCGAACAGGCCGCCGCCGGGAGGATCATCGATGATTTCAAAGAACTCGTTGGTCGGCCTCAATGCCCGGCGTCGGCGCGTATCACGAATGCCGGATTGGTGTGCGACCTTCCGTTCGAACGGCGACGCCGAAGACTCGAGGCGCAGCGCAGAAAACTCGAGCGCCATTGCGGCCAGCGCAGTATTGGCCGCCCCCGGTGATGCGAAAATCTGCTCGCTCTCGCCGATGGCCAGGGCACCTGCCCCGGTGCCGTCCATGAGGTTCAACTGGCGTTGACCGCCGCCGAGGTTGAGCTCCCTGTAGTTGGATGCCCGCCCGGCGAGCACCAGGGCGCGCTCGGCCGCGATGGCCGCCGCTGCACTATTGGCGGCGGGCGTGATGGCCCGCAGCAGCGTGGGTCCTCCGGCCGACAGGTGCCAGACAAATTGCGTTGACGTCACCCGCTCGACTGTCAGCAGCGAGCCATCAGCGAAGAAAGGGTTGGAATTCGCCAGCAGCCGCAACGCGTTTAGCTCGGGCGCGTCGCGCAGCAGCGCAGACTTGTGCCGCAACAGCCGTTCGTTGGCGGCCTCGCGGCGTTCGGCGATGCGCGCTTCCTGCTGTGCCGGCGGCAAAGTCGCGGCCAGCAATTCGGCGCGCGCCCAGCGATGGATCTCCTGGCCGAGCGCCGCCGCATCTTCGCCCTGCCGCGCGAGCAGGTGATCAAGCATACGGTTGCGACGGTCGAGCTGGCGTTCGCGGCTCTCGGCCGCCTCGCGCAAGGCCAGCATCACCGCGTTGTCGGGATTCGCGATGAACGTCTGCCAGTCGGTGCTGGCCGAAACCCGGCGCAACAACGATCGCGCACCCGGGAGATCGAAGGGCTGCCGCACGAAGTAGCTGGGAATGAGCGCGGCATCGGCCGAGAAAAATCGATTGATGTTGCCGAGCTGCGCGGTCACGTCGCCCAGTATCTGTTCGAACACCAGTAGATAGCCTTGCAGTTGCTTGACCGCGGCGTGCCGTTCGGGCCCGGCGCTGTCGGGCAGCACCGCCTTGCCAACGCCGTAGGTTGGGGGCAGCTCCTCCTGCAGCGGTACATAGTCTTCCACCGGAAGCGCTTCGCCGCGCACCACAGGCCAGACTGGCGATGGGTTGGTGGTGACCGATCCGGCCTGCGCCTCGGCCTGCAAGGCGTCGTACAGGGTCTGCACGCGTCTCGAGTCATAACCCACCTCGGACTCATTGCGCACACAGACGATGCGTGACTTCGCAATGCTCAGGCGTGGCAGGTAACGCTCGATCTCGACCAGGTGCAGGCAATCGACGGCTCCGACGGTGATCGGGCGGTTGTTGATGAAATTGCCGAGCGCGAGGTTCGTGACGGCGACAATGTCGCGCCCCGCCGGATTCTCCTGCGTGACGACGTCGCCCCCCTCGTTGCTACGCCGGCGCATGATGATTCGCAAGATGTCCGAGGTGTAGACCACGCGCTGGTACGCGATTTCGTCGCCGCCGCCACCGAGGAATCCACGCCGCAACAGCGGTCCATCATATATAGTCGAGGAGTCGGGCTCGTCGGCGCGTTGCTCGGCCAGCGACCGGAAGCGCACGCGCGGCGTCAACGCCGCGTCGATGTCCATGAAGACGCGCGCCAGCAGTTTCTCGACGTCGATGCCGCCGCTGACCTCGAGGCGCGCACGCACGAAAATATCCTGAATTCGCGCCAGCCCGATGCGCACCGGCTGTTCACTCAGGTTTCGCCAGCCCGCAAGATAAGCGCCCAGCGCCTCGACCGCAATGGCAGCGCTGCGCACGCGCTGCGCGAAGCGTCGCAACGGTTTCGTGGGCGTGTTGGATTCGATCTCCGCTTGGGCGGCCGCGAGAATTCCCGGCAGTACCGCGCCGGGCTGTGTCACCAGCGTCGCGATTCGCATCACTGCCCAGCTTTCGATGGTGCCCGAACTGCCCAGCGCATCCGTGTACGCGACCGTTAACCGGCCGTAATAGCTCTGCTCCTCCGGCAAAGGTTTCCAAGCGACGCCGGAGTCCAGGATCATCGCAATCGAATTGATGGTGGCCGGTCGGCGGAAAGGAACCGCTTCCGTATCGTCCGGGAATGGCAGCGCTATCTCGAGGTCGAAGACCTGCCCGACGGTCACCTGCAGCGCGTAGATGTTGCTGTTGAGCGCGCTTTCGGGGTCGAATGGATCACTCCGAGCCAGTTCGACCAGCACTTCGTAAAGCCCGTCTGGACGGACGCGCGCTGTGCCGGCCGTGTAGGTCAGCGGCGGACTGCCGCCGGGCAGCTCGTAGAAGGCCACCTCGCTGGGCGACGGCTGAAAGATCTGCACATCGCTGACCAGTGGATGGTCCAGCAACACGCGGCGCAGGTCCGCCGAGTTCACCGGGCCGACGGGCAGCACGTGGTGCGCAGGCTCGAGCTGCGGCGCTGCGTGGACCTCGCCGCTGCGCAACAGGTCGGCCACGTCGAGATCGAGGCGCAGTCCCAGCTCGGTCATCGCGTAGCTGAAGGCCTCGAGCATGGTGATGCCCGGATCGTGAATGTTGTGATCCGTCCAGCTCTCCTTCGCCCACAGGCGAATCCACTCCATGCCGTTCTCGCGCAGCGCGGCGTAGTTCATGCTGGTCCGCGCGGGCGGCGCGGCCGAAATGTGCTCGGTGTCGTTCACTGCGTACCTGCAGCCTCACGGCGCGCGAGCGCCTGTTCGAGTACATCGACTTTCTGCGCGAGCTGTTTGACGGCATTGATCAGCACGAAGGTCAGCGCCGAAGGGTTGAACACCCGCAGCTCGTCGATTTCGTCAGAGCTCGTCCCGCTGGCGGACACCTTTTCTATGGTCTCAGGAAAGATCTGCTCGATCTCCTGCCCGAGCACGCCGACGCCTTCCAGGCCCGCCTGTGTTCCGGCGCGGCCGTTGTAGCGATACCGCACGGGCCGCACGCGTCGCAGCTCGGCCAGTCCCGCATCGAGATCGCGAATGTCCTCCTTGACGCGTGCGTCGGAGGTGAATGCCCAATTGGCGTTGCCGTCGTTCTTGAACGCGCTGCCTGAGACCTGGAGAGCCTGGTTGGCCGAGCCGGGTAGATTGCTATCGCTGCCGATGATCACCTGCCCGGTAGTCGAGATGCCGAGGCGCGGGGTGTCGTTCTGGCGCAGGCTCAGGATCTCGTTGCCCGCTGCGTTCAGATGCGTCGCGCCGGCCGACGACTGGCGCAACGCGTAGGTGCTATTGGGATTGGCCTGGTTGGCCTGGTTGCGATGCGCGAACATCGCGGAGCCCTGGAACGCCGCGCTACCATTGCAGCACACGACATTGCCGAATCGCACCCGCTCGGCTTCCGAAGTGTTCGGTCCGAGATCCACCTCGAGCTGGAACGTCGGCTGCGCCGTGGTGCCGATGCCGACATTTCCTGCGGAGTACGCGATCGCGGTCGATGCGCCGACCTGCGTGAAGCCGGCGGCATTGGCCGCGATCGGCTTCCACCCGGTGCCGTCGTTGAATTGCACCTGGCCACCGGTGAAGCGCAGGCCGCCCGCGGCATTGGCGGCACTGTTTCCCAGTCTCAAGCCTCTCGCCAGCACGAGGGTCTGGTCGTCGTCGATGCTCAGGCCATCGGAGGACTTGTTGAGGCAGCTGTCGAAGATGTCTTTGAAGTCCTTCCCATCCGGTCGCTTACCGTCGTCGAATAGGACCGCAAGGTCCGATCTGGTTTTCGCAGCCATGATTTCTCCATTCGTGTGTGTTGTTGGTTCGTCACAAAACGTCCTCAAGCTCGACTTCGAAATCGAGCCCGACAGTCATGAGGCCGATGCCGAGTTGCGTGACGCCGGAGCAGATCTCCGCGCCATGAGCAACCGGCGTTATCAGGTGTTCGGGATACGAGACGAGAATCGCGTGCGGCTGCGTGGTTGCGGCGGCCTCGAATGGCCGGCCGACGATCAAATCGTCACCGATGAGCATTTCGCCCAGGGTCGGCCGCGGCGTCGGATGCACGATGAAATCGACTCCGATGGTCATCGAGCCGATACCGTCGCCCAGGTCGCCCGCGTGCCGGTGATACATCCGCAGGCCGATGATGTGGTCGACGTACTCGCGGCTCTCGATGAACGCGAGGATCTCGGAGCGATAGATGCGCGTACCGAAGAGGATGTCTTCGCCCTCCTCGAAGGCCCAGGGCGAAAGGAACCGACGCAGGTCTTCGTTCAGCACGGTCGCGAAGTAGCCCGGATCGCGCCCGCGCTTGAATACCACCTTGGCCTCAACACGTAGGTGTTCGAAGGCTGGACGAATCACGTGCAGCGCGGCGAATGGTGTCGTGAGGCCGCGCACGTACTGGTCGATCTGTCCCAGCAAGACCTCGCCAGCGCGCGGCTCGAGCGGATTCGTTCCTCCCGCGCGGCGCAGGTTCGGCACCACGACCACCGCCGTGTGGCCAGCGCGGCGCCTGCCTGATTCGTCGGTGTGCGCCAGGCACTTCACCTTGAACACTTCAGGAAAGCGCTCGAGCACCAGCCGCTCCAAATCCCAGGGAGTGACGGCGCGATTGCGATGCCGCAGGCGCTCACTGCTGCGACGGACGAAATCCGAGACTTCTTCCCCGCCCCGACCGCCGAACGATGCACCGGGCTGCTCCACGCGCCTGATGTTCGAGTTGCGCTGGACGAGCTTCGCGATGCTTCCGGGAGGCAAGGGTGCCTGCAGATGCTGTGCGAAGTCCGAAAGCGGCCGTTGGCCGTGATCCAGGACGGCCAGCGCCGCCTGCGTCCTTACCCACAGGGTGCGCGCCGCACTCTCCGGCGGACGGCGGATCAATCCACGCAGCCAGACCAGACCCGCGGGCATGCTGCGATGTTCGAGTGCGGCTTCACGCGGTATCGCGATGGAGACTACACCGGAACTTTGAAACCCCTGCGTGTCATCGATGAGGATGGCCGACGATGGCAACGGCTGCCACAGATCCTCGGAATCCAGGTAGCTCCACTCCGTCTCATTTTCCCGCAGCACCTGGGCGCCGGTGGCAGTGCCGGCGTCGATCTGGAACAGCATCGACAGGTTGGCGGGTGCGCGGAGGTTGTCGATGCCGAGGAACAGGCTAGCGGTGCCGTCGATCGTGGGAACCAGCCGGGCTTCGGTGTTCGACCCGGCACGCCGCGCACCGAACGGTCCGACTACGAAGAAACTGGAACTCGAGGAGACCGTGCTGGTGAGAATCTGCGCCGCCGCGGTGTAGTCGAGCGACAGCGAGCTGAGCACCGGCGTGTAGGGTTCCTTCGGCAGCTTGATGTTGGGGTCGTTAGGCACCTGGCTGAGTGCAATGGCCTGGACCGCATATCGCGCCGGAAACACCGGGTGACCAAAGGCCTCGAACGGCGCCTTTGGACTGTAGAGCTGCATTTCGCTGCGCTTGGGATTGGTCAGAACCATGCGCACGAAGCCGAAGCGCGAGGTACCGTCGAAGCCTTCGGGCTGGGCAAGGTCCGGCTGTTCCTGGAAATTGACGGCCGCGTATGTCGAGGCCAGAACCGGGGCGTTGACCGGTATCGTGGCCGGATCGGCCGGCGCCATGGCAAACAGGTTGTCGTTGACCAGCGGCCTGAACACCCGATCGAGAAGCAGATCCACATCGATACGAAAGTATGAAAAGAAGGTGTCCGAGAGCTCGCTGCTGGGAGTGTCGAAATACGCGCGGTAGTGTTCGAAGAGATTGTCCGGCGGAGACCTCCACTCAAATTGAATATCGAAGCTGGTGAGCCGCTTGCTGAAAATCTCGGCGCTACCGATGTAGAAGGTGCTGCCGATGCGCGGCTGACTCCCGAACAGCGGCATCGGCTTGCTGGCGACCAGCGTGCTCTCATCGTTCTGCACGACGAGATCGCGCACGCCCTTTACGTCGACATCGATGTCGACGCGATCCACGGTGAAGCCGTCCAGCAGCTCGTAACCACCGGCCTCGCCCCGCACCAGGCAGCGCACCGCGGCGCGTTGGCCGCTGAACTCGGCGCCGTGCAGCCCCGCATCGGCAACGATGATCGCCGGTGCATTGGCGCTCACCGATATCGATAGCGACAGTGCAGGCTGGCCGAGCCCACCGACCGCGAGCAGTGTCGCAGTGAAGTGGTCCGGCGCCAGCCAGCCCTCTGCTCCCGTGAACGAGATCTCCACCGCGTCACTGATGCCCTGGGTGACCAGCGGAGGCGCACCCGCCGGCGCGCGCAGGTGCGCGAGCAGCGTGATGGTGCGCTGGCCCTCGGCGAGCTGCAGGATGGGTGCCGCCACGGCGAAGCCCAACGGCGCCTCGTGCATGAAGCGCTGCGTGGCATCGAGGCCCAGCTGTTCGCGCCCGAACGTCGCAAAGCCCGGTGCTTCGTTCTCGGCGATCGAGTCGGCGATGAAAAAGCGGCGGTTGTGGCGCAGGTCGCGTTGCACGACGATGCGGTGGATGGCGGAGACGCTGGCGCTGCCGACCACCAGCTCGTTTTGCATCGCGTACGCGAGTGGTCTTCCGACCGCATCCTTGCCCGCGTCGAGCAGGGTTCCGGCGGGAAGCAGCGTCGCGGGGGCGTTCGGGGCCAGCTCGAACAATACGTGCGCGGCGTCGTTGGCCGCTGGACGGCGCATCAGGCCCAGGTGCTTCTCGTAGTAGTGCAGCAGGTGTTTCTGCGTGATCTGATTCAGGTCGCCCTGCAGGTTCTGGAACAGCTTGAGGAACACCAGGAACAGCACCACGTGCGGTGGCCAGTCGGAGCGCGAGGCCAGCAGGGTCTGCAGTTCGACCGTCGGGCGCATACGGTCGGTGCCGGGCACCAGCAGCGATTCCAACAGCGGCCGCCAGTCGCCGGTCGACTGTCCGGCCAGGTCGAAATAGCGGACTTCCGCCGCGACGCGATACGCATAGTCGAGCAGCTCCGACAGCGTGCGCTCGTCGGGAACGATGTAGTCGGACTCGAGCGGGGGCAGCAGGCGTTGCAGCTGATTCGTGCCGTCGGACAGAAGCAGGTTTCCATAGCGCCTGAACAGGTCCGTCACGCGTTCGTCTCCTGGTGATCGAGATAGAACGGATAGACGAGATTGGTGCGCGAATTGGTGGCGCGGACGGTGTAGTCGAGGCGGATCAGGATGAGCCCGCTCTGGTCGACGGCGTTCTCGAAGTCCACGCGGTTCAAGTCGATGCGCGCCTCGTAAAACAGGATGGCGTTCTCGATCTCGCGCGCAAGGTAGGAGCCGAAAGAGGTCGACAGCGGTTCGAACATCAGCGCATCGCGTTTCCAGCCGAATGCCGGGCGCAACACGCGCTCGCCAAGGCTGGTCGACAACAGGATGTCGAGGCTCTGGCGAATATCGTCCTCGGCCTCCGCCATGCTGACGCCGCGGCCCTGATTGTGGAACGTGACCGGAAACGCCCACCCCTTGCCGAGGAATTGTGGATTGTCCGCCACTTCAGCCTCCGATCATCACCGTGAAGCATCCCATGACCAGGCTGCCGCCATGCGCGGTGCTGTCACCCAGTCGCGCCGCCGGCATGCCGCCGATGAGTACCGTGCCGCTGCCCTTCACCACCGAATCCGGCGGCCCGGTGCATACCAGCATGTCGCCGACGCGCAGCGCGGGCATGCCGCCGATCAGCACGGTGGGCGCTCCCGGCAATGCCGGGCCACCCACATGCGGCACCACTCCGGTGACCAGGGGGCAGACGTGCATGTCGGTGGCGCGAGCGGCCGGTGGCATGGGTAGTTAGTGCTCCTCAGTTGATCATGACGATCGACCCTTTCAGGGTCAAGTTGCCGCTGCTCTTGACCTCGGCCTTCGAGCCGGCCTTGACCTCGAGCGTGGTCTGGGCCTCGACCGCCACCTTGATGGCCTTGGCCTTGAAGTCCGTCTTGGCCGTGAGCGTCACGGCCTTCTTCGGGCTCTTAATGGCGACGCCATCCTTGTCCATGGTGATCTTGTTGCCGTTCTGGTCTTCCAGGGTGATGCCGCCCGCATCGTCGCTGAGCACCAGGCGGTTCTTGCCCGGCGTCTCCAGCGTCAGCACCTTCTTGTCGTCGTCGAATTTGAGAGTGATGCCGCTGCGCGAGACGTAGGCCTTCTCGTGGTTATCCGCACTGGGCTCGACGGGCGGCGCCTTCTTGCTGCTGTGGAGCATTCCGAGGATCACCGGCTGTGACGGGTCGTCATGGAAAAAGCCCAGCACCACTTCGTCGTCCTTCTCGGGGCGGAAGAACGTGCCGCGCTTGTCGCCGGCATCCAGCGTCGCCACGCGCGCCCACACGCCCTTCTCGTCCATGCCGGTCAGCGGCACCTTGACGCGCACACGATGCTCCTTGCCCGGATCCTCGGCGAGCTCGGTGACGACGCCGATTTGTAATCCGTGCACCGCGGCCGCGATACCCGAGGCCGGCAGGTGATTCATCGCGACACGCGACGCATGTGGGTCGCGCGGCAGACCGAACTCGGCGTCGGTGCTCCAAGTGCCACCGCTGAATTCGTGGCGCACGCCGGTGACATACACCTTGCCGTTGAAGCGCTCGCTTAAACGCGAGAGCTGCAGCACCACGCCGGGTTTGACGGCGGTGAGTCCCTGGAATCGCACACGGCCGCGGGCGGCCGCGAGCCGCGCGCGCAGCAGGGAACCGTCGGCCCACTTCTGCAGCTCGTCGGTGGCGAGACTGCCGCCGTGCCAGATTACGTCTTCCTTGCGGCCCGACGCGCCGCTCAGCTTGCCGGCACTGAGATTGCCGTTGCCGCTCCATCCCGGATCGGCAGCGCTGGCTTCCTGCAACGCTTGTCCGGCCGGATCCCAGGCTACGGCGCGAATCGCGCCAGACTGCGTGCGCGCATCGATCTCAGCATCGAGCTCGAGCATGTTGAGGCCAAATCCGATATCCGCCGCCGGCGCTTCGGTCAACGCAGGCTTCACACTGCTGACCTTGCCGGCATCGACGAAGCAGACCTGGCCGGCGGCTTCCAGCCGGCTGATCATGAAATCCCAATCGCTGGCCTGGTACTGCAGCAGCTGCGGGTGCTTGACGTCGCTGGACGCCACATCACCCGCCGACACACCCTGGCTCGAGTATTCACCGAGCAGGGTGCTCGCCACGTCGCTGTCGCTGGAATCTTCGAAATAGCGATTGCGCCGGGTCAGCGTCATCGCGAACGCCGGGTCGCGGCATTCGACCTCCAGCCACGACGTGCCGTTGCGGGCGACGATGCGCTGCGTGAGGACCACGCCGCCGAACACGGCCTCGGTCTCGCCGTGATATCCCGCGAGCACTGAAACCTTGTTGCCGGGCACGAACAGCTCGCCGGTGCTGCTCGCGAAATCGCCGCGCGCCGCATCGCCGTCGCCGATGCGCAGTCGCGCATACGGCACGCGATTCGCCTGACTCACCACCTCGACACCCTGGATGGGCACGGTGCGCGGCAATTCGGTGCCCTCCACCTTGATGGTGAGCGTAACGACGTCCGTCGGGCGCGTGATCGGCAGCGCGCTCATGCCGGATTCCGCAACGGTGGAAACGCGATGCGGCTGGCTGAGCGCAGCCTGCGGAAGTTCACCAGCTTGTTGACGCGCGCTACCTCGAGGTACAGCTCGGGCTTGCCGTAGACCTCGTGCGCCAGCGCCGGCAGCGTGTCGCCGTCGCGAATGTCACGCAGGTGCGTGAGATCCGGCGACATCGCGTTCTCCTGCCGCTTGGCCTGCTCCCTCGGCACGTGTTCGCAAAACGAACAGCTCGCGATGGCGCGTAGCGGCGTGCCATCGGGCTTGAACAACGTGTACCGGTACGACACCGAGCTCAGCACGCAGCTCAGTACCAGCGTTCCCCAGACCAGCAACAGTTCACGCGGACGATGGATCTTGCCGTCGAACTTGTAGACCAGCTGGTCGAACTTCTTGATTTCGTCCATGACGACGAACTTCTTCGGACCCGACAGCGCCGATGCGATGGCACCCACCAGCGGGATGTCGCCGAGCTCGGAGGGTTCGGGAACCACGCCGGTGCCGTCGAACAGGAATTCGAAGGACAGGTTCACGGGCGCGCTGCTGTGGTAGAGAGCCTCGGTGGCCGTGTCGCCCTGCCCGGTGTGCCGCGAATAGTTGATGCGCTTGTTGAGTGAGTAGCTGCCCGGATTCACTTGCACCACATAGGTTTCCTGAGGATCCTTCGGGTTGGTGGCCGGTTTCAAGGCGCGCAGCGTGAGTTTTTCGAGCTTACCCTTGTCGAACAGCATGTCAGCGCTCCGCCTTGCGCTCGAGGATGCGCATGACCTCGCGCACGCAGGCCTGCACCAGGTCGCCTTCCGGCGACGACACGGCGTCGGACTCGCCTCCCGGCGAGCCCTTGCCGGCAGGCGTGCCGCAGCCTCCGGCCTTTTCTTTGTCGGAGCCGGTGGGGTCCACGATTGCACGGATGACCAGTTCGCGGATCTCGATGGGCATCAGATGCTCGCTCCGATGCTGCCGCCGATCGCCGCGGCCGCATCGAGCGCCAGGCTGGCGGGGTCGGTGTACTTGAAGTACTGGTACTGCAGCGCCAGAGCCTCGACCAGGATCTCGTTGCTGCCCGCGTTGATGCCGGAGACCTCCAGCCGCTTCGGCACTGCGCCGACCACGTACCAGTTGTAGATAGGCAAGTGCTCTTCGTCGAGCAGCGAAATCATCACGTTGGTGGGCTTGTACTCGAAGTTCTCCATGGCCTTGCGCGCCCAGTGCAGGACGCCCGAGCCCATGAACTTGCCGCGTTTCAACATGAGCTCGCCGAACTGCAGACTTTTGGGCAACTGATGCGAGAAGCGGTTTTCGCCGCCTTCGGGCCAGGCCTCGAACTCGGTGCTCACCGTGAGCCCGGAAACCTCCTGCCAGCGCGTGTCGTTCGGAAACTGCGGCAGCAGTTCGAACACCACCAGGAAGTGGAATCCGGGGTGCGGATAGCTCAGGTCCATGGCGTCAGCCGTTCTCCATCGTCAGGCCCTCGTGCGTGAGCACAAGCGTTTCGATCGCCGTCTCGTTGCCCGAGGCGTTGAGATCCGTCGACGTGACCTTCGTCGGCCACGCGTTCTTGACCTTCCACACCACGACCGGCTCGTGCGACTCGTTGAGCAGGCTGATCGTGATGTCGCGACGCTCCACCGTGTTCAACGCCACCGTGTTCCACCAGTCGTAGAACTCGTTGTCACCGCCAAACACCCCGCGCTTGAGCGTCAAGTCGCCGAAGGTCTGCATGCCGGGCATGCGAACCTTGTGGTATTCCTTGCTGGCGCCGTCGCGGTATTCAATCTTCTCCGTCGTCACCTCGAGGCCGGTTGCTTCGGTGAAACCGATCTTGGTACCGCCCCACTGCACCTGAAAGTGGAATTTCGGCAACGGATATTCGGCCATGTTTCATCTCCTCTGTCTTTGCGGTCTGTTTGCGATAAGGTTCTCCGGCGACGCGATCTCACGACGTCTGCATCTTGTGGGCGAATCTCAGGATGATGAACTCCGCGGGCCGCACGACGGCCATGCCAACCTCTACGATCATCCGGCCCTCGAGAATGTCCTGCGCGGTCATCGTCTCGCCGAGGCCCACCTTGACGAAGAATGCCTGTTGCGTCACGGCGCCCGCGAGCGCGCCCTGACGCCACTGCACGGTGAGGAAGCTCTCGATCATCGCGCGGACGCGCACCCACGTGCCTCGATCGTTGGGCTCGAAGACAAACGGCTCGGTCGCCTTCTTGATCGATTCTTCGGCCATGTTGAAGAAGCGCCGCACGGGCACATAGCGCCATTCGTTGTCGTTCCCCGCGAGCGTGCGCGCGCCCCAAATCAAAATGCCCTTGCCCGTGAACGCGCGGATGACGTTCACGCTCTTGCCGGTGCTGGTAACGTTCAGGTTTTCCTGCATCTGATCATTGACCTTCACTGCCACCGCGCTGACGTCGGCCAGAGACACGTTGGCAGGCGCCTTCCACACGCCCCGCGTCCGGTCGACAGCGGCGTAGACGCCAGCTACCGCACCGGAAGGCGGCAACAGCACCATGGTGCGAGTCACCTGACTGACGATGTCGCCGAACACCGGATGCCGTGCGAACAGCTGTTTCTCGGCCTCGCTCGCCAGAAACTCCGCCGCAGAGAACAGGGACAGCACGGCTGCGGCAAGCGGGTCGAAGAACCTGCGCAAGGCCGTCGCCGCGTTGAGCGCCGTCGCTCGCAAGGTGTCGCCGGTGAACACATCAGCGTTGGCGGCAATCGCCCCGACGTTGGCGTTCGGCTGGATCCACCCAGAGCCATTGAGGCTCGCGTAATCCGTCGCTACAGCGGTGACCGCTCGAGTTGCGGACACAGCGCTCATGACGCCGTTGTTCTTCTCGTAGGCGACCAGCCCTGAAACCGTCGCCCTGAGATCGGTATCCCCGCGCAGGTCTGTAATCGCGAGCGTCAGCGCCGGCGGTAGTGGTAATGCCTGCGCTGTGATCGTGCCGGTCGCCGGTGTGGCTGGGGTGCCGGTTACCGCGTATGTGAAGGTGCTGGCGCCCGTAACCGCGATCGTGAAGGTCCCGTTGTACTCGGCTTGAATGGCGCCGGCGATTGTCACGCTCTGCCCCGTGGTGAACCCGTGCGCGCTCGCGGTGGTGATCGTGGCCGTGGTGGACCGAGTGATGCTGGAGACCGACTGCGCGGCCTGCGCTGTGATCGTGCCAGTAGCCGGTGAGGCTGGGGTACCGGTTACCGCGTATGTGAAGGTGCTGGCGCCCGTAACCGCGATCGTGAAGGTCCCGTTGTACTCGGCTTGAGTGGCGCCGGCGATCGTCACGCTCTGCCCTGTGGTGAACCCATGGGCGCTCGCGGTGGTAACCGTGGCCGTGCTGGCGGTCCGGGTGATGCCGGAGACCGACGACTGCGTGTCGAGCGTTCGCAATCCGAGCGCGAGAGCGCGAGGGAGCACAAGGAGATTGCTGAACCGCTGCTGGACATCCGCGTCAGCCGCGGTGGACGGCAACTGCCGCAGCCTGTCGACCAGCCCCGCGAAGTGATCTGACAACTGCGTGAAGTTGGCGCGGGTCATCGTGATCGCACCGGGATTCGTCATCGCGCCGAGGTTCACCGCTCTCACGACGGTGCCAACGATGGCATCGGCTGCGCGTACGGCGCCCGGCAGCGCGTCGAGCGTGGTGTCGCCGGTGAGGCTGTCGATGGTGGCGTTGGAGATCGGCAGCGAGGCCTGCGTTGTGATCGTGCCGGTCGCCGATGTGGCTGGGGTGCCGGTTACCGTGTATGTAAAGGTGCTGGCGCCCGTCACCGTGATCGTGAAGGTCCCGTTGTACTCGGCTTGAGTGGCGCCGGCGATCGTCACGCTCTGCCCTGTGGTGAACCCATGGGCGCTCGCGGTCGTAACCGTGGCCGTGCTGGCAGACCGGGTGATGCTGGAGACCGCTTGCGCGGCCGGTTGAAGGCTCAGCTGCCGAAAATGCACGTCGGGCTCGTAGATCGTCCGAACCCATGGGTAATACGCCGCGCCGTACTTGAGGCTGTTCGTGCCGACGTTGTCACGGAAATCCTTAATCGGGTTGAGTGACAGCGAGATCGGCTGATCTCCCTGGCACAGATCCATGATCACGAACCGGTCCTGGAGCTTCTCGCACTGGGCCAGCGCGGCAACCTGCAGCGGGCCCATCTCCGCGGCCGTCAACGACACGCCGTCAGGAAACGCCAGCAAGGTCGGATCGTCCACAGATTCGACGCGAGCCAGACCGCCGGCGAGCCCGGCCGGTGGGGCGGCGGTGCCCAGTGCGGGTGCGTCGGCATACGAGCCGACCGAGACGATGAAGCAGGGGCCGCCACCGTTGGCATAGTAGTGGCGCACGCAACTGAACAGGCGATATCGGCGCTCCGTGTTGCCGGCGTTTCGCGGCGACACTGCGCCGACGGCGTTGCCCGCCGCGGTGTCCACCACGACTTGATACGTGGTCGGCACGAAGTCGCCCCCGAAGAAACTCTGATATTCCAGCAGCGACTTGATGCGCGTCGGAACGAATCTGAGATTGCCGCCGGCGCCGTCGGTGGCCGTCTCGGTGTACCCGATGAAGGCAGGAATGGCCGTCTCGACAGCGACGACGGACGGCGCCAGCGTGGTGATCTCTTCGACGTACACTCCAGGTGTCTTGTAGGCCATGGCGAATAGCTACTCCGTTTTTGTCTGCTAACGATTGCCTCTGCGGACTCCTCCGGCTCAGGCCTCCTGCATCTTGTGAGAGAAGCGCAGGACGATGAATTCGGCAGGACGTACCGCGGCCATGCCGATTTCGACGATCAGTCGACCCTCGAGAATGTCCTGAGCCGTCATCGTCGTGCCGAGTCCAACGCGCACGTAGAAGGCGTCCTCGGGTTTGGCGCCCGCCAGCGCGCCGTCCCGCCACTGCACGACGAGGAAGTTCTCGATCATCGCCTTCACCTTGATCCAGGTGTTGGCGTCGTTTGGTTCGAACACGAACGGCCCGCTGGCCTTCTTGCACGACTCTTCGACCATGTTGAAGAAGCGGCGAATCGACACGTAGCGCCATTCGTTGTCGTTGCCGGCCAGCGTGCGGGCGCCCCAGACGAGAAATCCCTTGCCGGCGAATGCCCGCAGGGCATTGATCGATTTCCCGCCGGGATCGACGTTCATGCTGTCGTTGAGGTCCTGGTCGATCTGCACGGTCAAGACACGGACCGATGCCAGACTTTCGTTCGCCGGCGATTTCCAGACGCCGCGCGTTCGATCGACGGTGGCGTAGATGCCGGCAACAGTCGCCGCCGGCGGCAGGATCACGCTGAACCGGCTGAGCGCACTCCGCACGTTGGCGTAAATCAACGGACTCGAGTTGGCGGAGCCCGACTTGAGCGCCGTCAGACTCATGGTGTCGTGCGGGCTCGGCCGGGTAATCGACCCGTCATCGTTGCGGCGCGCGACCTGCGAAACCGTGATGGTGCCTTCATCCCAGTTCCACGGCAAGGTGGTCTGGATGAACGGGTGATACGCGGCGCCGTACTTGAGATTCCGCGTCCCGATGCCGTTGCGGAACGCCGTAATCCCAGCGCTGCCCGCCACGCCGCCGTCCCACAGGTCGCAGATCAGAAAGCGATCGCCCAGCGTCGCGCACTGGTTCAGCGCCTGAACGAGCACCGAGTGATACGCGGCTCGCACCGCGGCAACCTGGCTGGCGTTACTCGGATCTGTCGGCGCCATCCCGCTCAAATCGGGGAAGACCAGCAACGTCGGCTCGTCTTCGCGGGCCAGCGCTGTGAGTCCGGCGAGATGAGCATCGGCGATGTCGTCGACGACCGTGCTGGCGCTGTAGTTGCCGATGCTGACGATGTAACAGCGGCCGCCGCCGTTGTCGTAAAAATGCCGCAACGCGTACGCGAGGCGGAACCGTCCGTTGGCAACCGTGTGCGGGTCCGCCACCGAGCCGACGACGGCGCCCGTCTCGTCCAGTGTCACGACGAAATTGCCGATGGACGGAGGTGCGCCGAAGACCTCCTGGAACTCCAGCAAATCGTTCACCGCGACCGGTTGGTTGAGCAGGGACTCGCCCCTGTACTGCGTCGCCCGGGTATAGCCGACAAAGGCGGGAATGGCAGTTTCGACGGGAACCACCGACGGAGGAAATTTGGATTCCTCGACGATGTACACGCCCGGCGTTCTCAGGTTCAAAGCCATCGGTCAAGCTCCTACTCTGACATTAGGCACGTGTGTCTCGGAGAACCATTCGGCGTTCTGCCGCCGGATCCGATTCGCTTCAGGGGCCGGCAAGAGAATTTCTTCGGATACGGTCGGGGACGCGGCGGAGTCGGCCTGCAATCGCGAGCCGACGCCGAAACGCGTCAATGGACGAGGAGCCGGCGTGACAAGAATGCGGTTGTTGCCGGGTTCGACAGCCACGTCCGCCCCGGCACCCACCTGCTGCGCCGAAGGAAAGATGTAGCGCCAGCGCGTGGCGCGGTTGAGAAAGCGCACCACGTAGCGCGGAGATCGCAGCGTGCCGTCGTTATTGAACAGGGCAAAGTCGGTGGTCCCTCTGCCGATCTCGATGACACCGAACCAGTTCTCAGTGATGGCCCGCGGCGAGAGGAAGCAGAGGAATTCACGAACGACGACGCCTGCGGCGTTGAGGATCTCCACGCGGTAGCGTCCCGACGTGAGCCCGCGCAGATCGATCTGTACCTGACTGAGCGTACCCTGTGCGGTCTCGAACGTCTGCGTTGCGGCGACGGTTCCGCCTGACGGAAAGACGCGAACCGTCGCCAGCGCCAGTGCCGCGTCGCTGATGTCTAGGTTGAACAGGCCTGAGACAGGAAGGATCGTGTCGGTGACCGTTACGTA
>Ga0315283_10000601_pt1 | contig 26933 bp, 21 predicted proteins | sample YL17G09_0_MG_FD_204541 | JGI IMG/M metagenome (GOLD analysis project Ga0315283, IMG submission 204541) | Sediment microbial communities from Yellowstone Lake, YNP, Wyoming, USA - YL17G09_0 | ecosystem: Environmental > Aquatic > Freshwater > Lake > Sediment | place: USA: Wyoming | collected...
TATCGCAGCATCCCCAAGTCGAAGCGTGACGTGGTCTACGATGAGCCGCTCAAGACTTCTTGGGGTCCTCCGGTACGTCTCAAGGGCTATGTCGAGTGGCCTGATTCCGCCCCGACCTTGACGGATGAAGGACTTCACTCCGAGTTCAACGCCACGGCTTGGGTCGCTCGCAAGGAGCTGGAGGACGCCCACGCCGGCTTGCCGGCAGAAGGGGACGTGCTACGGATTTGGCGTACCCCCTTCTTCGATGAGTGGGCCGTCGACGCCCAGGCTGAGCCAGACAAAGGCTACTACTTCAACATCATTGACGTCGACGAGGATGGCCACCTGTTTGACACGGCTAGCTTCGTCGGTGTTAGAATGACACTCCGTCGGAACAACATGTTCTCCCCCGAGAGGAGGATCAAAAGTACATGAGCGTCACCAACCAGATGAAGAAGTTGCTCGGTGAGGGCACCGATCCGCGCGTGGCCGAAGAAGAAGGCGCGCCATCCGAGAGCGGGGTTGAAGATGCCCTGATGAAGAACCTTGCCCTCGTCGCGGCCACCATCGGTATCAACTTGGACGACGACAAGCAGGCGGACGATTTCATCACGCTGGTCAAGACCGTCGTGACGAAGGACAAGGCCAAACTCAAGAGCCTACTCAGGCGATTCACCGCCTCCAAGGCGAAGACGGCGGCCAAGGGAGCGATGAAGGCGGTCCAGTAGCTCGTGCCGCTCGATCCCGCCAAGGTGGCTCTAGCAGTCCAAGGTGGCTTAGCTGCCGTCTGCGCAACGTGCCGCCGCTACTGGGAGGGTCGTGATCGAGGCCTTCCCGAACCCCGCTGCACGTCCGAAAGTGGCTGCGGTTCGCCCGTCGTCGGTGAGGACTTCCACGACTACGATGGTCCGATGACTGACTTTTCGCAGTGGTGTTTCATCTGCGGTGATGCAGCCAAGGCACTTGTGGTGGCGCGCGGCAAGAATCGTCAGATCGGAGTCTGCGCCTGGCACGCTGGACGCCTCGAAGATCTCCAGCCGACCGCTCCAAGACCGGCTGGCTCCTTCGTCATCATCGGTGCTCTACCCAAGCCCACACCGCCGAAGTCCTTGGCGCGCGCCATCGCGGAGGTCGAGGACTACTACGCGAAGAAGGGCTCGTAGGTGTTCGTCGCTACGCCGAACAAGGACACCAAGGCCTTCTTGCGCGTGCGTGAGCGCGAGTGGCGACAGCGAGCAGAGAAGTTCCGGCAACAGCTCTGCTACGCTGTGGCGGAGTCGTCGCTACGTGATCTGATCCAGCGCATCCCTCAGCGCGACGACTTGAATACCTATCGCTCCTCCTTGGAGTTGGTGCGAGTGACGGGGCTGCCCCCGAAGGTGGCCATGTTCTCCATCTACGCTCGCACCAAGGCACACAAGGTCCGTCAGGTAGACGCGCCCCGCAGCGTTCTCTATATCCACGCCCGTCGCCGGCTTCTGCCGCCCGCTCCAGAGGTGGTGATTCTGGAGAGGTATAGCCCGTGGACCGTGGACACGCTCCCCTTTGTCCCCAAGCGCGGTACCGCCATCACCATCTCTCGCAAGGTGTCACGGAACTCCGTTCAGAAGGTGGCCAAACGTCGGGAGGATGACCGGACGAAATGGACCCGTGAGTTGCGTGAGGCGGGAGTGAAGGTGAAGCGGGGAAAGGTCATGGCCCGTCAAGCTGCCCTCCCTGACGTGACCTTCGACGCCACCCGTCTCGAATTCGGGCTCGACCGGCAACGGCCCCATCCCCACTGGCGGCCCACCATTGCACGGTGGAAGCGTGCGGGGATTCAGGGAATCCTACGAGAGCAAAGTGACTTGATCTCGGCTCTGGTAGGTGTAGGATTCCAAGGGTGGAAGTCCTGGCCGCCGCCACTACCTGAGATCGGCATCAGGACAGCTCAAGGCTTTGAGTCGTTCCAAGGAAAACTAGGCATCCGGTAGCTGGAGGAATACATGAACGCCCAGGTCAACGAAGTCCTTGGTCAGATCCGCGCCCATCTCGACGAGCGTTGGGGTCCGGAGGATGACCCCACGTCGGCTGCTGCTGCCGGTGCCGCTCCTGGAGACCTCGGGGCGACCAACCCTTCCGATGTCATGGACGCCTTCGATCTCTACATCGGCGGCATCGTGGAACGCCTGATGGCGAACTACGAGATGACCGATGAGGAGGCTCTCGACTTCGTGTTCGAGGTCGCCGACGAGAAGGCCGCCGATGGCACGCTGCCCCCGATTCCGGATGAGGAAGACGCCGAAGGGACGGCTCTTTGGGTCGGGAAGGCCAAGACCATCGCGTTCGGCGGCGAGGTTCTCAAGGCCGCTCACGCGCAGGCCGAGTAGCACCTCTCCGAAGGCGGGGCTGTGACCGACACCCCCGAAGGACAGGCGCGTCGAGATCGCTGGGAGGGCCGCGCCCCTAACGGGACCGTTGGCCTTCGTTCCTTCGACGAGGGGGTCTATATCACCCTCCGCTGCATCGAAGTGGACGACAACTACTACCTCGACTCGAACAAGGTTGGCCTTGCTTCTCCTCCAGGCAAGCCTGGAATCCCTGTCACTTTCTACATTCCCGAGGACGCGCACGAGATGGCGCGTTATCCTCTTGTCTTGATCACGCGAGATGCGATCGATGTGGCGATGAACCGGTGGCACCCGGGTTCGCTCCAGTACCGAGCACCGGCCGCGACCGCTGTGAAGGTGGCCGTGGAGGGGCAGACCGGTTTCGATCGAATGGAGCACCGTCAGCAAGCCGCTCCTTTCGACATTTCCTACTCGCTGATGCTCTACGGTCGCTCTCGGAACGATTGCAATCTCCTGCTCGACTATGTTCTTCGTCTGATCCCTCCCTACTGTAATCTCCGTGTCCGTGACAGCCTGGGAGATTACCGGCTCTACAGTGCGTTCACGGAGTCTGTGGGGATGCTTGACTCGGAGAACGAAGTAGGTGATCGTGTGATAGCGTTTGCGGTCTCACTACGAGTTGAGGCAGAATTGGATCTCGGCGACCCCGAAGTGCAGAAGGTAGTCACCAAGCCGCCGGTTCTCTCCACCAAGGTCAAGTGATGGCGAGCTACTACAACAGGACGCGCGGAACCATTGCTCTCTCTCTCACGGGGAACAACTCGGTTTCGCTCGCCCCGAAGCGCTCGATCATTTTGGAGGGGGCAGACGAGATGTGCGAGAGCGTGCTCCGCGCCGTCTCGAAGGGGGATCTGGTCCAGAGGGGTGTGAAGGCTGCCCCTGCGTCCTTTCCAGTTGCCATCAGCACCCCAAGTCTCCCAGTCTCCGCGCCCCCGGCACCTCCCGCATTTCCAGTCGTCCGGCCCGTTCCATCTGTCCTTGATGCCGGTCCTGTCGCTGTCACTGCGAAGTCGGTGAAGATGCCGGAGGCGGAGAAGACTGAGGGCGAGTACGAAGTTCAGATCGAACCGCAGCCGAAGGCGGCGGTAGAGATTCCCGAACCGACGGGCGAGGAGCCTCGTCGTCGTAGCAAGAGGAGCTAGTCATGGCCGAGCTGCTATCGCCAGGCGTATACATCGAGGAGACTCCCGCGCAGGTTCAGGTGGTCCAGACAGTTTCGACCTCCAACCTAGGGATCGTGGGTTTCACCCAGCGCGGTCCGACGGACCAGGCGCTGCTCGTGTCGTCTTACGAGCAGTTTGCCAAGATGTTCGGCGGTTTCGTGCGCGAGTCCTTCATGCCCCTCTCGGCTGCGGCCTACTTCGCCAACGGTGGTCGACGCGCCTACGTGGTGCGTGTGGTTCCGGCTGACGCGGTCGCGGCTGACGCGAAGGTGCAGTCGAACGTCTGCAATCAGCAGATCGAGACGGGCAACGGCATCCTGGTCGGCTTCTCGAAGACGGCTCTCACCACCGCGCTGAAGGTGAACGGCGGCGCTTCGCCGATCAAGCACTCCTCGGTGGCGATCCGCTGGCGCGAGATCGCGGTGGCTGCGTGGCCGGCGGCTTCCCCCACCATGAAGCGTGATGGTGTGACGCCTCTGGTCGGTGACGGCATCGCCCTGGTATTCGAGGGTCGTGTTGACCCGACCACGATTCCGGTGTTCGATGCCCTGCTTCCGGCGATCGGCACGGCGGTCGTTTTCAAGTGGAACGCGCTCGGGGCCAAGACCTGCACGGTCGCCTACCCGATCTCGGGCTGGATCGGCACTGGCACCTCGGCGGATGGCAACATCACCCTCGACTTCCGGACGGGCCGCTTCTCGCTTTCTGCCACGCTCGCCCCGACGGTGCATCCGATCACCGTAGACGGCTCGGCGGCGACCGTCACCAAGGCGGCCGTGGACAACGGTGCGGGGCTGCTCACGGGCGACGTGGGTGCTGGTCCGAACACCATCGGCTACACCGATGGTGCCTACGCGATCACGATGCTGACGGCCCCGAAGGGTCCGATCGTCGTCACCTACACGATCTATGCCTGGGCGCTCAACACCATCTCCAAGGGGACGTGGGGCAACAACCTGCGCCTGGCGATCGTCGGGAACGCCGACTACTACGATGCGACCACGGCGTCCTACTCCAAGTTCAACGTCTACGTCCAGTACTACAACAGCACTTCGGGTCTCTACGATGTGGTCGAGACCTACGAGGAGGTCTCCTTCGACGATCCGCTCTCGGCGACTTTCTTCCCCGACGTCATCAACGAGCTGTCGGACTACATGACGGTCGTCGAGCCTGGTGGGGACGAGGCTCCGGAGCAGATGGCGGGTCTCCCGCTCTCGATGGTGCTGGCGGCTGGAGACGCTCTCGTCGCGAGCCAGACCATCACTGGCAACCTGTACGGGGCTCCGATCCAGGCGCGTTCCGTCTCCATCACCTGGGTGGATGCGCTCGGCGTGACCAAGACCGTCGTCGACAACGGCTCCGGTCGGCTTGTTGGCGATGTGGACCCGACCGGGGTCAACATGATCACCTACAGCAGCGGCGCGGTGAACTTCAAGACCTCCGGCCCTGTCAAGGTGCTCACCGTCGTCACCGCCACCTATCTCGGGGCGGTTGTCGAGACCTCCCACGTCGAGGACTTCGGCGACACGACAGCTGGCTACACCGCCGGCACGGATGGGACTTTCGACTCGACGAACTACAGCCGCAACCAGTTCTCCAACCCGACGCTCAAGGCGACCTACAAGGGCGTCTATGCGCTTTCCCGCATCGACGACATCATGCAGGTCGCGGTGCCGGACTTCGCGGGCGACCAGATCGTGACTGGTGACCTCCTCGACTACGCCGACGAGCGCGCCAGCCAGCCGGCCGGCGGGGACCGCTTCATCGTCCTCACCGCCCCCAAGGGTGTGACTTCGCAGGAGGCTGTGGACTGGTTCCGCTACACCCTCAACCGGTACTGCCGGTTCGCCGCGATGTACTGGCCGTGGGTCCGCGTCGCCGATCCGCTCGCCAACAACCGTCCACTCACGATGCCGGCGCTCGGCCACGTCGCGGGCGTGTACGCGCGCACGGACGCCAACAAGAACGTCGGCAAGGCTCCTGGCGGCACGGTCGACGGGGCGCTCAAGTTCCTGGTGGGGCTGGAGACGAACCCGAATCGCGCCGATCTCGACCTGGTCAGCCAGAACAAGATCAACGCCCTCGTGTCCTCGCCGCAGACCGGCCTGGCTGTGTGGGGTGTTCGCACGATCGCCACGGAGGCTGAGTGGCGCTACATCAACGTTCGCCGGCTTTTCATGTTCCTCGAGAAGTCGGTCTTCAACAGTACTCACTGGATCGTGTTCGAGAACAACGGTCCGGCTCTGTGGGCGCGCATCAAGGCCCAGCTGAACAGTTTCCTCAACGGGCTGTTCAACCAGGGCTACTTCGCGGGGGATTCGCCCGCCCACGCCTTCTTCGTCATCTGCGACGAGAAGAACAACGACCAGAGCACCATCGACGCCGGTCAGGTCATCATCGATGTCGGTGCTGCCCCGAACAAGCCGGCGGAGTTCGTGCGGTTCCGCTTCCAGCAGGCGACGTTCGCCTAGCAGGGAAGACCGCCAGGTAGGAAGCTGACACCTACGAAGGAAGGAAGACGATGGCCCAGATCACGATCACCAACCTCACGACCCTCGATGTTCCGATCACGGAGCTGTACGACAAGGTGCCGGCCGGTGTCGGCAAGACCCTGGTGGTGCAGCGCTTCCAGGCGGATTTCACCCGCATGCCGAACTTGATGGCCGCCATCAACGCCTCCAAGGTGTCGATCGCGATCGTCTACACGGCGGACGAGCTGGCCTCCGGTCTGCTCATCCCTTCGGCCGTCGGTCCTGGCGCGGTCGCTCCGGTGGCCCCGGCGGTCGTCGACGCCGCGCCGATCGTCATGCGCGCCCCGCTGCCGATCGGTGTGCCGGCTGTGCCCGATGACATCGCTCTCTTCGCGGCCGGCGCGTTGCCCTACAAGTTCCGTGTCCTCGACGCCCATGTCAAGGTCAGCGCGGCCGTCGCGCTCTCGACGCTCGTGTTGCGCGACGAGGCGCTGGGGGCCGGCAACGTGCTCGCCTCGATGAGTGGCGCGGCGACCGGGCGCAGCGACATGACCGACAACCTGACGGCCTTGGCGACCCCCGGGCCGCTGAAGGGTCTCTTCGTCAACCGCAGCGATGGCGGTGTTGTCGGCGAGGTCATCGTTCTGATCCGCAAGGAGACCTAGCAGGCGCTATGGCCCTCCTGCGCATCCATAACGTCACGGATTCCCCGGTCCACCTCGGGGACTTCTACACGGCTGTACCGGCGCACGGTCAGATCACGGTCACGCGTCCGGTAGCTTTTCTCCATCGCCTGCCCTCGGTACGGCGAGCGATGGCGGCGGACCAGGTGGCCATCGGGGTGACTCTCTCGCCGGGAGAGGCCCTTCCCGAGAACGTCGTCAACCCCTTCGAGGCACGGAAGTAGACCCGGCGAGGAGAGAATATGCGCGCGGCTTCCACCGACTTCATCAACTCGGCCAAGTTCCAGGCTGACGTGACCGCGTTCGGCGGGGTCAAGCGACTCGTCGTTCCGGGCCGTCCGCAGGCTGGCTTCTCCAACTGCTCCACCCCCGAGCTGACTGTCGAGTCGGTGGAGTACAAGGAGGGGACTTTCATCTACACTCGGAAGTTCCCTGGCAATCCGTCGATGTCCGACATCACGCTTTCGCGTGGCGTCGCGCGTGGTGACGGCTCCTTCTGGGAGTGGCTTCGCATCGTCGTCGAAGGCTCGGGCGAGTACCGGGCCGACGTGATGATCAAGCACTTCCACCGCGAGAACTGCTTGACCCGCCCTCTCCCGCCGAACCAGGGCGACGAGAACCTCACCGAGATCCCGGTCAACGCTCTTCCTGCGCGCACCTATCACGTCAAGGAGGCGTTCCCGATCCGACACAAGGTGGCTGGTGACCTCGATGCGACGGCCAGCGAGATCTCCATCATGGAGATCGACGTGTCCTACGAGTACTTCGAGGTGCAAGAGCACCCGATCATCGCGTAGTCGGGCGCTCGCTCTGTAGTAGGCGAGACCGTGGCCCGCACCATCCTTGACGACTACCTGCAGGCTTTCCCGTTCTGGTTGATGGACGTCTCGTCCATCAACGAGCTTCCGGTTCTGAATCCGCTGCTCGGCTTTTCCTCGATCACCGCGCCCGAGATCACTGCCGAGATCCAGGATATCACCGAGGGTAATTGGATCTTCAAGAAGAAGGTGTTGAAGAACGCCGATGTTGGCAACATCACGCTGATGCGTGGGGCGACGTTCTACGACCTCGACTTCTACAACTGGATCTTGGCGGCTCTTGGAGTCAAGCAGGCTCTCTCGGTGGGGGCGACTTTCGGAGGGTTCTCCCCCCGACGTAACTTGCTTCTCATCCACTACTTCAGCTCACGGCCTCATGAATTCGGTGAGTCGCTCGTCCCTTCTAGTCCGGGGCCGTTCGAGGTGCTCGCGCGCGTGCCCGCGCGTGCGTTCTACTTGCAGGGCTGTATCCCTGTGAGGTACAAGAGCGGAACGGACTATGACGCACGATCGAGCGACATCTCCGTGCTGGAGCTGGAGCTGGCTGTGGAGTCGATGGAGCAGGTCGTCCTGACGAAGTAGTTCAACGAGCGACCACCAGGTCGCCCCAACCTCTCAGGGGGTACGAGGCATGGACGTAGTGTTGCCTGCCGGAGACGCAACGAATCCGGTCAAGGAGGAGCGGGTCATTTCCGACGCTGAGAGGTCGCTTTCTCCGCTAGGGAATCTGATCTTTCTAGATCGCTACGCATGCAAGGATCAGGACCGCACACATCTGCGCCCGGGAGACGTAGTGGTGGCTTGTCCTGACCTGGCATCCCGCCAACGTCTCATCGGCCAGGTCAAGGAGATCCGCGACAACGCTCGGACGGTGCTCGTGCAGCTCGGTAACGAAGATCCGATCGAGATCCCCTCCGACCAGGTCGATCTCCCCGTTGAGACGCTGACCCAAGCTCATCGTCGGGTAGCACGCGCGGTCGCAGGAGCCGAGGGGGACAAGGCCGCCTTCTGGACGAAGGAGTTCTACACCACTCTCCAGGACTTCTCGTTTGTTCCCGCCGGCCGTATCCTGGCTGGAGCGGGCGTCGAGGAGAAGTTAACTCCAGGAAATTGCTATGTTCTTCCAGCTCCCAAGGATTCGCGCTCCGGGATCATCTCGACGCTCGACCGGATGACCGAGATCATGTCGAGGGGTGGCGGCGTCGGCATCCCCATCATGTCGTTGCGTCCTCGGTTCGGCATCGTCCGGGGGGTCAACGGGCGCTCCTCTGGTTCGGTAGCGTGGGGCGAGATCTACAGCTTTGGCACTGGACTCATCGAGCAGGGCGGCTGCTTCGCGCCCGAAACGCGACTCTCGACCACCTGCGGGTTGCTCACGGCGGCTGAACTCGTAAGTCGCATCGAAGCCGGTGAAGCGATCTACGTCCACACCCATGTGGGGCTGCGTAGGGTTACTGCGCGGTTCCGCAACGGGTCGAAGACGCTGTTGCGTGTGACGACGGAGCGCGGTTACGAAGTCACCGTGACGCCGGAGCACAAGATCGCGCTGCTTGACGGTGCCAATATCTGCACCAAGTCGCTGCACGACCTATGTGTCGGCAACGAAATCCTCGTGCTTCTCGGTACGGGGACGGGCGGCGATCAGGTGACGCTCAGGCCGGTCGAGTACGAGCGGTCGATCATGTCCACGACGCTCAACACCGATGTTCGCTTGCCGACGGTGCTGGACGCTCGCCTGGCGTATCTCCTCGGGTACTCCTACGGGGACGGCTACGTGCAAACCGGGCGCAAGGTGACGTGGCAGGCGAACAAGGGGCTCAAGCTATCTGTAGCCGACAGCGACGCGACAACAGCTAATCGGCTAGAGGTTACGGTCAAGGATCTTTTCGGCATCACGCCGACGTGGGAGTCGGGGGACGGGGCATGTCGCAACCTAGCGATCTACTCGCGGTTGCTTGTCACCTGGCTCGAACAGAATGACCTCCTCAAGGAGAAGACCGGGGAGATCCGCGTGCCTGATGCGATTATGCGCTCGCCCTCCGGCGTGTCCCTCGCGTTCGTAGCCGGTTACTTCGACGCGGACGGCTGCAACCGTGGCAGCAAGGGTGGCTACGGGTTCGACAGCATCAGCAAGGCGATGCTCCTAGATGTCCAGCGTCTTCTCGCCACCAACGGCATCCTTTCTCGGCTCTCCTCGCAGGACCACACCGAGCAGGGATGGAGTACGCTCTACCGCCTGTCTGTGACAGGGCGGACGCAGCGCACCCGCTTTGCGGCGATTGTTCCTGCTGAGAAGGCCGGTGATGACAACGGAGCACGGGACGAAAACACGTTTCCGTTCTCCGTCTGGACGGGGCTTGATGTACGCACGAAGTACCGTCAGGGCATCCATGATGGTGTTTCGGACAGGATCTCGCGCGCTCAACTCGAACGGATTGCTGAGCGCCTCGAAGCGCACAACGAGGATGACAAGGCGAAGCAGGTTCGGGCGTTGCTGCGAACGCAGCCTGATCGAATCGTGTCAATAGAGCCCGCCGGTGAGAGGGAGACGTTCGATTTCGAGGTTGAGGGGGTGCATCTCCTGAGCGGTGACGGCATCTACACGTCGAACTCGCGCCAGGGCGCGCTGATGCTGATGCAGTACTGCTGGCATCCCGACATCGTCGAGTTCATCACCGCCAAGATGGATCAGAAGCGGCTCACCAAGGCCAACATCTCCGTCGCCATCACCGACTCCTTCATGGAGGCCGTCGACACCGATAGCGACTGGGACCTGGTCTTTCCCGACACCTCGCATCCGGACTACAACGCGGAGTGGAACGGCGACCTCCCCGCGTGGAAGGCGGCGGGCCGTCCCGTCATCGTCCACCGGACCATGAAGGCGCGGGACTTGTGGAAGCTCATCGTCGAGAGCACGCACGCCTCTGGTGAGCCGGGGCTGTTCTTCGTCGACCGCTACAACAGCCAGTCCAACACCAGCTACTACCCCGAGGGGCACATCTACTGCTGCAACCCCTGCTGCTCTGGTGATACACGGCTCGCGACGCAATACGGCCTTGTACCCTTCAAGGAACTTGCCGAACGCGAGCTACTCCTCAAGGTGACCACCGACTTGCGAGCCGGTGAGAACAAGGTGACCACCACCATGGGGGGTGTCACTGTGCGCGCTGCTGTTCCTGCGTTCCTGACGAGCCCCTCTGCGGCGATCTACCGCGTCGAAACGCAGCATGGCTACTGCGTCAATGTGACCGAGCACCACGAGTTTGTGACTCCGGAAGGTCGGGCGGAGTTGCGCGATCTCCGTGTCGGTGACACGGTCTTCCTCCAATCTGGCGAGGGTCAGTGGGGTTTGGAAGTCGACTCTCCGGCGCTTGGAGCGCTCTTGGGTTGGATGACTGGGGATGGTTGGTGGAGCGGTAAGGGCGAGGCTGTTTTGCGCTTCTATGGCGAGAAGGCGGCCATCGCGGAAGAGGTTGTCGCGCAGGCGCGTTTGCTGCTTCCACCAGGCTACACCCTCAACACCTATTCTGTTGGGCAAGTGGATGCCAGGGAGGCTTCTAGCGAAGCCCTGGCCCGCGTGTTCGCGGAGTACGACTTCACTGCCGATACGAAGGGTCGGGTGCCGGAGATCGTCTTTCGTTCGAGTCGTAGGACCGTGTGTGCCTTCCTCCGTTTCCTGTTTGCTGCTGACGGTCAAGTGAACGTGAGTGGAGCGAAGTCCAGCAACACCTGTTCGGCTCGACTGAGTCAGAGCAACCTGGATCTGCTTCGGGATGTGCAGCTTCTTCTTCAGAACTTCGGCATCGTGTCAGCGATTTACCCTCGGCGCAAGGCGGGCTATCGCCGACTTCCTGATGGCAGGGGAGGCTTCAAGGACTACTGGTGCCAAGCGCAGTTTGACCTCGCCGTTGCCAAGGCCAACCTCTCCAAGTTCGCGGACACGGTTGGCTTTGCACGTCCTGAGCACGCCGAGAAGTACTTGTTGTGGGCACAGAACCGCAAGCGGGAACCATATCAGGAGACTTTCGAGGACGAGATCGTTTCCATTGAGTTTGTTGGCAACGAACCCACCTACTGCACGACGCAGCTCAGTCACCACACCATTGTTGTGAACGGGATTGTGACTGGTCAATGTGGTGAGCAGGGCATCCCGCCGTGGTCGGTCTGCAACCTCGGCCACCTCAACCTCACTCGCTTTCTCACTGGGAACGGCGTTTATGAGCCGGCTGATGTGGATTGGGACAAGCTCGGGCGGACGATCAAGACGGCTATGCGGTTCATGGATGACGTGGTCGACATCGCCTACTACCCCTTCGCTGAGAACGAGCGCCAGCAGCGCGCGGAGCGCCGGATCGGCCTCGGCACGATGGGCTTGGCCGAGGTGCTGATTCGCTGCCATGTCCGCTACGGGAACAACCCCGACTGTCTCCAGTTCCTCGATCGTCTCTTCAGCTTCATCGCCTGGAATGCCTACGGAGCTTCTGCCGACTTGGCTGAGGAGAAGGGGCCATTCACTCGCTTCGATTCTGAGAAGCTCTCTGTTCGGCCCTTCATCCACAACCTCCCGCAGGGGCTCCAGGCGTCGATCCGCAAGAAGGGGCTCCGCAACGCCGGCTGTCTGACCCAAGCGCCCACCGGCACCGTCGGGACGATGGTCGGCACCAGTACCGGCATCGAGCCTTTCTTTCGGTTCGAGTGGCTGCGCAACAGTCGGCTCGGCGTCCATAGGGAGTACGCGAACGTCTACGAGGAGTACCTGGAGGCGCACCCCGACCTCGACGAGAAGCGGGGTGGCATGTCGGAGCACGAGCGCGGCTCTTCCTCTGCTTTCCTGCCCTCCTGGTTTGTCACGACGGCCGAGATGACTCCCGAGGATCACGCCTATACGCAGGCGGCAATCCAGAAGTGGGTCGACAGCTCGATCAGCAAGACCTCCAACGTCCCGCACGACTACACCCCGGATCAGGTAGGCTCCTACTACCGCCTGCTCTACTTGCTCGGCTGCAAGGGCGGGACGGTCTATCGGGACGGTTCCCGCGAGGAGCAGGTGCTCAATTCGCTCGGCAAGGCCGATTCGAGCGACCATGTGGTCGCAATTCCGGAACTGCTCCCAGTCCCTACCGGCATCTACGACGCCAAGTGCTCCTCTCTGCTCACGCCAGTCGGGAAGCTCTCTTCGAAGCTCTGCCTGTATCCGGAAACCGGTGAGCCTTTCGAGGTGTGGCTCGAGGTATCGAAAGCTGGGTCCGAGGTCAACGCCATCCGAGAAGCCTTCGCTCGCCTGATGTCCCTGTTCCTGCGCCTCAACAGCCCCGTCCAAGCTAACCGACGGGTCGAGATGCTGGTGGAGCAGCTGGAGGGTCTGTCGGGGGGTAATCCGGTCGGATACGGGCCGGACCGTGTCCTGTCCTTGCCGGACGGTATCTCCAAGGGGCTCAGGATGGCCCTGGACGCCCTCAAGACTTCCTCCCCCACCCAACCCACCATCGAGGTCTTGGACGGCCCCACAGAGGCGGAGAACGCGTCCCAAGCCCCTGCCGCACCCCGGAACGGGAAGAACGGTCACCGGTCGGACTGCGATGTCTGTCCTAGTTGCCACCAGGCCGGTTTCTACCGAGTCGAAGGGTGTCAGAAGTGTGACAATTGCGGCTACTCCAAATGTTGATCTCAAGGTCAATGTCCGTGGTAGCCTAACGACATGTCATCGGATCTGCGCAAGCTCATCGAGGGGCTGCGTCTCCTCGTGGCCACCTCGGGTGCTGAGACCCTTGATGTGGCGGCTCTGCTGGACAAGCGTGAGCGGGACCGGAAGCTCGGTGAGGATGGAGCTGGTACCCCAGGCGTCACCACGACCGCCAACGTGGGCGCGTTCATGGTACCGCTCGGCGGGCGCATCTCTCGCCCCGATCCTAACGGTCCAGCCGAGATCGTTCCTGGCTACCTACTCCGTGCCCCCGACATCACCGGCAAGAAGATCCGTCGCCGCAAGAAGGTCTCTTCCTCCTCCGAGTAGCCTTTTCCTTCCATCATACTTGACGTATGGTGTACAGGTCTGGTACATCATGTGTTAAGTAAGTTCAAAGGACGGAGATCATGGCGGACGACATCGAGAAGGTTGTGTCGAAGGACCCTCGGGTAGCATGGACGCAGGCGGTGTGGGAGGCGTGCCGGTCACGGTGTTCCAACTGCGGCGGAACCGACAAGCTTCGGGTGAAGATGATTGTGCCCGAGGAGGCCGGCGGCAAGCTTGTCCCGTCAAATGGAGCCTTGCTTTGTCGGGCGTGCGAGATGGCTGCCGAGTCGACTCCGCATTCTGACACGACCTTGCGTCCGATCAACTTCTGGGTCAGCGAGCAGCTCTACAATTCGCTCCAGAGCAACGCTCGTGGGGGTTTCAACAGCATGGCGGCGTTGGTGCGCTACCTGATGGCGAAGTTCGTCACCGATGAGTCCCGTTTCGACGACCTCGACAAGTATCAGGACGCGGGCTCGGACGTGAAGGTGAACGTCTGGGTTGAGACGGACCGCTACGCTAGCTTCAAGAAGATCGTGGACTCGCGCGGTCTCACCGTGACGGACGCCATCAAGGCGTTGATCCGCATGTACGAGGCGGAGGCCGCACCACTCGTTCGGAAGGAAGGATGATCGATGGATAACGAGGACAAGGCACAGCTGCTCGTCGAGCAGAAGCTCCAGGACGCCAAGGAGTCACAAGGGGTGTTCGATCTTCCGTGCGGTTTCATCGACGGCACCGGAACGCTTCACACCGAGGTGGTGCTACGCGAGATCACCGGCAACGAGGAGGACATGCTGACCTCCAAGAAGATGTCGGGGGTCAAGAAGATGAACGAGCTATTCAGCCGGTGCATCGAGCGCCTCGGTTCCGTCACCGAGAAGGGCAAGATCGCCGCTGCTGTGCCCGATCTGCTCGTTGGCGATCGGGTATTCCTCATGTTCGCTCTGCGTCGGGTCACGCTGGGGGACGACTACCCGTTCAAGGATCGCTGCCCGCACTGCGACAAGGAGAGCCTCTTCACGGTGAACCTGGGCGAGATCGCTCCGCGCAAGATGCCCAACCCGAAACTGCGCATCTATGACGGCAAGACCTCCACTGGCAAGACCTTCAAGTTCCACCCGCTCTCGGGCCGCGACGAGGCGCAGATCAGCGACCTAGGTGCGATGGGTGACGGCCTTTCGCTGTCCATCATGGTCCGTCTCGAGAGCCTGAACGACACCTTGCCGACTATCGAGACCATCAAGGCCCTGTCCAGTCGCGAGCGCAACGAGATGCGGTCGACTTTCGATGAGGCGGACGGGGGTATCGACACCGAGGTGGAGATGGAGTGTCCGAAGTGTGGGGACACCTTCCGGCGTGACATCGACGCGAGTCAAGCCAGTTTTTTCTTTCCCTCTGCGGTCCGGAGGAACTCGAAGGGCAGATCTTCTACCTGATGGAGATGTTCGAGGGCCTAGACTATGATTCCATCATGTCCATGCCCTCAACCCGACGCATCCGCATGATCCAGAGGAAGTCGGAGCTGGAGCGTAAGCGGGCGGACCACGCGCGGGCGGAGGCCTCACGGGCACGAACACGCAAGCGTTAGGAGCGGAGGCCCGTGGCGCTGAACAACACCATCGGTCTTGGATTCAACTTCGGAGCACAAGACTCCGGCTTCCAGGACACCCTCAAGAAGGTCATGGGCGGCATCGCCGAACTCGGCGACATGGCCAAGTCGTTCAACCAGCAGGCGTCCAAGCTCGACCCCTCAAAGGAACTCGACAAGAGCGCCACCAAGTCCAAGAAGGCTGGCGGCAAGTTCAAGGACCTGATCAAGACCTTGGGCGAGGACCTGTCCGACGCCGTTGATGGTAGTGGTCGACGCTTTCAGATCTTCACCCGCAACCTGTCGAAGGACACTCGGACGGCTAGCCTTGGGTTCGGGCTCATCGAGCGTGCTGTTGGCACCCTCGAGAAGCTCCTCTCGCAGAGCCGCCTCCAGACATGGATTCAGGCGATCTCCCTCGGCCGCCTAGGGGACGTTGCCAAGGAACTAGGGGAGCTTTCCCATCAGGGGCTCAATCTCACCACGTCCCTCGAGGGGCAGATCACCGCCAACAACAAGTCGACGAAGGCGTTGGCCGCCAACATGGGCTACGCCGGGCAAGCCGCCCAGAAGTTCAGCGGGCAGGCCGGCAGTATGGCCATCTCGCTCAACATCAGCGCCGAGGCCGCTGGGAAGGCGCAGTACGCCTGGGATCAGGGCGCGGACGTACTCAAGGCGGTCGGTATCGATAGCGCCGACACGGCTGCGAAGATGGGCGAGGTCTTCGGCATCGACATGTCGAAGTTCATCTTCCAGCTCAAGCAGACGAAGTCGGAGTTCGGGCTCACGGATGAGCAGCTGAACAATGTTGTTGGCTCCCTGACTGCGTTCGGGAAGCAGAGTGGGGATGTATCTGGTGCGCTCGGCATGTTGCCGGATCTCCTGACCCAGATGCGCGAGCAGGCGCACGCATTGGGGATCGAGATGTCCGGCCAGCAGTTGGCTGACTTCGCCACCGACACCGCCTCCTTGGCGACTGGCTTCTACTCGGTCACCAACAACATGGAGGATGCGAAGAGCATGGCGATGGGGCTCGGCAAGTCGATGCTCCAGAGCCGAGCCGACATGGGCAAGCTGTTCGCCGGAACTGCCGACGATATCCCTGCGATGGTGCAGGAGCTAGGGATTGCCACCAGCGACATCAACAACGCTTTTGCCCTGATGCAGAAGGGACCGGCCGGCATGACCGCCGGACTTGCTCAGATGGTCTTGGCGGCCAAGAAGAACGGCAAGGGTTCGGCCGAGGCGATGAACTTCTTCAAGCAGCGCCTCGAGGCGGCGGTCGGTCCAGAGCAGGCCTCCATGCTCATGAGCTTCTTCGAGAAGGCCGACGATTCAACGCTGGCCATGATGGCTGACACCAAGAGCGCCACAGCCAACCTAGGGAAGATGGCCAAGGAGGGCTTCTCGACCGGTCATACCCTGGCCGAATCGTTCGAGCTAGCCGAGAACCAGTTCGTCATGCGTTTCCGCAACATCTCGCGGAAAGAGGCCGTGAAGTTCGTCGACGACACCACCAAGGAATTTGACCGCTTCGCCACCAAGCTGAAGGGCATCGCTGACGAGGGAGGCCCGCTCGGCTTCATCGTCAAGAAGTTCTCCGAGATGCACCAGCTTGGTGTGCAGGCCCTTCTGCCCCAGACACTTCGGCCGATGGCGGCTGTGTTTGGTACGATGATCAAGGAGGGCACGCCTCTCATCGGTATGCTCGGTAGTCTTGGGCTCCGGTTTGGTCATCTGACCAACCCCATCACGCTCGCAGCTGCAGCCCTAGGTGGCTATCTGTTGATCATGAAAGGTACCCAGAAGGCTGCTGTGGACGAGGCTGAAGCTCTCGCCGCTGACGGCGATGCTCTGTGGGAGCTGGATAGGGCTGCGAAGAAGGCTGCCGACACGTCGATGAACTTCTTCGGGTCGAAGGAAGACTGGCTCAAGCTGGAGACGAAGAGCTTCAAGCTCGCGCGCAAGGCGAAGTGGGCGCACGGTCTCAAGGACGAGCGAGCCGAGCTAACGAAGTTGCTCAAGTACAAGAACAAGGACTACATCCTCGACAAGAAGACGGGGAAGACAGTCAGGACGGAGATCGCGCAGCGAAATGCCAACATCGCGGCGATCCACGAGGAGATCAAGGCTGAGGCAAAGCTCGATGCCCAGACACGGTTCAAGGAGGGGGTGAAGGCGGCCGTCGACAAGGCTATCGAGCTTGCCAAGGCGCTTCCCGAAATCCTCAAGACGGTTTGGGTGGAACTGCAAGGAGCCTGGAAGGACATCAGGGGTCCGCTTCTCGGGGCGCTCAAGATGGCCTGGGATTGGCTTCGGACGGAGGTGTACCCGATCGTCCGCGACTTCCTCAAGTCGATGTGGGAAGGGCTGGTCTCGGGGTCGAAGGCTGAATCGGGGAGCACGTCTCAGAAGGTCGGCTCGGCGATCGGGGTGGCGCTCCACCAGGCTTTCGTTGTCGCCATCGACTACATCAAAGCGTACCTGACGAAGTGGTGGGCCAAGATGGGGACGATCTGGGGCGACAGCTCTACCTCGTTCACCGACAAGGTTAAGGACACAGTCAAGAACTCGGCCGGCCTCCTTGTTGCCGGTTTCGCCCTCGCCAAGTTCACTCCGGTCTTCGGCATTCTCGGTTCTCTTGCTGGCGTCATGGGTGGAGTCGTCCGCATTGCTACCGGATTCGGGGCCGTCTTGATCCGTATCATCGCCCTGCTACCTGGGATGGCGAGTGGAGTGTACTCAGTGTTAAGCACGCTCCAGGACGTGGGCGTGTTCATGTTGACGAATCCGATTGGCTGGATCGCGACGCTTGTAGCAGTCGCGGTTGCCTTCGCGCTGTGGCCGGACAAGGCCAAAGCAGCGATGGAGAAGGTCGGCAACTTCATCCGAGACGCCCTGTCCAAGATCGTTCCGTGGGTGCTGGAAGCGGTGGCTTTCGTGGTGAAGGGGGTCCTTACTGTAGCGTGGACCATCGTCACGAAGCTTCCAGAGATCATCACGGCAGCAGCCAAAGCTGTTGTGGCGGTCGTGGTGATGGCGGTGAAGGCTGTCCTCGGTGTTCTCGACGGTATCGCCAACTGGCTCAAGGAGAAGATTCCGTGGGCTTCGTGGTTGATCGACGGCCTGTTCGGGGCTATCAAGCTCGGTGTCCAGGTTGCCGGCGCGGTCACGTTGGTCTGGTTGGCTGCGATGGCTCTCAAGTACGCTTGGATGGCTGCGTCCTTCGTAGCCTCGACGATCTGGTCAACAGGGGTCTACCTGCAACAGATGGCCCTCCGGATCTGGGCGAGCCGTCAATTCTACTGGGCCGTGCTTGGGCATCTGAAATTCCTCATCGTCCAGGAGTTGAAGTTCTTCTGGACGGTGGCTCAAGCGACGGCGATCTACGTCAAGGACTGGATCGTTGCTAACGCGCAGGTGGTGGCGAGCGGTGTCTGGGCGACAGTTTCGCTGACACTGCGCTGGGTCGCGTTCTTCGTGATCGTGGCGGGTTGGGCGGCTAGCTGGGCTCTTCAGATGATCGGCCACTACATCAAGGTGGGGATACAGGGAGCCTGGGCGGCGATGGCAACCTACGCCGCGTGGCTGCCCTGGATTGCACTAGCCGCTCTCATTGGGCTAGCCGTCTATGGGATCATCCAGTTGTGGGACAAGCTTCCAGCCTTCTTCAAGGGGCTTTGGAACGGGATCGTCTCAGTGGTGACGGCAATCTGGAACGGTTTGGTTGCTGCCGCGAAGTGGGTTTGGGGCGTGATCAAGACGATCGCGATGGCTCCCGTCCGTCTTATCCAGGCAGCCTGGAGCGCCCTGACCGGTTTCTTCGGGTCGATCTGGAGCGGGATCAAGAGCATCTTCTCGTCCGGTAGCGACGAGACCAAGAAGCACACCGAGAACTCCTCCAATAGCATTGCCGCGATGGTGCAGAAGACTATCACGCAGTTCGATCAGGTGACGGCCAAGTCCAAGGAGGCCTCGACTGCTGCCGGTGCAGCCGCTACTACAAGCATGACCAAGTCACTCGAGGCCAACAAGACGGCAGTAAGGGAAACCGCCAAGGTTGTCAACACGACCACGCAGGCGTCTATCTCGGTGGTGAATGCTGTTTCTTCGGCGGTTGACGAAACCAAACGTCTGCTGATCGTAGCCGGCAAGCTAGCGATGCCCGGGCTCACTAAAGAAGAGATCGACTTGGACAAGAAGCGCCAGGAGCTACAAGACGCATGGATGGCTGAGAGAGTGCGGTTGGTCGACGACGAGGGCACGCTACGGACGAAGGGGATGGACCTACAAGAAGAGCTGGCTAAGGCTGATCAGAAGCACATCGCCGATCTGAAAGCTCTCGGAGAGACTACTTCCGAGACCTTCGGGGTGGAGAACAAGTACCTTGCCGCATCCGCAGATGACGCAAATGCCTACTTCAAGGACCTTACGGACCTAGGTGTGGGTTTGACGGAAGATCAACAGATGGAATGGAAAAAGCGCCGTGAAGGTGCCAGGACGGCGCTCCTGCAAGAGAGTGCTCTGATTAGGAGCGCGAATCAGTATAACGGAGACCTCAACAGGGACTGGTTCCAGGAGTACAAGACCGAGTATCGGAAGACCGCTTTTGGGGTGGAAGAAGTGCGGGTAGCGTTGTCAGAGGATGAGAAGACGAGACTACAGACCGATAGGATAGCAGCAGGTAAAGTGCAAGCGGAAGAGTGGAAGATGGCGGGGAAATATGCTCGTCTTCACGAAGGCTTGCTGATCGAAGGACAGCTGCTACACGAGAAGGGTCTCTCGACTGTGCTGCGAGGCGGAGAGTTGACAGAGTCAGTGATGCAAGCTGCTCTGTCCGCCTACGTAGGTATACAGGCCGCTACTGACAGCAAGATGCGACAACTCATAGCAAACATGGCCCCGGCTGTTAGGGGAGCTGTTGAGGAACGGCTGAAGGTTATCGAAGCAGGTCACCAACAGGAACTGAAGAGTTTCCTTGCTACTACCAAGCTACAGGGGGCGGAACTCGACGCTGCAGTAGCGGTCATCAACACGAAGTACAAGGGACTGACGGCGAACGTGGGAACGGAACTAGAGAAGCAACAGGTAGCCATCGCTTCGAATACGACAGCAAACGTGGATGCCGTAGCTGCTGGCATCGCTGCGCAGACTGAGGCTGTGAAAAAGGAGGTAGGAGGTACCATCGACGTTGCAGCCTCCCTGGGCAGCGAGGTTCAGAAGAGCATCGGTGTCAGTGTCGAGGCCTCGGCTGGGATCATGAAGGAGCTGATCAACATCGAGCCGGAGTTGTTCCGTGCTCGGATCACCTTGGTGGGTGGCTACTACCAGCAATTCCTGGGTGAGTCGATCGGCAAGACGAAGGAAGTGGTGTCTGGCGCGCAGAGTGCTCTAGCCACGTTCAACGAGGAACTGGGGAAGGGTTGGAAAGCGGTTTCGGAGAATCCGGCTATCACGAGCTTCTGGAACGTGCAACGAGCTGAGATGCTGAAGCTCCTCTCGTTCTCGGGAAAGGATCAGGAGGGCGTCGTGAAGGCCATCGGATCTTTCTTGACCGAGGGTCTCGCGGCGATCGAGAAGGTTCTCAGCGACAGCTTGGCTGGGACGATCACCAATGCTTTCGGCAAGGCGTTCCAGAGGGTCGTCGCCACCATCCGAACGCAGTTCAATCGTGATGTCGTCAAGGAGTTCCGTAAGACCTTCGATCTCATCGCCCAGGAGTTCCAGAACATCTGGGATCGTCTGCTTCAGCTCTCCGCCGTCGCCTTCGACAAGTTGGCTGCCGACCTCGGTATCGCCATGTCACGCGCACGCGCGCTCACGCTCGCGCAGGAAGCGACAGCTTCGACCACCCAGAAGGCTCCGCCGCCCATCGAGGTCATGCAGGTGTCCCAGGAGGACATGGATCAGGCGCTCCTAGAGGCAGTCCACTGGCCGAACTGGTACAGCGCCGACTTCCGCCAATTGTTCTTGTCACTGCTGGCTTCCTCTCAGGAGACCGCCGCCAACAGCGGTCAGGCTGCTGCTGGAGGTCGTCCGGTCCAACGCACTCCGCGCGTGGGGCCTGGAACTGGGCCTAGGGGCACCAACACCGATAACGAACCTACCGGGGGAGCGTAGTCTGTGGCCGTCACCGTTTCCAAGCATAGTCGTCTGAACTTTGCCGAGCTACTGGCTAAGGACGGCTTCGAGTTCTGGGACTTGCCGGAGCTTCCCGACATTCCGGCACAGCCTGACGATCTGGTCTACACGGTGCTAGGGACTGATCGCATCGATCGCCTGGCAGGGCGCTACTACGGAGATCCGGTCCTATGGTGGGTGATCGCCTTGGCGAACAACCTGGACGATGTCCCTACAGCCTTGTGCGAGGGGCAGCAGCTTCGCATCCCCGCGCCGCGCTACGTCCTCCAGGAACTGTTCAAGAGGTAGCATGCCGACGGGGACCTTCGATACCTATAGTCCCTTTATGGCTGCCGCGATCATCATGGACCCCGATGATCCGTCATCGCGTGTGCCCCTGTGGACCGATCTCGAGAGTTGGGCGGTTAAGAACGACGCCTCACCGAAGGTACACCAGCTGCTCCAGAAGGATATCCACGCCCTCAGCTATGTCACCGAAATGTCGGTGGAGCTGCAGCTGGCTTTCCTGCCGATCATTTCGGTTACGCTTACGCCGCCTTATAGAGACGCGATAGCGTTCCTCGATAGCCCCCTAATCGAATGGTGTCGCTCTGTCTTGGAAGTCCGCTTTGGCTACGCAGGAGGGGCTCCAGAGGGGGCTGTGCTGTCGCCCGTATTTTCGGGACACATCCTGAAGCCTGACGTGAGCCTCGGACCAGATTGCACCATCACGCTCAAGGCTCAAGGTATTGGGGCGTTCAGTGCGGTACGGCAGCAGCAGCTCCAACAGTTCGACAACAAGACTCGCCGAGAGATCATCACCGAACTAGTGCGTGGTCCGGACCCTAACAATCCCCGAGCGCTGAAAGTTGATTTCAGCGCCATCGATAAAGGAGAGCGCTATCAGAAGGGGGCGCTTCAACTCGCGGAGAACCGCAAGGCGCTGGCTGAGGCCAAGCCCGCCATCAACAAGAACTATGAGACTTCGGTGCAAGCCATTGAGGCTAGCAAGCTGTCACGAAAGGAGAAGAATCGTCAGATCACTCGTCTGGCCCAGCAGAGCAACGATGCCTACTTCAAGAAGGTCGATGTGATCTACAGGACAACCTACCATCCTATCGACGAGCGCCTCCCCTCGCTCTCTCAGGCTGGCATGACAGATCAGATGATCATCTGGAGATTGGTTCGTGAGGCGGGTTGCTGGATGCGCTATGTCGGCGATACCCTCTACGTGTTCGACAAGAGCCTGGCGACGACACAACCCCCCAAGTACATCCTCCGGCTCTACGATTTCGCTGACGGGTCCATTGGGCCGGCAGCCGGCGTTTTCCCTATCCTCTCGGTGTCCAGTCCGACGCCGGCAGTCTATCTACCTTCCGAAGTGCGCGGGTTCGTTCTCAAAGGGATCGACCCTGAGACCCGCGAGGAGAAGAAGCGGATCGTCGATGACAAGACGGCTGCTCCGGCTCATACCGGTAACGCTGCGGTTACACCTCCGGCATCGAAACAACTCCCTGGTGCGAACAAAGAAACAGGGGACGGTTATGCTCTCGCTTCTCAGGACTCACAACCCAAGACTGGAGAGGAGCAGTTCAAGCAACTAATCGAAGCTGAGATGACGGCTTGTCAGGCTACGATGATGGGTGTGAAGCTCGACATCGAAACCCTGGGTATCCCCGATCTGCTCCCTGGAGATGTGGTGGCGGTACGGGGTATCGGTAAGCGACTGGCGAGTGAGTCGGGGAATTTCGGCGTCATGAAGGTCACTCATTCTATCGGGGGTTCGTCCTACACAACCAGGTTGGAAGTGAACTCGAACACCGCCGAACTGGCGATGAAGATAGCTGCTGGATTACTGCCGGTCGGTCCCATCAACACCTCTCGTCCCGAAGACCCAAAGACCAGCGACGCCAACAAGTCGGCCGGCAGGACCGTCCAGCCGAAGCAGGAGCGCTGATGCAATCCCTATCCGATTTCGTTGAGAAGCTCCTTTTCTTCGGGCTCGAGTACTACCGGAAGTTCTACGGGATCTATAGGGGCAACGTGACCCGCAACGACGATCCGGACTACCGAGGTCGTATCCAGGTCGTGGTGCCGGCAGCTGGCCACAATCGGGCTCCAGATCTCTGGGTCGAACCGGCTTTCGAGGGAGCAGGGCGGAATCGGGGCTTCTTCTGGCCGCCTGAAGTGGGCGATTCGGTCAGAGTGGCCTTCGAGCGTGGTGACCCCAGCAAGCCTGTCGTGTACTGGGGAGGCTGGTTCGGGAACCCTGATGGGCAGACAGAGGCTCCTGGAGAGCTAGGACACACCATCCCAGAGGACTCCTCGGACCGGCGGACGGTCCCTACTTCGCGAGGGCTCGTCACCCGTGCTGGGCATGTCCTATCGTTCGAGGATGCGGACGGGGCGGAAACGGTGCGACTACGGTGGCACCAACCGGACCCCGCAGATGAAGCCCGCACCGACTTCACTGCTACAGCCGACCGCTCGAAGGGTAGCTACGCCGAGCTGGTGATCGACAAGACTGGCAGCGTGCAGCTGACAGCCAAGAATGGTTCGTACCTGCTCATGGACACGGAGGGAAAGAAGATCGCGGTCTACGACAAGGACCACCAGTACAGCATCGTCGTCGACAAGGACGGGGCTAAGGTCACCGCAGCCAAGATCGTTCTCGATGGCAGTCTGGTGGAGCTGGGTTCGAACGCCGACACGCCGGCTGTTCGAGGACAGGACTTCTACAACTGGGCGCTCACCCACAAGCATCCGACGGCCTGGGGGCCTTCCGGTCCGCCGCTTCCGCTTCCGTCGGCCTCCATGCTGTCCAAGATCGTGAAGCTCCACTAGATGCTGCTACCCGCCATCCTAGTCGAAGGGTTCCTTCGTTTGATGACCGGCAAAGCGGCGAACGCTGTGGAGACGGCGCAGGCTCTCTCTTCGACCTACAGCAGCTACGCCGCGACCGCGCAGGCCAACGGCCTGCCCCCGCTTCTCATTGGGCTAGAGAGGGTGAGGATGGCACAAGTGCTGGTGCAGGCCTTCATCCCTGGTTCGGGCTCTCAGCTCGCGCGTAGCGGCATCGCCATGTCCATCGCCGCCTTCTGGACCGGTGTGGTGTTCGGTGTGGGGGTTTTCACCTACTTTCCGAATTCCGTGCTCGAGGACAGCCTGGCGAATACGATGCGCTTGGGCTTGTCTTGCGAGGAGGCGGCTCAGCGTTTGGCGGACTGCGTCGATGTCGCGACGCACGCCTCCCTCGTCACCTTTCCTCCACCGATCGGGCCGGTCCCGCTGGTATGATGGTGCTGCCGTGACGATGTACAGGGGCATCCAGTTTCCGTTTGAGTGTGGCGAGACCTCCTTTCCCAAGGAGTCGACGGACAGCGACCTCATCAAGGAGTCCCTCATCCAGATCATCCTCACGCAGCGGGGCGAGCGGGTGATGCGGTCGGACTTCGGGTGTGACACCCTCTCGATCGTGTTCGAGAACAACGATCTGGCGCTCGAGAATCGCATCCGTACTGACGTTCTGACAGCGATCGGCAAGTGGGAGCCGCGCGTGATCGTGCGCCAGGTAGCGGTAACGCGGAAAGAGGCGGAGGTGGTGATCGATATCGTCTACGTCGTCATCGCTACTCGGCAGGATCAACGGCTCCAGATCTCGATCCCGATCGTCACCTAGCAGGACGGACCTATGGACAATCTCAGCAGAGCCAAGTACGCCGGATTGGACTTCGACACGCACTTTGACGACCTGCTGGCGCAACTGCAGTCCAGTTTCGCGTCGACCTATAACGACTACACGGTGTCGTCGCTCGGGGTCATGCTCCTAGATCTCGTGTCCTACGCTCTGGACGCGATGAGCTTCTACTTGGATAGGCGAGCGTCAGACGACTACCTGATAACGGCTCGGACCAGGAAGGCCGTCTCCAAACTGTGCCGGCAGCTCGGTTACAAGATGCGGCCGGCGATTGCTTCGTCGGTCGACCTGCAGGTGTCCTTGGACACAGCACTAGCTTTCCAGGTACTCCTGCCCAAGGGGTTCAAGTTCAGCGGCCCGAACGGGCTTGTGTTCGAAGCGGCTGAGGACACCAACTTTGATGTCGGCCTCGGCCCCAACGATCCCAAGTCGATCCCCTGTTACGAGGGCGAAACCTTCAACGAGTCCTTCGTCTCGGACGGCACTTCAAACCAGTTGTTCCAGCTTCGTCGTGTACCCGAGGACAAGTTCGTGGTCTTCGGCTCGGTGCAGATTCTGGTGGACAGCTCCTTGTGGGTCGAGAGCGAGTTCCTGACCTTCGACCAGATCAACCAGTATGAGGTTGGCTACAACGACGATCCCCCGTCCGTCCGGTTCGGTGACGGTGTGGCCGGCAACATCCCCACTACTGGAGCCACTATCCAGGTGCGGTATGTGGCCTCTCGAGGCAAGTCCGGACAGGTGGGGGCCTCGACTATCCAGGCCGAAGTATCCCCGTTGGTCGCGAATTTCCAGACGATCAACCTCACCATCAACAACCCGCTCCCCTCGGTCGGTGGGGATGACGCTGAGACGATCGACCACGCCAAGGCGTTCGCCGGACGCTTCTTCAAGTCGCGCCAGGTGGCCATCACGCGGGAGGACTACGAGGCCCTGGCCGGTTCCTACGCCGACCCCCTGTTCGGCCGCGTGGCGGCAGCGCAGGCGGTCTCTAGCCGGTCGGCAGCCTCTGACCTCGACTTGCTCAACAACCTCCTCATCATCCGGAGCGTGGTCGAGGACCCGGTTCCCACGGTCATGGCGGAGGCTGCTGCGGCTTCCGCATCCCTCGCCACCGTGGCGTCCAAGCTTGCTACGATTGCTACGCTGCTATCCCAGATTGCTGGCCAGACCAGTGCGGCGGATACTCAGCTCAACACGGAGATGGGTAACACTCGCCTGATTCGTGGGGGCACGGTCGAGATCCAGTCGGAGACCCAGGCTATCCAAGGCATCGCGTTGGGTGGAGTCGGAGCGGTCAATGCTGTCGCCGACCTAGGATCTGCCGACACCCTTTCAGCCGTGACCAAGGACGCGATCAACGCCTACTTCAACCGTTTGATCACGCAAGCCATAGCGGCAGGTTCGGCTGCCAGTACGGTGCAGGGTCTGGCGGATGGTGTTCTGATCGGGCTCGACACGGCCAAGACTTCGTTGGCGACGATCGGGCTCGACACAGTGACGGACGACACCTACCTGGTCCAGGTCGAGCAGAACCGTGCTGATGCGGCGACAGCTTCTTCGTCCGTGCAGAGCAACATCAACGCGATGAAGGCTGTGGTGATCGACACATCGAACACGGTTGACGCGGCTCTGACCGACATATACACGCACGTCGATCGGATGCTGGCCGCCGATGCTCTTGTCAACCTAGTCTCGGTGCCGATCCTGACCAACGACGCCTCCGGATTCTATGCCGCACCTACGGCCAGCCTGATCCAATCTCTCCAGACCTACCTGGACGCCCGCAAAGAAGTCACCCAGACTGTGCAAGTCGCGTCCGGAGAAGGTGCGCTGATCAAGGCGGTCTTGACGGTGCGGGTCGGCGTCCTGACCGGCTACTCACAGGACGTGGTGCGGGTGGGCGTAGAGACAGCTCTCGATGGACTTTTGCGCGGGCGAAAGTTCGGGGATTCTCTGTTCGTCTCCGAGATCACCGCTATCGTGATGAGTGTAGCCGGCACTG
>Ga0315283_10000602_pt1 | contig 26907 bp, 14 predicted proteins | sample YL17G09_0_MG_FD_204541 | JGI IMG/M metagenome (GOLD analysis project Ga0315283, IMG submission 204541) | Sediment microbial communities from Yellowstone Lake, YNP, Wyoming, USA - YL17G09_0 | ecosystem: Environmental > Aquatic > Freshwater > Lake > Sediment | place: USA: Wyoming | collected...
ATGGCGCGGTCGTTCATCCAGGAGCGGAACACGGCGTCCCGCGCCAGCGTGAGCTGCACGCGCGGCTCCTGCGGGAAGTCGTGGCCGGTGCGCTTCTTCACCAGCGCCTTGTACTCCTTCACCAGCCCCTGCAGGTCCTCGGCGGTCAGGTCCTGGTCGGTCTTCGCCTTCTTCTTCTTCTTGAAGGCATCGAGGATCCCCTCGAAGTCACCCTTCTCGAGCCCGAGCACGACCGAGCCGAACATCTGCAGGAAGCGCCGGTAGCAATCCCAGGCGAAGCGCGGGTTGCCGCTCTTCTTCACCAGGCCCAGCACGGAACGGTCGTTGAGGCCGAGATTGAGGATGGTGTCCATCATGCCCGGCATGGAGAACTTCGCCCCCGAACGCACCGAGACCAGGAGCGGGTCCTCGGAGTCTCCCAGGCGCTTGCCCATCGCGCCCTCGAGGCGTCCCAGAGCCACGTGCTGCTCATCCTCGAACCCGGGGGGCAGTGTCCGCTCGTGGGCGTAGTACCAGCGGCAGACCTCGGTCGTGATGGTGAAGCCCGGGGGCACGGGCACGCCCGCGTTGGTCATCTCCGCCAGACCGGCGCCCTTGCCACCCAGCGCGTCCTTCATCTGGCCGTTGCCCTCAGCCTTGCCGTCGCCGAAAGAATACGCGTACTTGGCCGTCCCGGAGGAGGCCTTGGACCCCGAAGAGCCTATGGATGCTGCAGGAGTGGTAGTCATATGGAACGCAGGATAGCGGGGATGCGCACGGGGCACAAAGAGGCCCGGCCAATCGGTGGCCGGGCCTCTGAAGCCCTGCTTCGCTGCGTTCCGCCGGGGCTGAAACCGCCTTCCCGGCCTGCTATCGCCTAGCGCAGAGGCAGGTCCTTCACCTCCGGCGTGGGCGGCTCGAACGTCTGCTCGCTCACCCCGGTGTTGATGGTCACGCTCTCCAGACTGAGGGTCATGGTCTTCGTGCCCCCGATCAAGCGTTCCTCGTAGAACGGCCAGAGCACGCCCGCCACCGTGCGGTGGTCGCGGTAAACGCGGCGCACCGCCATGGGGCTCGCCCGCATCCCGGCATCTCCCAGGTCCTCGGCAATCAGCCGATGATCGGTGGCGTCGAGATAGAGGAGGCGCTGCTCCGCCGGCCCGCCACCGGAAAACGCAGCAGCGGTCACCTCGAGCACGTCGGCGGCACGGCCGTCGACCCGGCCCGGCCCGAGCCAGGCGACCTCGACGGCCGGTTCGGCCGCGGCCAGCAGCGAATGCAGCAGATCCGAGCGGAAGACCGCACGCAGGGCCTCGACGCCCACGCTGTCCACCCCCGTTACCTGCAGCGAGTCGTCCTTGGAGTAGAGCCAGCCCCGCCCACCGTTGAGGATCTGGCCGTTCTCCATGCTCGAAATACTCGTGCTGTACCTCAGGCGGAACGGCTCCTTGCGGATCTGCCGCACCACGAGCGTGAGACTTCTGCCCTCCAACTGCACGACCATGTCGCCCTCCAGGGTCGTGTCCGTCACGCGACGCAGCCGCTCGAGGCCCCCGTGCGCGGTGAAGGCCTGGGCCAGCAGTTCGCGTCCGCGCGTCTTCTGCCCGGGGTTGGCCGGCAGCGGCGCGACGGGAGCCGCGACGACTGCTCCGTCCCCGGCCACGACGACCTCGACCGGACCCAGAGCCTCGAGCTGTCCCTTCAGCTCGGCGGCGGGACCGACCACGACCACCACGCAGCGCGACGGGTCCAGCCAGCGTGATGCGGCGGCGGCCACCTGCGCGGCCGTCACCGCGCCGACGTTCTCGACATAGTGGTCGAGCCAGGCGGAGGTGAGACCGTAGAAGTCCGCGCCCATCCACTGCGCGATCAGCGCCTCCGGCGTCTGGAACTGGAGCGCGAAGCTGTTCTCGAAGGTGCGCCGCACCGCCGCCACCTCCTCCTCGTCCGGGGGCTGCGTGCGCAGTCGTCCAAGTTCGTCGCGCATGCGGACCACGAGGATGGCAACGGAGTCGTTGCGGGCCACGGTCCCCAGACTGACCAGGCCGGCGTCGCGCAGGATGGTGTGGCTGCTGCGCACGTCGTAGGGCAGGCCACCGTCCACCCGCAGCGATTGGGTGAACCTCGATGAAAGTCCACCTCCGAGGATGTAGTTCGCCATCTGCAGCGGCAGGGCATCCGGGTCGGTGCGCGACGGACCGACCAGGCCGATGCGCACTTCGCTGCGGTCCAGGCCCGGGCGGTCCACGAGCTGGATCCGCATGGCGGCTGGCGGCGCGGGCACGGGCGGGCGGGGTGGCGTGGCGGCCCGGCCCGCCCAGCTGCCGAAACGGTCGCTCGCGACGGCGAAGGCGAGTTCGGGGTCCACGTCTCCCGCGATCGCAAGGACCGCCCGGTCGGGGCGGTAGAAATCGCGGTGGAACGCCCGCACCGCCTCACGACCCAGTCCTCCCAGCGTCTCGAGCGTGCCCAGCGGACTCCGTCCGTACGGATGCCCCTGGAACGCGATGGCCCAGAGCTGGTCCTCCGCCTGCGCGGCGGGGTTCTGGCGCGCAGGGAACAACTGCTCCGCGGCCTGGGCACGGAAGTGCTCCACCTGATCGGGCGGGAAGGTGGGATTCACGACGGCGTCCGCGAACAGCTCGAGCCCCGCCTCGAAATCGGCCGCGAGGAACGTCCCGCTCACGGCGGAGTAGTCGCGGGCGGCGGCGGCGCTGATGCTGCCACCGAGGAAGTCCACATCGGCTGCGAAGGACCCTGCGGTGCGCGAGCTGGTGCCGGCGCGCAGGAGCAGGGCCGCCGCGCTGGCCACCCCGGGCGTCTCCACCGCGTCCTGCGCCCCACCGGCGGGCAGCAGCAGTTGCAGGTGGACCAGGGGAAGACGGCGGTCCTGGAAAACCGCGACCCGAAGTCCGTTCGGCAGTGTGCGCAACACCGGGGCCGGCGGGACGAAAGCGAGCGGTTCGGCGGCGAAGACCCCGGCTGAACCGGCGGACAGCACGGTCACGAGGGCGGCAGCGAAGCTGCGAGCGAGCGTTCTGGTGAGTGTGGTCATGGTCAGCGTCCTCCCTCGGCAGGCGGGCCCCCGGACCCACGCTCTCCTCTACCGGATCCCGCCGGAACAGCGGCGGGCGGATTCACCGGCGCGACCCAGAGCACATTGCGCGACCCGGCGATGAGCACGCGCGCCGCGGCGCGCTGCAGGTCGGCCGGCGTGAGCCGGCGCACCTGATCGAGACGGCGTGCGGCTGCGCGCCAGTCACCCTCGACGAGCTGGGACGAACCCAGCGCGTCGGCGCGACCGCGAACCGTCTGCCACGCGAGCAACGTGCCGACTTCCTCCTGCCGCCGGACGCGTTCCAACTCCTCTTCACCCACCGGCTCCAGGGCGAGCTTCTCGACTTCCTCGACCAGCACGCGCTCGACGCTCGCGCTGTCCGTGCCGGGCCTCAGCACGGCGACGGCGCAGAGCAGGGCAGCGTCACGCCGGTCGTCAAGGGCGCCCTGGATCAGGATGCATCGCAACGGTTCCGCCGTGAGGGCGCGTTGCAGGCGCGAGGCCGGACCCCCGGTGAGGATGCGGGAGAGCAGGCTGAGCGCGGGGCTGTCCGGGTCCGCGTGGCCTGGGCCACTCCAGCCCGCGAGCACCACGCCGAGCGGCACTTCCATGCGCTCGAAGGCTCGCCGGCCGGTCTTCTGCACGGGCGCGACTCGCGCAGCGTCGCTCGCGACGCTCCGGCGCTTGAGCGGCTCGAGCCAGCGCTTCGCTGCCACCAGCGCCTGGTCCGGATCGAAGCGGCCGACGATGGTCACGGTGGCGTTGTTGGGTGCGAAGTGATCCAGGTAGTAGGCCTGGCAGTCGGCCAGGCTGATGCGGGCGAGGTCCTCGTCGAGGCCGATGACGGGCCAGCGGTAGGGATTTGTGGGCCACGCCAGACGCCCGAGCCCCTCGAACGCGTTCCCGATCAACGACGCCCCGGCGCGCTGGCGCTTCTCCGCGCGCGCCAGGCGCTTCCCGGTCTCGAGTGCGCCGGCCGTCAGCTTGAGCGAGCCGATGCGGTCCGCCTCGAGCTTCAGGACCAGCTCGAGCGCGCCGGACGGGATGGTCTGGTAGTAACAGGCGTAGTCGGACGTGGTGTAGGCGCTCGCCGAACCGCCCTCGGCCTGCACCAGTCGGTCGTGCTCCTGCGGGCCGTAACGCTCGGAGCCGGCGAACATGAGGTGCTCAAAGAGCCGGGAGATGCCGCTGAGGCCCGCGCGCTCGTGCGCCGTGCCGGTCCGGTACCAGACGGCCACGTCCACCGCAACGGCGGTCGGGTCGGGCGCGAGCAGGAGCTGCATGCCGTTCTTGAGCGTCACGAGCCGCACGTCAGTGGCGGGGGCGACGCCGGGAGCCACGGGTGGGGGCGTCGCGGCCAGCGCCCCGGATGCGGGCGCGAGTGCGACGGCGGTCACGAGGAGCACAAATAGTCCTGACGGTTTCATGCGCGGAGGTCCTTTCGTCTGGAGTCTGAGCATGGTGAGCGGAAACCGGACCGGGTCAACGCAGGGAGATCACGCGGACCGCGGCGCGCCGGCCACCGGCTTCGAGTGTGATGAAATAGAGCCCGGCCCGCAACAACCTGCCGTCGCTGTCGCGGCCATCCCAGGTCGCGGTCCGGGACAGACCGTTCCCGGCGACCGCGGGATTGCGGCTGCTCGCAAGGTCCCGCACGACGAGACGGCCCTGGGCGTCAAAGACGCGCAGTCGCGGTTCGCCTGCGCCAGCGCCCACACCGAAGTCCACGCGGGTCGAGTGCGCAAGAGCGGTGAGGGGATTCGACCCGGTGAGGCGCAATCCCAGGGTGAACGGCTGGGGCCCGGGGACCGAGGCGGTGTCCGGGATCCAGCGCAGCACCGTAGCCCCGTCCGGGATACCGTAGCCCACGCGGTTGTCGGGCGCGGTGGCCTGCGAGGCCGTGAGCCGCAGACCGCGGATGATGCGCGTCGGGGGCCAGGTGGGCCGCGCCTGCATCACGCAGGCGGCGAGCCCGGCGATGAGCGGACACGAGAACGAAGTGCCGCTCACCTGCGTGTAGCCCGTGTCGGCGGCCAGCGCGGCCCAGGCATTCACGCCGCGCGCGGCGAGATCGGGCTTCATCCGTCCATCGGCACTGGGACCGTAGGAGCTGAAGCTCGCGGGCGTACCGGACGAGTTCACCGCACCCGCGGCGATCAGGCTGTCGCCGTCCACGTCGGACGGGGCGAAGAGGTATTTCCAGACCTGGTCGCCCGCGTTGCCCACCGAGTTCACCACCAGGATGCCCTTGCTGGCCGCGATCTGCGCCGCCCGGCTGACGATGGTGGTGTGGCCGTCCATCGAGGCATAGGTGTAGGACTCTGCCGGGTTGTCGAAGGTGTAGTAGCCCAGCGACGAGCTGATGATGTCGGCGCCCGCGCTGTCGGCCCACTCCGCACCCATGCCCCAGTAGACCATCTCGTCCGGCGTCTCGCTGGGGTTGTATTCGGTGCGTCCGAGCAGGAACGTCGCACCCGGGGCCGCGCCGATGTAACGGCCGGGCTGATTGCCGGCGATGCAACTGAGGGTGTTGGTCCCGTGCATGAACCAGGCAGGGTTCGCGAGGTCGGTCGGGTCATCCACACCCCGCACGAAGTCGCGCGTGGCCAGGATGCCGGCGCCCTTCAGGGCGGGGTGCGTGGCGTGGTAGTTGAAACCATTGTCGAGCATGCAGATGCGCACACCCACGCCGGTGTAGCCCGAATCGTGCAGCGCGGGCACGCCGATCTGTGCGAGCTGCGAGGCGGTGAGACCGTAGGCGAGCGTCGTGGCCGCCCGGACCGAGGCCGGCTCCGCCTCGCGCGCTCCTGCGGCGGCGCCGACGGGCTCGTCTCGCATCGGCAGCGCGCGCTCCACCGCCGCCAGGCGCTCGACGCAGGACAGCCCGGCCAGTGCCACCAGTTGCTCACCGCTGGCGCGCACCGCCACGCGGTTGAACCAGCGCGAAGTCCCGTAGGGCGCGAGCCCCAGCGCCTGGAGGGACTCGAGGTAGGGCGGATGCACGGGCAGGTCGAGGTAGTCCACCAGGGGCGTGACTCCGGCCCGCTCGCGGCGCGCGCGCGCATGAGGGTCAAGCGCGGCCTCGGCCCCGGCGAGGCGGCGGACGAGATCGCCGGGGCCAATCTCGCCCTTGTCGCCGAAGGTCACCCACGCGCTCACCGGCTCCGCTCCACCCGTGGACAGCGCGCGCAGGAGGCGCGGATCGAATTTCGCGGCCGCCGCGCCCTGGAGCGCAGCGCCTGAAACCGGCGCGGCCAGACAGGAGGCCAGCAGGAACATGGCGAGACCCGGCACCCCACGCCACACCGTCACTCTGCTCGGAACCATCGCGCTTTCACCCTCCACCGGCTCCCGGGCTTCTCCCGCCGCATGTTCCATTGTACCGTGCCCGGCCCTCATCCGTGGAGCCCGCCCCCACGCGCCGGCGCCAGGGGCCACGAAGCGCGCGCCCGGCACAAAGAGAATCGCGGCCGCGGAAGCTTTTCGTCGCCCCACGGCCGCGCCTGTTGGTTCCAGGGCCTCACGGGCCCACCACCGGCTATCGAATGACGATGAAACGACCCTGGGCGAAGAAGGTGCCCGACTCGACCCGGTACATGTAGATGCCGGAGACGACATCTCTCCCGTTGGCGTTCTTGAGGTCCCAGCGCGCGAAGTCCCGCACCGATTCGTCGTGGCTCAGGTCGCGGACGAGGTCCCCGGCGACCGTGTAGATCCGGATCCTCGCCTTGGACGGCAGGTTGATGAGGTGCACCTCGTTGCCGTTGGGCAGGTCCCACGACTCCCGGCCCCGGAACGGGTTGGGCACGACCGTCACGGTCTGCAGGTTCACGGTCGGTCCCGCGGTCGGCTCGACGGGCGCCGCGATCATGTTCGCGAGTTTACTGTTCAGGTTCGGGCAGGTCCCCGGAACCCCACGCTGGCCGCAGCGAACGTAATCGTTGCCCGTGTCGGGCACGAATAGATCCTCGTAGGTGTTGTCGATGGTGTTATAGGCCTCGTAGGTGACCGTGTACCACGTGCGGAAGCCGTCGTGCGGACCAGGGACCGTCATCAAGGCCCAGACCGAGTCGCGCGGCGAGGTGCAGTTGCCCTGCGGGTTCACGTCGCGGCACACTTTTACGAAGGCCCCGCTGGAATCCGGGTCCACGAAGGTCAGGACGCTGTCGTGCACCACGGCCCTGCCGCACTTGAACGGGAGACCGGCGGCGTCCGTCGCCACGCCGGACGGGCTCTTGAACTTCCCGTTCACGCTGCCAATCGCACCCCACTTCGTCAGGTGGATACCGCGGCTGTTGAACTTCTGGATGCGATTGTTGCCAGACTCCGCCACGTGGATGTTGCCGCTACCGTCCACCACCACGCCACTCGGGCCGTTGAACGCCCCGACACCGCTGCCGGAGATGCCCCACTGCGTCAGATAGGTTCCGCTGCTGCTGAACTTCTGGATGCGGTGGTTGCCGGTGTCGGCCACGTAGACGTTGCCACTGTCGTCTAACGCCGCGCCGGACGGGGACATGAACTGCCCGTCCCCGGTGCCGTACGTGCCCCACTGGGTGTCGTAGCCCCCGCGGTCGAACTTCTGGATGCGGTGGTTGCCGGTGTCCACCACATAGACGTTGCCGCTGCCGTCCACCGCCACTCCAGACGGGCTGCTGAACTGCCCGTCCCCGGCGCCCTGCGTGCCCCACTGAGTGTCGTAGCCTTCGCTGTCGAATTTCTGGATGCGGTGGTTACCGGTGTCCACTACGTAGACGCTGCCACTGCTGTCCACCGCCACGCCCCGCGGGACGTCGAACTGCCCGTCCCCGCTGCCGGAGTCGCCCCACGCCGTGATGAAGGTGCCGATGCTGGTGAACTTCTGGATGCGGTGGTTGCCGGTGTCCGCCACGTAGACGTCATCGTCCACGCGCGAGAAGTTCCAGAGCGGCTCGTCGCCCTCGTTCACCGAATAGCGGCGCAGGAGCATCGCGGTGGCGGTGTCCGGGGTGCTCGTACACCGGTAGATGCGGTACCCACCGAATTCGGGCCGAGCCTCGACTCGCCGGTTGCGCAGAAAACGCACCGTCACCGTGCGTGACTTCGGAACGAGGCTGTCGGCCCGGGGCACCAGGCTCCCGACGCAGCGTTTGGGATAGAGCGCCGTATTATCCTGCCACGCCCCCAGCCGGGCCCAGACCGGGATGTGCCAGAACTGCTGCGGCGTCTCGGTAGACTGGGCGTGGGCGGCGGACAGACTCCCGGCGCCGGCCACGATGGCCAGCGCCAGGAGAACGAGGACCGGGACCAAGGGATCGCGACCAACCTTTCGAGTCATTCGACGGCTCCCGTTAGCGCCAGCGCTGGAATGTTGAGGTGCCGACCGGTTGCCGGACCGCCCCGGGCGGCCGCTGGAAGGTCCGCTGCGTGGGCGTGGGCGTGGGCCTGGGCCTGGGCGTGGGCGTGGGCACAGCCACTCGCCGGGCGAAGCTGGCCGCCGAGGCGCGCGGTGCGGTGTAGACGGTGTTCTTCGGCAGGCCCCACAGGTCGCCCAGGACGAAGTCCACCAACGCCTGGCAGTCTGTCCGCCGGAAGTCCCAGATGCTCATGCCCGAGAAGACCAGCGGGGCGTTGTCCCGCCCGTGGTAGTAGGTCATCACCACGTTCACACCCTCCCCGGCACTCGACTGGTTCATCTGCTTGGGGTAGCCGGGACCGTAGACCAGATACAGGCTGTCGAGCGTAGAGCGCTCGACGGTCAAGTCCGGATTCTCCTCTGTGGGCGTCGGTATCTGCTCGAGCATCTTGTGCTCGACGCTGAGGAATTCGATGTCGACGCCGATGCTGCTGTAAGCCCTGTTGCCAACGTAGTATTCGGTGCTGCTCGTGCGGTCTGGCCAGATCCAGAGCGGGTCCGTCGTCGGAGAGCGGAACTGGAGCGTCGTCGGCAGTGCTGTGTAATCCACTTCCGGGTTCGTGAACGTCCCACCCTTCCAGTAGGTTGGCGGTTTCGGGGACCCGATGACCGTCGGGTCCGGTTGGTCGTAGCGCGAGAAACGCACGAAGACCGGTCCATAGCTCCGGAACTGGGTGCGCCAGTGCGCGAGGTCATACATGAACCGCCCCGGAGTCAGGTCGGGCCGAACGCCGTCGTAACGGTAGGTCCGGATCTGATTGGCGTCGTTGGAGTTGTTGTTCCAGAGCTTGTTCGTCACGTGGCCAAACCCTCCGCCCAGCGCCCACAGCTTGCCGCCCTGGCTCACCCAGGTCGACAGCGTGTTCTGCCGGCCGGGCGCGGACATGTAGAGCAGCGTCGGCTGCGGCATCGTCGCGGAATTGGCGGCGAGTTCATACCCTGCGGCCTTGTCGGTCATCCAGACGATGTTCCGGTAATGGCCGAGCAGTCCGAGCGGGGCCGTGGGAATCACCCGCCCGTAGCGGGTCCCCAGCGTGTCGAAGCTGTAACCCCTGAAGAGCCCCTGCGGGCTCGGCGGGTTGCCCGTCTTCATCTTCCAGGGCTTCCCGCCCACGGCGAACAGGAACGTGTCCAGTTCGGCACGCGAGGGCCACTGCCCGAACGGAGCCTGCAGGCTGTCAGGCCGGTTGAGCGGGTCCGGCGGGAACTTCCACACCACGTCCACCGGGAACCGGGTGTCGTTCACGACCAGCAGGTCCTTGTCGAAAGCCGGCCGGTAGACGCGGAACTGGACCCATCCCAGGCTCACGAGACCATTGACGTCCTCGGCCTCGACATAGAAATTGTGAATCTCGCCTTCGTCCCCCTCCGCCCCGGAAAAGGCGGGAATCGTCGCCGCGGTCGCCTGGCTCCACGGACTCCAGTGGAACAAGTCACTCTGACTGCTACGCGGCGTCTCGTCGTCCAGGGCCACGAGGTCGAGCACCCAGCGATAGCGCCTCATGATCGAGCCCTCGGGCGCCTCGGCGATCCAGTTGAACGTGATAGACACCTCTGCGGGCACCTGAAGTGGGATCGCCTGCGAGGGGTCCAGCGACCAACCTCCGGTCGGGTAGGTGTACTGGAAGAACGTGTTGAAGAGCGTGATCTTCGGCCCGAGTTCTCCCGCGAGCCCGACATACATCCGCAGCATGTTCGATCGAAGGGTGAAGATCGGCGAGTACGCGCCCGAGCGCCCGAAGGCCACGATCACGAACAAGTACTCACTGTTCGTCGTCAGGTTCGTGAACTGAACCTCCGGGACCTCAGGTGCGATCGAATCCCAGCCCGCGAATTCCGGCGCGACCTCCCTGCGCAGGGAGTCAGGGTCCTCGATCCAGTCGTTCCAGTGAACGCCGGGGTTCCCCTTCTTGAAGAGCGTGTATTTGTAGTAGAGCGGCTTCTCGAACGCGGCTCCGTTCGGGTCGACGAAGTCCTTGCCCACCCAGGTGACGCGTGCCGCGGGCGTTACCCGGGGCGTGAGCAATGTCTGGGGCTGAGGCTCCAGGATCTGCACGGTGGGCGCGACGCCAAAGGAGTAGAACGCGCGCTCGACCGGCTCGGAGAACGCGCTCGGATTCCCGTTGTCCACGGCGCGGATGGCGAACACATGGAAACCCTGGCTGCGAGGAATCGATGAATGCTCGAACGCGGACTCGGGCGTGGCGGACTCGAACCGGAGGGTTTCTTCGTTCTTCGTCGTGCTCGTCGCGTTCGTCCAGTCGATCACCCCGCCCGGCCCACGCGGCGGGTCCACGGCATACTCGAAACGGGTCACGCGCCCGTCCGGGTCGTAGCCCACCCAGCTCAACTTGTAGATGTAGAAGACCTCGCTCTGAGTGTCGATCGGGGCCCAGGTGAGGCGCACGACCGGCGGCTGGTTCTGGAGGACCGTATGCTGCAATTGCTTGCTGCAGCCGACGCTCCCGAGCCCGGCCAGGACCGTCAGCGCCAGCACCGGGACAATCGCGTGAGTTCTCATTTCAGTCTCTCCCGCCCGACGGGTCAGGCCCCGGTCGGCCCCCGGTCGATTGAGTGGTCCCGAGACCCCGCTCGCTTGCAGGTCTCGTGTATTGGACGGTGATCACGTTGTTCACACTGAAATCGGACCGGCCCGAAGGAACCTCTCCGGTTCCGGGGTCGATGCCGTCGACGCAACGCCCCTGCCCCGCCACGAGCTCGCAGTCGCTGCAGTCACAGATCTGGATGCTCACCCGGATCGGACCCGAGGCGAACGGGCTCTTCCCCGGGGGGGGCCCGCCGGGGGTGAAGAGCAAATCGACGCGAGCTAGTCCATCGGCGGGAACGATGTAGGGCAGACCGTCCCCCCCGAGGTAGGTCCAGGAGATGTTGCGACCCTCGAGGTCCTTGCCGTAGAGCGTGACCTTGTAACGGATGATCGTCTTCGCAGTAGGGCCACCGCCCCCAATGCTGAAATCCGTCGGATCAAATGGATCGAGGTCCATGCCGTGCAATTTGAAATGCCACTCGTTGGTGAGGGCGATATTTGGAAAAGCCTGACCCTCGTAGGGCCAGAATTCGTCGGCCTCCCCGATCCCGGTCCTGACCAACGCGGGCGCCTTGTCCACATAGAAGACCAGCACCTTGCGGCGCGACGGACCGTTGGTCGTGACCTCGGTCATCGGATCGTCAACGGCGTTGTCCAGGCCGTCGTCAGCGTCCTCGGCGCGGGCCAGGGCATAGACCTTCCCTGCTGCGCGCATGCGCCAGTAGCCACCCATGCGCGGGGAACGGAAGACCGACGCGGGCTCGTAGACCGGGTAGACCGAGGTCTGCGCGGTGATGCTCTTGAGGCCCACTGGCGTCAGGGAAATGGCAAACTGCGAACGGAAACCGATCGGGGAGCCGACCCGGCCCGCCGCCTCGAGCACCGGCGGGACGGGGTGGACGAAGCGGCCGTCCGACCCCCACAGGTGCTGGTCCGTGCTGTCAACCCGGGGGATGTAACGAGAGTCCTTGTCGTAGCCACCGTTCCAGAGAACGATGAACGAGTTCTTGTGGACCGTGTCACCCTCGCTGCGCGCGTAGAGACGGTTCTTGTAGATCTCGTAGAAGGTCCTCCCGGACGGCCCGGAAAAATCCAGGTTCGGCGGGAACCGCCGGGATGGCCGGTAGTCGAACGAGTCCGGACCGAAGGATCCCGCCGGAAACCCGGTCTTCGTATCGAATCCCGTGTCGCCCGGCTTCGGCCAGGAGTTGAACTCCACGCTGTGCGAGTGGTACTCCTCGTCCGTGGAGACTGGGAAGTCATCGGGGTTGGGCCCGGCCCACCAGGTGTCGGGGACGAAGTTCATGGTGAAGCGCCGCGTCGTTTCGTCCCCGCCACCGGACTGATCGAGCGCGCGCAAGGTGAAGACCTTATCCCCCGGGGCGACCGGCGGAGAGCCCGGCAGATCCGTGCCGTACGAAACCGCTGTCACGGACGAGTCGGCCCGCTGGAATTCGAGCTCGTCGAGCTTGTAGCGGTATCCAGCCACGAAGGTCCCGGGCTGGGTGATCTCGCCCCGCCAGGCAAAATCCAGCCGGCTGTACGCGGGCACCGTGTCATTCTCGGTCGCCGCGTCCTTCAGCGTCCTGGTGAGGGGGTAGGACAGCCACTCGGAGACCACGGCACCGCTCGGCGAGAGCAGGACGGTCTCCCCGTAGGCCCTGGCCAGCTTGAAGACCGGTCGCGGCGGAAACTTGTCGACGGCGCTGAAGATGAAGCGCGCGGGCGTGGCATCCGGCTTGCCCTGGTTGTCCACCGCGTAGAGGAAGAAAGCGTGCTTCCGGTCAGCGAACATCTCCGAAACCGTGAACACGAAGGTCGTATCGGTCTTCGTCGTGAAGCTGTACTGCCCGGGCTTGGGGCCTGGCAGCGGAGGCAATAACCCGTCGACCGGGACCGCCGTGGTCTCCACCACCGCGTAGTAGAAACCCGCGACGGCGCCATCCTTGTCGGAGCCCGCCCAGTAGAGGTGGAAGCGGACCGGGATCTGGGTGGGGAGGACCGGAAAGATAATCGGATTGCCGTCCTTGTCGACCGGCCGGCCGTCCTTGTCCTGGAGCGTCAACGTGTCCATCGGCGCTGCCGTGATCCACGTTTCCGGGGCTTCGTTCCTGTCGATGTTGGGGGTCATGGGCTTGCGGCACCCAGAACCTGCAGCCAACGCCAAGACCAGCAAACACAGTACAGCCCGAGCACTCAAGCGCATCCGCGCCCCCTGGAACGCCCAGTCATGTGAGAGGGAAGTGAAAGTAGATTAGCAACAGGTTCAGTAACCGTCAAGTCCGAAGACCACGTAGATTACGCTGAAGAGACGTCCGAACGCAACCTCGCAGCCGCGCCTCGCAACCCTGTCCACCGCTCCTCCCGCGGGCGGGACGGACGCCGCCGGGGCCCGGCGAATCGGCCGGGCCGGCACCCGCGGCCTGCCAACCCCGGGCACAAACGCCGGCGGGCGAGGATGGGAGCCCCCGCCCGCCGGCTGGTTTCCTGGGCGGTCGTCCCGCCCGAAGGCGGGACGATCACCGTACGGCTGCTGCCTACTTGAGGACCGTCAACTTCTTGGCATCCACGAAGCCGCTGTTGGCAAACTTCACCTGGGTGAAGTACACGCCGCGAGCGACCACATGGCCCTGATCGTTCGAACCATCCCAGACCAGCGACTGCGGGCCAGCCTGGAAGTTCCGATTCGCCAGGGTGCGAACGAGACGACCCGTCACGTCATACACCTTCACTTCGACACGGTCCGCCTTCGCCAGGCCGAAGTGCACCATCGCGCTGCCACCGGCCACCATCGGGTTGTTTCCGATGTTGCCGAGGAAGTCGATGTTGGCGTTCACGGCCGTGTTGGTCGGCACGTCCACGGACGGCGTTCCCTTGAACCCGCAGAACGAACCGAACACGTTCGTGCTGACGTCCATGAAGTAGTACATGCGACTACTCGCGGACGCGCCACCCAGCTGGCGGCGCAGGTTCCCGATGCTCCACCCGTCCACCAGCGTCGTATACGGATGGGTGGTGCCGTTGTTGGCAGTGTAGACGCCGCCAATGCAAGGAGTACCCACCGTGCAGTTCACACCGAAGTTCGCGTGGGTCGTGGCCGCCACCGCTCCGACCACCCCAGTCGGAAGCAGGACGTCGTTCGTGAACAGACAGGAGTTCTGAACCGAGTACCGCATTCCGGTCGTGTTGATGACCGCCGAGGGGATCAGATCCGGCCACAGAACCGTACTGCCCGAAAGTGCGTAGTACGAAGGATCCCTCAGGTTGGTACCCAGACTCGTCTTGATGAAATTGGGAGTCTTATTGGGGTCGGTAACGCCCGGGGTCGCGCCGATATTGCCCTCGAGGAACGCATCTCCCATGAACCAGGCGCCCTTCGGGCCGTTGACCGGAGGCGCATTAGTCAGGAAGGCATCCACGATTCCGGCGTCATCCGAACCCTTGTTCGCGGTCTGACCGAAGTAGGTGGACTTCATATCGCCGCAAAGGAAGAACAGCAGCTTGTAGTAAGTCTTCAGCATCAGGGGCGTCGGACCCTGCTTGGTGTCCTTGCCGGCCTGGAAGCCGCCGGCCAGAGGCGCGAGACGGCCGCCGATCGCCGTGGTGCTGCCGGTGGGCGACTCCGCCGACTTCACGTTGTAGAGATCCCACGTGCTGCCCGGCTGACCGCCGTTTCCCCACACCGCCATGGCGCCAGGCTGGGTGCCGCAGTTGACCTCGTTGGTGTAGTTGTCGGAAAGGTCGCTCGCAACGTAGGCACCCGTCGCGTGCCAGCCGTTGTGCGCGCCGTACTTGGCGGCAGCGGTGGCACCGATGGAGTCCGCGATACCCACCCAGGTCCGCTCGTTCCCGCGCCGATCCTGCTGGTCAACGACCAGCATGCAGGCCATGCCAGGCCCGCCCCAGGTATTGTCCTTCCACCGGTCGGGCAGGATCGAGATGTTTTCCCAGCGCTTACCGTCGAAGTCCGGACCGCTCTGAGGCTGCGGGAAGACCCGGTTGGTGTCCGGGATCATGGCGAACTCGAGCGGAGTGCTGAGCAGCGAGTAGCGGAAGAAGTACTGGATGGTCGAGCCCGGCGTCAGCAGCCCGTCGGGGAAGATCTTCGTGTACTCCAGGGTCTGCTGATTGCCGTCATAGCCCGCGGGTATTCCACCTCCCGTGGTCACCCACGCCGGCACGGTGGCGCAGTCGATGTTGGTCGAATTGGTCGGCTGGCCGGCAGCAGGGTTGACTAGGAAGCAGCGGTTCTTGAGGATGCCCAGCTGGTTGGGCAGCGCCACCGTTCCCAGGCGCGGATCCTGGTCGTGGATCGTGCTCGCGAAGCTCTCGGCAACGATACCGGGGAGATTCACGGCGTTCGCGATCGCCGGGAAGATGTTGGATTCGACCGTGTCACAGCGAACGCTGTTCCACGTGTTGACGTTCCAACCACCGGCATGCGTCCCCGGCACCACCGACCCTGCGAGAGTTCCCGTCCGGCTGAACAAGCCCGGGGCCGCTATGTACTGGCCCCAGAACGAATTGTCGCCCGAAACCGCGGGCGTCGTGCTGGTCGGCACCTTGCGCAGAGCCGTCCCCTTGTTGCCGATGGTCACGTAGTTGCCGGGGCCGGGGAAGACGCGGAAGATGCAGTCCAGCCGCATCGCGCCACCGGTGCTGTTGTTGCCCTTGAGGTACATGGAGTCCGCCGAGATGTTGCTCCGAGCCTCGTTGGTGGCACTGGTCGCGATCTGCCGGGCACTGAAAATGAGCGCCGAGCAGGTGTCGAACGCCGCGGTGCCCGGCGTAATGACTTCATTACGCGGGAAGGCATCGCTGTACCAATCCCAGATATCGACGACGACGTTGTCGGAGGAGCCGAGTACCGGCGGCGGCATGACCAGCGCGAAGTTGTCCGAGTAGTGACCGTCCTTCGACGAGCAATTCGCCGAGCCCCAGCTGATGCAGCGCTGTTCACGATACATCACGATCTTGACCGAATCCGGGATACCGCCCGGGTTCGAGGTGTTGATGAAAGGCGTAATCTCGTCCCATTGCGTCAGGCAGATCCGGTCTCCCCACCAGTAATAGCTGGTGAGGACGCCGATGTCGCCCCAGATCGTGGCGTTGTTCTTCTGCACCACCGGGTAGCTGATGATCTCGCTGGTCATCAGGTTTCCCTGCGTAGCGAGGTCAAAGAAGACCCCCGTATACAGGTCGTACATGACCAGCCACTTCGCATTCGTTTGGAGGTGCAGGTCGTCGATGCCGACATTGTTCGTGCCCGTCGGCGGGACCTTCAGGTTGATGGTCGGCGAGATATAGCCGGCACGGACCTCCTTGAACGGAGTCCCGTCCGCGCCACCCGCTGCTTCCAGAAGGTCGTGGTCGGTCGACGACATGACCACGTTGTTGATGTTGCACTGGCGGATGGGCGAATTCCAGACGCCGCACAGGTCGGCATAGTTCAGCGGGCTGTAGCTGTTGCCCGGGCCGATGAGGCCGCCGGCCAGCGGGTGCAAGTGCGGCATGAGCTTCGGCGGCTTGCCAGTCGCGTGCCAGGCCGCGAACGCGTAGCCCTGGCCGACGGCCGGGCCGGGCAAGGCGATATTGGCAGCCTCGACCTTGTTGTTGATCTCGCCCGGGAGTTCGAAGCCGCTGGTGATGAACGCAGGCGTTGCGCCCGCGATCGTCACCTGGTCGATGCGAACGGCACCCTTGTTGGTCGAATTGAACGAACCGCCGGTGTTCGCCTCATCGGAGTAGTTCTGGTTGGTCTTGCTGCGGAAGACGATGCGGATCACACCGCCACCCACTCCGCCCTGATCGGCGATCATCGCATTGATGTCTGCGGCGAGCACCGTGGCCGATTTCGGAACAGACTTAAACGCGGAGTCACGGCCGAACGTGCTGAGGATCTGCTTGTAGGTCTTGTCAATCGAGATGACTTCCGAGAACCAGCGGCGCTTCAGGTCGAAGATCGGCCGCGGGGCATCGCCGTCGGAGTACTGGACGGCCGTCGGGTTGGCGGGAACCCCCACGTAGACCATGAACGAGTCGACCGGGCCGAGCCGGGGCGTGGCGCCCAGGTAGGCCGAGGCGCTGATGAAGTTGTTCTGGCCGGCGCCGAAGCCGCCCTGCTGCATGCTCAGCGGGTCACGATCGAACCAGCCCGCGCAGGTGTTCTCGGCCTGATCCGCCCGGTTGTCCATCTGGGTCTCGTAGAGGAAGCTGACGATCAGCGGGGTGTTCGAGGCAACGCGCACGTCCCGGTACAGCAACTGGTCCCACTGGCTGGCGTAGCCCGGGAAGTTCTTCTGCGTCTTGTTGCCATACGGCAGGACGATGGCAGTGGTGCCGAAACGGCCAAACAGCACATCGCCGTTGATGTGGTTGCCGGTGCCGCCGTACGTCGTATCATCGACGACGCCGAAGTCGTTACCCGCACGCAGACCGCACCACGCCGACTTGCTGCCGGCGAGCGGGGCCCAGTCGTTGTCCGAGCTCTGAAGAGGATTCAACGGGTAATTGCCATTGTCCGCGTGCCAGGCACTGATGATGCCAGGCGTGCGGCCCTGGACGGGTCCGGCGTTCATCCGGTTTCCCCAGTCCAGCGCGACCCACGGACGCAGATCGTCGCTGATGGTGCCCAGGGTACGGGGGTTGGGCCCGGCGAACGGAACCCAGCCCTGAGCCGAGTCGGTACCGGCGCCGTTCGTGAGGGCGTCGAAGTCCCACATGCCTCTGTAACTCCCACCCACGCCGGGGCGGTACGGGCCGATGCCGACGTACCACGGGAGGCTGTAAGGCAACGTGGTGCTGTGGCCGATGAACATGGTGTCCGTGGGGCCCGGCGGGAAAGCACTGACCGCCGAAGTGCCGAGACGGGCGGCCTTCGTGACCTTCAGCTGCTGCATCATGCTGGGGCTCTTCATAAACGCGCCCTGATCCTGACTGTTCCCAGATTCCTGAGCGAAAGCCAGGGTCGTCAACATCGCCGCTGCCCCCACGAGAAGGGCGAGCGCGATAAACGACTTTCTCATTTGCCTACCTCCGTCGTCGCAATGCTGATGCTTGGCAATGCGAAGTCTTCCGGAACGGATTGCGAGCGAGGTGTCGCCAGAAACGAATCGGCCGACGGAAAGCCCGCGGACCGTGAGTCCGGGCTCCGACGGCTGATTACTGCGCCAGTCCGAGTGCCAATCCCCCCTTCCCGCTGCCGCCCTCACCCTCAGGCAGTTCGGGTGAATGCACGGCACATTCTTATGTGTGATCTCGTCGTGAGCCATAAAGCCACGCCGGAACCGCTGCCAGCCCCGGCGCTGCCCATGACCGCGGAACTTGAGGTGCTCCTGGGGGTTTCAATAAGGAGTCACCATCTACCCCAGCCAAGAGAGAGGCTAGGCTCACGACAGGGTCTTGTCAACCCATTTCTTTCGGGGTCCTCCTGCGAGGAAGTGGCCGGCCCGCCCAATTGGTGGCAGTGGGCGGCGAGCTCGTCCAGCCACGCCCCATCCTGGCTGGCGAGCAGAACCGCGGCGCCCCGGGACAGCTCCGCCACGAACCCCGCCAGGACCAGGCGGCGGCCGGAATCGAGCCCGGCGGTGGGTTCGTCCAGCACGTACAGCGAAGCCGGGGCGATCAGGGTGGCCACCAGGGAAAGCTGCCGCTTTTCGCCACCCGAGAGCCCCCAGGTGTGGCGTTCGAGCAGCCCGCCGGCCCCGGGCCCCAGGCGCTCGAGCAACAGGGCCGCCCGCTCCAGGGCCAGCGCGCGCGGGACACCCCGGCTGACCGCCGCGTAAACCACTTCGTCCCCGGCCTTTTCCTCGAAAATCTCGAGTTCCGGGTACTGTGAGCAGAGGATGGGCGGCGCGCCCTGGCCGACTCCGCCGACCACCTGCACCTGCTCCAGTTGCAGGATCCCGGCGGCGGCTGCGAGCAGTACGCTCTTGCCGGCGGCATTGGGGCCCTCGATGGCGGTGACGCCAGTCTTCGCCACCGGGATCTCGAGCGCGACGGAGGTCCTCACGGCAGGCCCCCCGGCCCCGTCCCAGGGTGAGACCAGCAGTGTGAGCAGGGGGTCGTGCCCCGAGGATTGTGTATGGCTCCGCGCCAAGTCCCTTGCAGCAACGAGTTGGACCGCGGGCAGGGGGGGATCAAGGCAGGTGCCTAACTCCCAATGGGTTGCGGCCCGGCGAATACAATCATCAGACCACACCCTAAGGGCCAGACAGCGGTCGGCGCTCGCCATTTCGTCGGCGTCCTGGGTCACCCAGACCACGGAGAGCCCCCGGTCCACCTCCCCGCGCACCAGCTCCAGCACGCGCCGACGGGTCGCGCCATCGAAGTGCGCCGCGGGCTCATCGGCCAGCAGCAGCGCCGGTCGCGAAACCAACGCTGCAGCCAGCAGGACCAGTTGCTGCCGGCCGGCCGAAAGCTGCTGGGGGTCGCGCTCCAGTTCGCCAGTCAGCCCCATCCGGTCGCTCCAGCGCGCGACCTCACGGGCCACCTCGTCCGGCGCGTGTCCCAGGTTCAGCGCCGAGAACGCCAACTCCTCGCGCAGGGTAGGCTGAAGGAGCTGGCTCGAGGGGTCCTGCAGGATGACAGCCAGCCGGGCGCGCCGCTCTCCCGGCGTTCCGGGACCGAAAGGCTGGCCTTCGAAGAGCAGGTCGCCCGAGCGCAGCGGCCAGAGGCCCGCGAGTGCGAGCAGCAGGCTGGTCTTGCCACAGCCGTTCGGCCCGCAGAGCGCCAGCCATTCTCCGGCACCCAGTTCGAAGGAGAACCCGCGGATGACCGCCTCCGGCGCACCCTGGTTTTGCGCTCCCTCGGCCGGCGGTGCTACCCAGAGGTCCCGAGCCGAGATCAGGCTCACCGCCCGGCTCCGCCCCGCTCGCGCCAGGCGGCCAGCGCCGCCTCGGCCACTTCGCGCAGGGGCCGGCCGGCGCGCTCGGCCGCCTCGCGCACCGACTCGAACTCGGGCACTGCCCGCTCGCCTCCGCCGGGCAGCGACGCCACCTTGAGCAGGATGCTCCCGAACGGAGTCTCGACCGGCTCGGTCCTGCGCTCCAGCTCCACGCGCTCGTCGTAGCGCAGGCGCACGCCCAGGCTGGTGGTCTCGGTCAGGAGCAGGCGCGCCAGCGCATCCGCGGATTCCGGCGCGGCGATGACGACCAGCCACATCCCGGGCCGGCCCTTCTTCATCACGCTCGGCACCACCATCGCATCCAGCGCGCCGGCGGCGAGCAGGCGGGGCAGCAGCGCTCCGATGTACTGGGGGTTCTCGTCGTCGAGCGCGGTCTCGAGCACGGCGACCCGGCGATGCCGCAACGAACCTGCGCCGACGGACTCCTGCGCCTCGCCGATGAACACCCGCAGCACGTTGGGCTGTCCGGCCAGCTCGCGCGAACCCGCGCCCGTACCCACGCGCTCGAGGCGGAACGCGGGCGGCGGCCCCCAGTCCTCGACCAGCGTCGCGAGCAAGGCAGCGCCGGTGGGCGTGGTGAGTTCGCTCTGCACCTCGCCGATCTCCACCGGAGCGCCCCGCAGCAGCAACGCGGTCGCCGGAGCCGGGACCGGGATCAGGCCGTGCTCGGAGCGCACGCTGCCGCGCCCGAGCCGGGGCGGCGAGGCGTGGACGCGCGTGACCCCGAGGTGATCGAGCCCGAGCAGCGCGCCGGCCACGTCCACCAGCGCATCGGCCGCACCGACCTCGTGGAAGTGCACCTGCTCGACGCTGCTGCCGTGCACCTCGGCCTCCGCCGCGGCCAGCCGGCGGAAGACCGCGAGCGAGCGCTCGCGCACCGCGTCCGGCAGGTCCGCGCGGACCAGCACCTCCTCCACGTGGCGCAGGTGGCGGAGTGGCTGCTGCGCCGCCTCGACCACGACTTCGACCTGGAGTGCGGCGAGCGGGCCACGGCGCACGTCCTTCACTCCGACCCGCACACCCTCGAGGCCGAGCCGCCCGGGCAGCGCTTGAAGCTCCCCGGCCGGCCAGCCCGCCGAGACCAGTGCCCCCAGCGTCATGTCCCCGCTGATGCCCGAGAAGCAATCGAACCAGGCGATGCGCATGCGCGTGCCTCCGTGCCCTAGCGGCGCCGCGCCGCGACGTTCACCAGGTGGGCCGCGTAACCGGCCCCGAAACCGTTGTCCACGTTCACCACCGTGACCCCCGCCGCGCAGGAGTTGAGCATGGCCAGCAGCGGGGCCAGGCCGCGGAAGTGCGCACCGTAGCCCACGCTGGTGGGAACGGCGATGACCGGGCGGTCCACGAGTCCACCCACCACGCTCGCCAGCGCGCCCTCGAGGCCCGCCACCACCACGATCACGCGGGCGGCGCGCAGGCGCTGCCGGTGCGCCAGTAGCCGGTGGAGCCCCGCCACGCCCACGTCGGCGATGAGCTCGGCGCTGCTGCCCATGACCCGGGCGGTGATCAGCGCCTCCTCGGCCACCGGCAGATCGGCGGTGCCGGCGCAGACCACCAGCACCGCGCCGGTGCCGGAGGTCCGCCGCCCGCCCCGGGCGCGGACACGCGGCAGCACCACGCAGCGCGCCAGTTCGTGCAGCACGGCCTGCGGGAAGGCGGCGGCGAGGGCGGCGCGCCCGGCCTCGTCCACGCGGGTCGCCAGCACCGGGCCGCCCTTCTCGAACAGGCGGCCGGCAATCGCCACCAGCTGCGCCGGCGTCTTGCCCTGGCCGAAGATGACCTCGGGAAAACCGCTGCGCTGCGCGCGCTGGTGATCGAGCGTGGCGAAGGCGAGTTGCTCGAGCGGCGCCTCGTCGATCAACCGCGCGGCCGCGGCGGGGCTCACGCTCCCGCGCCGCACGCGCTCGAGCAGACGCTTCAGTTCAGCGGGCTGCATGCGGGGCCTCAGGACGGGCGGGGTCGTGCGCGGGTGCCACGGACGGCGCGGGCGCGGGCGCGGCGAACAGCACGGGTGCAGCGGGGGTCGCGAACGCGGGTGCCGCGGACGGCGCGGACTCTGCGAACGTCTCCGGGTCGCAGCGCTCGAGTTCCTCGAGGTAGGCGCGCAGCAACGCAGCCAGCTCGTCCACTGTGCGCGTGTGGTTCACCTGCTCGCGCACCCGCGCGCTGTGCGGCAGCCCCTTGACGTACCAGGCCACGTGCTTGCGCAGCTCGCGCGTGGCCACCTCGGGCCCGGCCCACTCGACCAGCAGGCGCAAGTGCCGCAGGCCCGCCCCGAGCCGCTCGGCCGCAGTCGGCAGCGGCAGCCGCTCACCGCGCTCCCAGAAGGCGCGCACCCGCCGGAAGATCCAGGGGTCGCCGAACGCAGCGCGCCCGAGCATGACGCCATCGCAGCCGGTGGTCTCGAGCATGCGTACCGCGTCCTCGGGCGTGCGCACGTCACCGTTGCCGATGACCGGGATGCCGACGGCCCGCTTGGCCTCGCCGATCAGCTCCCAGTGCGCTTCGCCGCCGAACTTCTCCGCGCGGGTGCGGGCGTGGATCGCCACGGCCTGCGCCCCGGCGCCCTCGAGCGCGCGCGCCACCTCGACCACGTTCGACGAACTCCCATCCCAGCCCAGGCGGGTCTTGGCGGTGATGGGCAGCGTGCTCGCCTGCACCATGCGCCGCACGATCTGCGAGAGCAGCGGCAGGTCGGTGAGCAACGCCGCGCCGGCTTTGCGGTTCACCACCTTGCGCACCGGGCATCCCAGGTTGACGTCGATCCAGTCCGGGCGCTCGGCGGGCGGCAGCGCGCACAACGCGCGCGCCGCGTCCTCCATCACGCCGGGGTCGGCGCCGAAGAGCTGCACGCCGATCGGGCGCTCCTGCGGCTCGAAGCGCAGGTACTCGAGGGTGCCCTGCTGCCCGCGCACCAGCCCGTCGGCCGAGACCATCTCGGTCACGACCCCGGATGCCCCCTGCTCGCGCGCCAGCCGGCGGAAGGGCGAGTCGCTCACCCCGGCGAGCGGGGCCAGCAGGAACGGGGAATCGAAGAGGATGTCGCCGATGCGCATGGCCGTGATTGTAGCGCGTGCTCTCAACATGCGCCCGCCCATTCGCGGGCGATGGCGGCCACCTCGGCGAAGTCGGCGAACGCGCGGGCGGCGATGCCCTCCCGGGCGCACCACTCGAGCAGGTCACCGCGCGCGATGACCCGGTCGGCCTCGCGGGCCCCGCAGCGGTCCGAGAACCCGTCCCCGACCAGCGCCGTCTCGAAGCCCCGCGCGCGCCAGTGACGCACGTGCTGGCCCTTGCAGTTGCCGCAGCGGCCGCAGCCCCCGGCGCTCCAGGGGAACTCCGGCACCACGCAGTCCGGCTCGAAGTGCAGGCGGTTCGCGGCGAAGGGCACGTCCTGCAACCCCGCGCGCGCCAGCTGGTCGGCGAGGTAGAAGTCGAACCCCTCGCTCACCACCATCACCTGGTCGCCGCGCGCCAGCGTCTCGCGCACGAAGGGCGCGAAGTGCGGATCCAGCGCGAAGCCGCGCGTGAAGGCCAGCGCCTCCCCGGGCGTCGCCGAGATCAGCCGGCACTGCAGTTCGGTCAACTCGCGGTGCCCCAGCTCGCCGCTCACCCAGGGCCCGAGCAGGTCGTCGTGCTCGGCCGCGCCCCCCGGCGAGAAGGCGCGCGCGAAGGCCGCGCCGATGTCGGTCGGCGAGATGGTACCGTCGAAGTCACAGAGGAAAGCCCGCGCCATCTCAGCGCGCCACGGCCCTGCGCGCCAAGGGCTTCACCGGCGTCTTGCGCGCCGGGAGCTTCACCGGCGCCGGCACCACCGTGGCGAACACGTCGCGCGGCGCGCGCGCGCGCGCCAGCACGGCGCAGGCCCGCGCCCAGACCGGGTCGCCCTCGAGCGCCACGCGCGCCGCGGCCCCGTCGCCCAGCATCCGGCGCGCCATCTCGCGGCGCACCGCGCGCTCGAGCACGGTGCGTCCGGACGCGGCCTCGGCGACCGTGAACTCCACCTTCTCCTCGCGCAGCCAGTCCAGGAACTCCGTCCAGGGCACCGGCAGCGTCACGTCGGGCTGCGGCTGCGGGTGCGTGTTGAGCCAGCGGTTGGCGAAGCGGAAGGCGAGGTTGCGCGACTCGACGCGGCGCAACAGGCCGGCGAGCGTGTCCGGCACGACGACCACGTCCGGCGCGATGCCGCCGCCGCCGTACACGGTGCGGCCGGCCCGCGTGCGGAAGAGCGGCCGGGACGCGGAGTCAGGCGCGGGCGGCGGTGCCAGAGCGTCCGCCGCGTCCTCCTCGTCCAGCAGCGAATCGCGGATGGCGCGATCGATCGAGCGGCCGCTCGGCGTGTAGTAGAGGGCGATCGTGAGCTTGAGCGCGGCTTTCTGGTCGGGCAGCGGGAAGAGCCGCTGCACCGAGCCCTTGCCGAAGGTCGTGCTGCCCACCAGCAACGCCCGGTCCAGATCCTGAAGCGCCCCGGCCACGATCTCGGAGGCCGAGGCGCTGCCGCCGTCCACCAGCACGACCACGGGCCACTTCAAGTTCGGACTGGGTTCGTCCGCGTAGTAGCGGCTGTCCTCGCTGCGGATGCGGCCGTGCGTGTAGACCACCATCGTCCCGCGCGGCAGGAACGCCTCGGTCACCCCCACGGCCTGGTCGAGCAACCCGCCGGGGTTCATGCGCAGGTCGAGCACCAGGCTCTTCGCCCCCTGCGCGCCCAGACGCTCGAGCATGGTGCGCGTCTCCTCGGCGGTGCGTTGCGAGAAGGCCGAGAGCCTCAGGTAGCCGATGCTGTCCTGCGCCACGAAGGCGTAGGGAACCGCCTTGCGCTCGATGATGCGGCGGACCAGCGTGATCTCGTGCTCCTCGTCCTCGCCTTCACGGCTCAGCTTGACGCGGACCTCGGTGCCGTCGGGACCGCGCAGCCGGTCGGCCGCGTCCGCGACGGTCAGGCCGTAGGTGGACCTGCCGTCGATCTCGACGATGACGTCGCCCGAGCGCAGGCCGGCCTCCCAGGCGGGAGTGCCCTCGATCGGGGCGATCACGGTGGGGTAGCCGTCGCGCACGTTCACCTCGACGCCGATGCCGCCGAAGGTGCCCTCGGTCATGCTCAGGAGATTGGCGTAACCCTTCTCATCGAGGTACTGCGAGTAGGGGTCGAGTTGCCTCAGCATCCCCTTGATGGCGCCGTCCATCAGGGACTGCGGCTCGACCGCGTCCACGTAGTTCGCTTCGATCTTGTGCAGCACCTCGACGAACAGGTCGAGGTCCGCGTAGAGGTCGCGCGAGGCGACGCGCCCGCTCCACCAGCCGAGGGCGAAGAGGACGACCAGGAGGATGGCGACGACGACGCGGCGTCGGATCAAAACACGTCCTTCGAGGGCACCGGCCCGCGGCTCGAACGAGCCCGGCTGGCACGGGAATGGTTCAGCAACCGCCTGCGAACGGCCGAATATAGCATCGAGCAGCCCGCCGGACCACGCTCAGGGGCCGGCCTGCTCAGCGGCCGGCGGCGGCGAGCCGCGGCTCGAGCGCGGCCCAGCCGAGCCGCTCCAGTTCGTCCGGCGTGGCCGTGGCGTCCAGCACCACCCAGCGCTCCGGCCCGGCCGCCGCCAGATCGAGGAAACACCGGCGCACGCGCAGGTGGAAGTCCGTCGGCTCGCGATCCAGCCGGTTGGTCTCGCCTGCGGCATTCTCGCGGCGCGCGAGGCCCACTTCGGGCGGCACGTCGTAGAGCAGCGTGAGGGCGGGTTCGAGCCCGCCGGTGGCCGCCTGGTTCAGCATCGCGAGCAGGCCGGGGTCGAGACCGCGGCCCGCGCCCTGGTAGGCGAGTGTCGAGTCGTCGTAGCGGTCGCACAGGACGACCCGCCCGGCCGCCAGCGCCGGTCTCACGAGGCTCGCGACCAGGTCGGCGCGCGCGGCTTCCATGAGCAGGGCCTCGGAGATCGCGCCCGGACGGCGTGCGGGATCGAGCAGCAACTCGCGGATGCCCTCCGCGAGTGGGGTGCCGCCGGGCTCGCGCGTGACGACCGGTTCGATGCCGCTGGCGCACAGCCGCGCGGCGAGGCGGGCGAGTTGCGTGGACTTGCCCGAACCCTCGCCCCCCTCGAACGTCACGAACAGGCCGCTCACCGGACCCTCGCTACGCGCGCTTCTTCTCGGCGCGGCGCATACCCGGCTTCGTCGCGGCTTTCCGCGTCACCGGCTTCGCTGCAACCTTCCGCGTCACCGGCTTCGCGCGCTTCGCCGCCGGCTTGGCGGCCTCGACCATCTTCGAAGCCTTCGCCGCCTTCCTGCCGGCCCCGGCCACGTACTTCGCGGGCTCCACGCCGGCCTTCCGCAGCCGCTCCTTGAGCAGCGCGTCCGACCTCGGGTCGCGGATGAACTCCTCGGTGTAGGCGTGCGCGACTTCGTCGGGGAACTGCCAGGGCGGCGACTTCTTGAAGTAGGACGACGGGCCCACCAGCGCGCCCTTGAGGCCGTGGTCGAGGCCCAGCTTCGCACAACGCACCGAGTCGATCACCACGCCGGCGGAGTTGGGCGAGTCCCAGACCTCGAGCTTCATCTCCAGGTTGAGCGGCACGTCGCCGAAGGTCGTGCCCTCCATGCGGATGTGGCACCACTTGCGGTCCTTGAGCCACGGGATGTAGTCGCTCGGGCCGACGTGGATATCGTCCTCGGAGATCGGGTAGGGGATGATGCTGGTCACCGCCGAGGTCTTCGAGATCTTCTTCGACTCCAGCCGCTCGCGTTCGAGCATGTTGAGGAAGTCGGTGTTGCCGCCGAAGTTGAGCTGGTACATGCGGTCGATGCGCACGCCGCGCTCGACGAAGAGGCGCGACAGCACGCGGTGCGTGATGGTGGCGCCGACCTGCGACTTGATGTCGTCGCCGATCACCGGCAACCCGCGCTTCTCGAAGCGCTCCTGCCAGTAGCGCTCGCGCGCGATGAACACGGGGATGCAGTTGACGAACGCGCAGCCGGCCTCGAGCACCTGCTCGACGTACCACTTGGTGGCCTCTTCGGAGCCC
>Ga0315283_10000603_pt1 | contig 26902 bp, 26 predicted proteins | sample YL17G09_0_MG_FD_204541 | JGI IMG/M metagenome (GOLD analysis project Ga0315283, IMG submission 204541) | Sediment microbial communities from Yellowstone Lake, YNP, Wyoming, USA - YL17G09_0 | ecosystem: Environmental > Aquatic > Freshwater > Lake > Sediment | place: USA: Wyoming | collected...
ATGCCGGTCGGGCGGTGGATCTTCGCCACTTCGGCATCCATCACGGCGCGCCCGACCTGTGCGCCGACTTCATAGCCGGCCACCGCGGCGGCAAGGAAATCGCGCCCGCTGACGCGGCGAACCTGCGCCAGCGCCAGCAAGGCCGGCAGCACGACGATGCCCAGATGGCTGATACTGCCGGAGTGCATGTCTTCGCGCACCAGGCCGTGTCCCATCACGGCATTGGCGAACGCTGCATCGCCAAAGGCAAAAGAGCCGGGCGAACCGATGATGGTCGCGCCCCCCGACTTGCCTTGCACAGGCTCGGCGAGTTGCAGCGCTTGCCGGCTCCAGGGCAAATCGCGCGACTCGAAAGCGCAGCCAATGAGGTCGATCAGGCAAAGTTTCACTTTGCCGGTCACTTCGGCCGGCAGATCTTGCGCCGACACGGCAACAACGGATCGCGCGATGCGTGCGGCGAGCGGCTCATGGGCTTCGAGGATGGCGGGGTTACTCATCGATCGAGTGGCAAGCGGCACGGCAGTCTCCCCCAGCAGGGTTGAATCAACGGAACAGGGCACTATCGATGATTCCTCAAATCGTGACATACACCTCCCTCATCCCCACCCTTCTGCTCCGCTTCAAGTGTTCCCTTGTCCCGGGGGGAGAAGGGCTTTTTCTTCCCTCTCCCTCCGGGATACCCAAGCGCAGCCCGGCGTACCCGTTTAGAGGGACTGAGGGTGAGGGAAAGAGCCGGATGCGGAAATCTTGTCGTGCACTGTGGAAACATTAATAGAATGCATGCGCTAGCCGCGCACTTCGACGCCGGCCCAGGACTCGACGACTTTGCACATCGAGGTGAAATCCGAATCGGCGCCGTACATGGCGTTGGTGACGGCGAGCATCTGGCGCACGGCGGCGCCGCAGACCATCGGCACGCCGAGCGCCTCGGCTTCGTCGATGCACAGGCGCACATCCTTGTACGACAGCCCGGTGGCGAAACCGAAATCGAAGGTCCCCGGCAGCACCGACTTTGGAAACTTGTCCTGCGAGGCGCTGTTGCGTCCCGACCCGGCGTTGAGCACGTCGAGCATGACTTTCGGGTTCAGACCCGCCTTCACGCCCATGACCATGGCTTCCGAGGTCAACGCCATTGCAGCGGCGGCAAGCAGATTGTTGGCGAGCTTCATGGTTTGGGCCTGGCCTGCGCTTTCGCCGAGATGGAAGGGCTTGCCGAAAATCCTGAGGATGGGTTCCAGTTCCACGTAAATATTTTTCGCGCAGGCCACCATCACTGCGAGCGTGCCCTCGCGTGCCCCCTTGAGACCGCCGCTGACCGGGGCGTCAACGTAGACGATATCGCGAACGGCGAGCCCCTTGGCGACCAGGCTCGCCGTGCGCGGCCCGATGGTGGAGAAATCCACCACACGCTTTGCCCGGGCGCCCTCAATAACACCCCCGGTTTGCAATGCCGCGCGCTGCACGATCTCCGGATTCGGCAGACTGAGAAACACCGTGTCCGCCTTGTCCGCCACTTCCGCGGCGGAGCCCGCGCGCTGCGCGCCTTTTTCTTCCAGCGCCGAAACCGCTGCGTCAGCTACATCGTAAACGACAAGCTTGTGGCCCTTGTCGAGCAGCCGTGCGGACATCAGGCCGCCCATGCGGCCGACCCCGATGAATCCGAAAGTCTTTGGTTCCATACCCTGCCTCCCGCTGGTTTTATGCACCCATGTTAACGGGACGCGCTCCCATCGCGCTACTTTAAACCACTCTTCCCCGCCTGAACTCCTGCCTCCTACCCTCGCTCACGCTTAGGGAATCTCTGAACATGTGTCTTCCCCGCGAAAGCGGGGAACCAGTTTTCTTTACAAAACATGGATTACCGCTTTCGCGGGAATGACAAATCAGGACATGTTCAGAGGTTCCTTAGCGGAAGGTCTGCACCGCAGAGGCGGTGAAGGATCAGCCTGACCCCGCGAGCGGGAAAGCCACGGGAACGAATAAGTCTCCGGCTTCGACGCGCCGGGCTTGCGACGCTCTCTACCTTCTTTCGCCCTGCAAAGCCATCACGGCAGCGCGCAGTGCATCGGGGGTCGCTGACGCGGGTGCCACCGGATTGCCCACGTTCAGACGCACGGTCGGGAACATGCGCGCAAAGGCAAGCGACACCTGCTTATTGCGCGCGAAAATGCTCTTCCACAGACCCGAGAGTGAGATCGGGATCACCGCCACCGGAGTGCGCTCCAGGATTCGCGACATTCCCGGACGGAACGCACCGATTTCCCCGTCGCGCGTGAGACCGCCCTCCGGGAAGATACAGACCAGTTGTCCATCTTCGAGCGCCGCGGCGATTTCGTCATAGGCCCGCTGCAGCAATTCCGGCGCCTCTTTGGCACCGGCGATCGGAATGGCTTTCATCGACCGAAAAATGAATCGGAGCACGGGAATGTCGAAGATCGCGTAATGCATGACGAAGCGAATCGGCCGCCGGCACGACGCGGTGATGACGAGCGCATCGGCGAGACTCTGGTGATTGCACACCAGCAGCGCGGCACCCTCCTCGGGAATGTTTGCAACCCCGGAAGTCTTCAGCCGGTAGATCGAGTGCACCAGCATCCAGTCGATGAAGCGCAACAGGAATTCCGGCACCAGGGTATAGATGTAGATCGCCACCGCCGCATTGAGCGCTCCGGTAAGCAGCAGCAATTGCGGGATTGTCGTTCCGGCCTTCAGGGCGACTACCGCGAGGCCGGCCGCAACCACCATGAACAGCGCGTTCAGGATGTTGTTCGCGGCAATCACCCGCGAGCGATGGCTGGGCGGGCAGCGCGTCTGGATCAACGCATACAACGGCACGATGTAGAAGCCGCCGAACATGCCGATCAGAAGCAGGTCCAGCGCGATGCGCCAGGCGCCGGGTTGCATCAGGAATTGCCATGCGCCGGCGCCGGCGTGCGCAATACTACCCGGCGTGGCGAAGAACAGGTCGATGGCGAACACGCTCAGGCCGATGGATCCGAACGGCACCAGCCCGATCTCCACCTTGTGTCCGGACAAGCGCTCGCACAGCAGCGACCCCGCTGCAACACCAATGGAGAACAATGCCAGCAGCAGTGTGACGACGTGTTCGTTGCCGCCCAGAACGAGCTTGCTGTAGTTCGGAAACTGCGACAGGAACATGGCGCCATAGAACCAGAACCAGGAGATGCCCAGCAGCGAGAGGAACACCGAGCGGTTCTGCTTCGCGAAGCGCAGGTTCGACCAGGTCTCGCGCAACGGATTCCAGTCGAAGGCCAGCGACGCGGCAGCCGCCGGCGCCCTGGGAATCGCCAGGCTTGCCAGAAAACCCAGCACGCTGACGATCAGGATCAGTGCGCTGACCCAGGCGGTGCCACCACCGAGGGCAGCCAATACGCCTGCGACCAGCGTGCCGGCGAGAATCGCGACGAAAGTTCCCATCTCCACCAGGCCGTTGCCGCCGGTGAGTTCCGCAGGGGTCAGCGCCTGCGGCAGGATTGCGTACTTCACCGGGCCGAAAAAAGTGGAATGCAGCCCCAGCAGGAAAAGCGCCGCGAACAGCAGCGGCAGGCTCTGCAGCAGCAGCCCGGCGGCGGCGATCAGCATGATGCCGATTTCGATCGCCTTGATAACGCGGATTATCGAGGACTTCTCGTACTTGTCCGCAATCTGGCCGGCGCTCGCGGAGAAAAGCAGAAAGGGCAGGATGAAAATGCCGGCCGCGGCGTTGGTCAGCAGATTCGGATCGAGGCTGGAATACGTCGCGGCGTGATACGCGACCAGGATGACCAGGGAATTCTTGTAGACGTTGTCATTGAACGCGCCGAGCAACTGAGCCAGAAAGAAGGGGCCGAAACGGCGCTCGAACAGGAGGCGGAACTGGTTCTTGTTTTCCATGGCGCCCGCGGGAACCCGATAAGCCGCACAGCTTATGAAAAGCGCGTGCGCAACGCAAATATCATCGCACCCGCGCCCGGTCTGGCGCTCTGCCGGTTATTCGCTCAACCGTTCCTCCTGAAAGCGCGGTCCATGTACTCCATGTCGTTCACCACTTGCCAGTCTGACGCGCCGGCGTCGCGGAGCCGCTTCTCCCACAACGCCAGCCGCTCTATGTAGTGACGCGGATCGGCGCTGTCGCTGGCGAGCTTGATGACATTCAGCGCAACAATCCGGATGCCATCGAGCTTCATCGGGATATCCCGCACCGACTTGGGATCCAGCTCTTCCTCCATGTCGGAAAAGATGACGATCGTCTTGTGCCCGGCCTCGGTCTCGTTCAAAAACTCCGCTGCCAGAATGATGCCGCCGGTGATGTCCGTGTAGCGGCTTCCCTTTGTGTGCAGCGCGGCCTTGGCGAAGGCGTCGAATTGCTCGACGAACGTGCGCTTCTGTTCATTTGCGGCGAGCGGGTCCTTGCCCAGGCTGACCTTGGCGACGATTTCCTTCTCGCTGAAGCTGCGGCTGTTCACCCGTCCGACCGCTAGCACATCGCCGGGGTTGATCGTGCCCAGCAGGTAATTGACCACGAACTTCGCCTTGTACAATTCCTTGACGTAAGTGCCTGACGTGTCGATCAGCACAAAGAAGGCTTGATTGCGGTTGACCTGCGGCCCGCAGCCGGCGACCAATAGCAATGCCCCGACGATTGCAAGCGTCGAAGCGGCCTTCATGGGGCCCCCTGGGAGCGGCGCGCCCACCAGTCACGGCCGCTAATCACCCAACGCTCCATGGCGAGCGGAACGAAAATCAGCACATCGTAGAACATGACCGCGAAGCGGCCTATTTCCTTCGTGATGTGCGCGGTGATGCGCAGCACGAAAGCGAGTGCCTGCAGCGCCATTTCCATGGCGACGCCAATAACCGTGCGGCCCGAGTTGATGAAGCTCTCCAGCGGAATCGCAACGAACGCCAGCGCAAACGGCAGCGTGAAGCCCAGGATCATCTGGCCAAAGGTCGGGATGCGGGTCACCCAGGGGGACTCGGCATGTGTGGCGCCAGCCACGGCGCCGAGTTGCTTCTTGAGCGCCACGTCCGCGCCAATGATCGCGTCACGCATCACCGCCAGCGAGACCTCGACGCTTGCCAGTACCAGCAGGATAAGAAGCGACGCCCAAAACAGCTGCCTGCGCATTTTCCCGGTGATGTTGCCAAACGGAAACAGGTTGGTAAAGTGCAGCGCCTCCATCAGGAACAGGCCCATCAGTGTTTCGAACAAAATGATCACCAGCGCCGCGACTTCCGATGCCCGCAGGTTATCGGTTATGTAGTCACCGCCGCCGACCATGGCCGACATCGGCAGCGAGACCAGCTTGTAGTTGACGAAGCCCCCGCCGAAAGCGATCACCATCACCATGGCGGCGACAAAGAACTGCGTGGACGCCGACGACACCAGCGCATGCGCGGCGTCGTTGCCCTTGGCGGCGATTTTTTCCAGCTTCACCACGTTGGCGTCGATTTTTGCCGCGCTGGTCTGCAGGCCGGTGATGCTGCGGTCGACTTGCGTCAGCGTCTGGCTCACGGAACGCCAGAAAGACAGAACGCCCTTCAGAATGCGATGCCGCTCCCGATAGGCGGTGCGGTACTCGGAAACGACTTTCTTGCTGGCCCTGCCGAGCGCATCGCGGATTTCACCAAGGAGACGTTCGATTACCCCGTCACCGGATGGCTTGATCTTGGCGATCGCCTCGACGGCCTGGACCCAATTCGGCGGAGGCAACGGCACTTCGCCTGACTCCTTGAAATCCTCCTCGATGCGGGTGATCTCGTCCAGGAGTTTGCGCTGCAGCACCGGGTAGCCCGCCAGATCGCGCTCCACCAGCCCCGCGACGCGCTCGAACTCGCGCGCGATGGATTGCTTCACTTCGTGGCTGCCGTGCGCGAACAGCACCTCGCGGTTGCGGTTGTGCAGCCGGACCGCCGCCTTGACCAGCCAATGCGCGCTCAGGCGCAGCGGATTCGACACCGCCCGTGTCACACTCAAGATCAGCGCATGCATCGGCCCGCGCGCCGCGTAGAAAAGCGGTGCGGCGATGAGCACCAGGACCAGCAGTGACAGCAGCGCCCGATCCGGCCAAATCAACAAAGACTGTAGAAGCGACATGTTTCCCCCCTGGGGTCCAGATTGTGCATCAGCAAAAAATACATTTACCCGTCCGATAAGTGCACCCGAGCAGCTGGCAATAAATTGGCCACGCCGTATCCGGGCGGCGCGTCTGCCGGTGTTCTTACGTCACTGTTATTGCGCGGGTAAATCACGCAATAAGGTGATGCAAGAAGTTCGACGCAGAGGCAACTGGTTGCCCCTGAGCGTCCGCCGGCGCCGCAATTGGGTACCCCCCCGCGCGCCTCACGGACCCGACGTCTTCGACGCGGTCATTGACCATGCCATACTCGACTTACGGCCATCCGGTTGCCAACCTGAAGCAGTTTTCGCACGGTGCCGGCGGACCCGTCTATGGCGATGCGCACTCTTCCTCATGCGCATGACGAGCCCGAGCCCGTTCATGCCCTTGGCTGATGCCATCCGATGCCGTATGTTTGCGCCGGCTGGTCAACTTTGCGGGCGCAGCGACCGTTTAGGCTTTATCGGCGGTTGCCCGACCAACTTATGGAGACCTTGATCATGAACCGGATCTTTGGCGCGAATCTGCTCGTCATCGGCGGACTGTTGGTAATCTGTGCGGCGCAGGCGGAAGAGAAGGAACATCCCGGAGCCTGTCGGGCGGACGTGCAAAAGCTGTGCAAGGACGTTCAACCGGGTGGCGGGCGTATAGCGGCCTGCATGAAACAACACGAGTCGGAACTGTCGCCGGGGTGCCGGGAGCGAATGACCGAGACCCGTGAGGAAGGCAAGGAACTCGCGGACGCGTGCAAGGCAGATGCCGAGACGCTTTGCAAGGGAATGCAACGAGGACAGGGGCGCATCATGCGCTGCCTGGCCGAGCACAAGGACAAGCTTTCAAGTGGATGCCGCGAGAAAATCGCCGAGGCGCAAGGCGATCATCCCTGCATGAATGACATGCAACGGCTGTGCAAGGATGTTCAGGCGGGTGAAGGGCGCATCGCGCAATGCATGAAGCAACACCAAGCGGAACTGTCGCCGGAGTGCGAGGCCCGTCACGGCCGCAAGGAAGGAGACGAGAAAAAGTAACGGCGGGCAAGAGCCGGGCCGGCATTTCAGCCCGAAAGGAAAATCCCCCTACCGATCGCTTGCACCCGCATGATGTTCAAGATAGTGACGCAGGCATAGCTTCAGTTTCAGTACGTGCGCATGGTCACCACACTCGCGGGCGGCCTGCATGTCATCGACAATCATCGCTTTGAGGCGTTTTTCTCCCGCGGCTGTCTGCACGAGGTAGTTTCCGAGTTCGACGGCAATCATCTCGGGAACATGCTCGTGCTCGGCGATGGCAAGGATCTCCTCCTCGGACAGGCCGGATAAATCAATGCAGTCTTGAATGGTCAACATGATCGCTCGAAATCCGGCCGGCTTAGATTCCCCAACAGACGGCAACAGGCGTCACTCGGAATCAATCGAACTCATGACTACGACAGAGTGAACGCCGATGGCCGCCATTGCGGTCATTTATATTGCGGTCATTTATACCGGAGGACATCTCTTCTTGCGTTGATTTATGTCAATGGCGCGCGAGGCCGGTACTGGCAGCAAACAGGGTCACGTTCTGTGCAATGGCGCCGGCCGCCGCGTGCGCATAGGACTCGCGTTGCCCCGCGGGCACCAGGCGCATCCGCGCGTGGTCAGCCACGTACACCAAGTCCAGTGGGGCCTCGTCCACGAAGTCCTGATACCCGGTCACGCGCCTCACGTCGCTCGCCGCCACCAGGCGCAACACGTTCGCCCCGGCGTCGTAACGATAGGCTCCGCCAGGCAGCGCCACGAAGTTGGTCGTTTCTTGATCTGGGTCAAATGCGCGCCGCGGGCGCTCCGGGACAATTTAGCCTGTGGTGAGAGCCGATACGACCTGTCGGGTTGCGCAATCCGATCGCTGTGCCGTGCTGTCTCGCCGGAACATACGGGCGGGCCGCTGTTCACCCGCACCCGGTGCCCCCTGTTCCAGGAGGAGTCTGAAATGCCCGACCCGATCGCTGCGTGGCACGCCGAGCACGCTTATTTCAAACAACTCCTGGACCTGCTGCACAAGCAGGTCGATGCGTTCCACACCGGAAAGCGGCCCAATTACGAGCTGATGCTCGACATCATCTCGTACCTGCAGGATTACACGGATAAGGTTCATCATCCCCGCGAGGACGTGGCGTTCGCCCGCCTGGCCATGCACCGTCCCGACATCGACCTGGTGCTCGCGCGTCTGTGCCAGGAACACCGCGTGATCGCGCACGCAGGGGCGACGTTGCGCAGACTTCTGACCGAGATCCTTGGTGGCGCCGTCATTGCGCGCGCCGAGACCGAAGCCGCCGCCGCCACCTATCTGGTGTACTACGGAAACCATATTGCCAAGGAAGAGGAGGAACTCCTCAGCGGCGCGGCCCAGGCCCTGACGCCGGAAGACTGGGAGGCAGTGAAGCATGCAGTGCCGGCAAGCCGCGATCCGCTGTTTGGAGATCGCCCTGAAGAGTGCTACCAGGAATTGCGCCGGCAGATCGCGCGCGAAGCCCATCCCGTCGACTAGCGCACCGCGAGTCGCGGTTCGTGTCCGGCAGCGGAAAATGGGGTCGGGTCAACCAAGCCTCGCTTTCGTGAATGCGCTCTTGCGATGAAGAAGAAGTCCTTTCCCTCGTCCAGGAGCGAATAAAGGGGACGCTACCGAATGGCACTTACTTAAGCCCCAAGGAAGCGTTTTCGGTCTCAACTACGGAAATAAAGGACTCGGAAACGCCCGCTTTAGAGTTCCCGATAGGAGATCAGTAGACCCCTCGCCTTTAGGCGACGGGAAAGCATTTCTGTAGAAGAGGGGGAACTGTGAGAAGAGGGTGCGGTTGTATTGCCTCGCCCTCCGGGACAAGGGCACACTTGAAGCAGAGCAGAGGCCGACGCGATAGCGGCGGGTGAGGGACGATGGCAAAGAATGTGAAATGCTCCCTCATCCCCGGCCCTTCTAAACGGGTTGCCGCCCACGGCATACCGGCCGTCGGCCATAACTCCGGGCTGCGCCAGGGTATCCCGAGGGGACAAGGGAACACTTGAAGCGCAGCAGAAGGGGGTCTCACGTGTCGGCCGCGAGGCCGACTGTTAAATGCATTCGCCGCTTCGTCATTCAGCTTGCTGGTCGCCTCATCCCCGATGGCCACTTCAGATTCCCTTATCTGTGGCCGGGTCCGATTCCCCCAGAGTGACGCCAGGAACGGTCTGATTTTTTTCGGCAACCTCTTCGGAGCGTCCACCTTTTGTTGGCTCCAGCTCCGGGCGCGGAGGGTCCTTGAGCGAGCACGACCCGCCTATACTCTTGCGGGCGAGGGATGGGCCTTGGATGCCGCGACTTCGATCATCCGCGTCCAGCCATAAGGATCGGCTACGCGTCCGTACTGGATGTCGGTCAGGCTCTTGAAAAGTTTGCGCGCTACCGGTCCCGGTTCGCCGGACGCGAAGGTGTAATCGCGCCCCTGATAGCCGAGGCGGCCGACCGGAGCGATGACCGCGCCGGTGCCCATTCCGAATGCTTCCGTGATTTTTCCCGCTTCGAGATCGCGCATCACCTCGTGAATGTCGATGCGGTCTTCCATGACCGGATAACCCAGATCGGGCGCCAGCTTCAGCAGGGAATCGCGCGTCACGCCGCGCAGAATGGCGCCCGACAACATCGGCGTGCGGATGTGCTTGCCCTCATAAACAAAGGCAATGTTCATGGCGCCGACTTCGTCGACGTAACGCCGCTCGACCGCGTCGAGCCACAGCACCTGCTGATAGCCGGCGGCGATCGCCTCCTCGGTGCCAGCCAGGCTGCCCGCATAGTTGCCCGGTGTCTTCGCCTCTCCTGTGCCACCGCGCACGGTACGCACATAGTCGTCGGACACGAGCATCGACACCGGCTTGAACCCACCCGCGAAATACGGCGCGACCGGGCTCAGGATGATGTAGTGCAGGAACGTCCGGCTGGCGCGCACCTCCAGCGTATGCTCGACGGCGATCATCACCGGGCGGATGTAGAGCGCCGCGCCTTCCTGCTTCGGCACCCAGCCCTGTTCGAGCTTCACCAGTTCCGAAATGGCCTGGACGTGTTCGTCGATGTCGACCTCGGGCATGGCCAGTCGCGCCGCGGAGCGATTGAAGCGCTCGGCGTTCTTTTCTACGCGAAACAGATTGAGATTGCCGTCCGGGCGCGAGTAGGCCTTGGTGCCGTCGAAAATCATCTGTCCGCAATGGAAAACCTGGGCCGCGGGATCGAGCGCCAGCGGCTGATAAGGCCCGATGAGCGCGTCGTGCCAGCCCCTTGCGGACGTGTAATGCCGCGTGAACATGCGTGCAGTAAAGTGCCGCCCGAAACCCAGCGGGCTCGGCAGCGTTGCGGGCGCCGATTGCGCTGCGGGTTCGATGCGGATGTCGAGCTTGCTCATGAAGCGTTCTCCCGGAGGAAGCGCGCGACCAGCGACTTCCATTCTTCTTCGAGCGCGGCGTCAGCGGTCTTTTGTCCAGCACGGCGATACCAATAGCCCGCATTGGCAAGGTCGCCTTCTATGCGATGCAGGTGCGCGTGCACCAGGGCGTACGCGTTGTCATCTTCATGTTCCTGCACGATCGCGTGGGCGCGATTCCAGTCGCCTTTGCGCACATGCCACAACGCCTCCAGCACCGGAATCAATCCTGCCGGCGGCGAATCCCGGGATGTGGTCAGTATGAATTCCTGCAGGTCCATGATGTGCGGCAGTCCAAGGTCAACATTATCGATGGAATTCGGCTTTTGTTCATCCGGTTTTGCTGGGATTGAAACAGGGTCCGGGTCAACGTCGACTCATCGATTAGAAGCACTCACCGCAAGGGACGCCAAGGACGCGAAGGAAAATCCGAAAAACAAGGCGCCGCGGAAGAACAAAATTACTACCGGTTCGGCGTCACGGAAATTGCTCTGGACCCCGTCTTGCAGTTGACCTTACTTGGCGTCCTTGGCGTCCCTTGCGGTGAATGCCTGTTGATTTCTAAGCCCCACCTGCTCGCACTCCACCTACAGGAAATCTGATACAGCGCATTCTTATGCGTGCAAGAAAAACAGATGGGCGCCCGAAGGCGCCCATCCTCCCTTCCCCTTGAGGCATTCTTGTTGTCAGGGAATCTTCATCTTCAGGAAGTGGCGGCGCGAGCGTCCAGCTCGGCGCCCTGGTCGCTCGCGTACGCCTTCTTCACGTAGCGTGTACTGTAGCCGTTGAACAGATGGCCGAGCAGGCCGCGCTGCAGGTCGCTGGTCCCCATGTACCAGTCGGCAATCGGATAAGTCAGATTCATGTTGCGCTCCATCATGATCGGCTGGCTGTGGTGCGCGGCATGGTGGCGGCGAATGGTGTTCACCAGCGGAAAATTGCGCACGAACCAGTTGTCGCGCACATGACAGCACAGGTGGAAGGTTTCGTAGTTCAGGTAGTAGATCGGCGTCAGCAGCATCAGAATGTAGCCGGCATTCGCCGACCACAGGAAGCCAAGCAGCAACGCGGCCGGCAGCGTCATCACCATGAACACGATCAGCGCATAAGGCGGGAACAGCACGATGCGCCATTCGCGGTTGGTGTCGTAGGTCATCACCTGCGCCGTGAAGTACTGGTGGTGCTGATGGGTATGGCGGTGGTAGACCGGCATCAGGATGCCGCCAAGGCCCTTGATCGGACGATGCATGGCATTCTTGTGCAGCCACCACTCGTTCCAGTTGTAGAACACCAGCACCGGAACCACGTACAGCACTTCCCACATGGTTGGCGCATGCACATGCGCGACGCAATACCAGATGACGGCAATGCCGGGAACGAAAATCGACAACAAATGGCCCCAGCCGTTGTACCACGGTGCGATATTGCGCCGGTACTCGTCGCGAAATGCCGCCTGCTTCGGGGTCAATACGCCGGCTGTCATGCTCCTCCTTCGCCGCGGGTCGACGCCCGCTCGCTGAATCGTTTGTGAATCGGTTGCGGCAAACCATACGCCCCTGCTGTGGGCAAGGTCAAGGGGCACCGCAGCGGCCTGCCTTGCCTCGTGGCAGGTGTTGCTCTAAGGTGCAGCCTTATCGTTTCCGCCGAGCACCATGACTACCGCACCTGTCGATTCGTTCCGCCGCGATGCCCAGGTCATCAGCCTGGTCGGCCTTGCCCACGGCACTTCGCATTTTTTTCATCTTTCGCTCGCCCCGCTGTTCCCCTGGCTGAAAGATGCCTTTGCCGTCAGCTATGCGGAGCTCGGTCTGCTGATGAGCGTTTTTTTCGTCGTATCCGGTGTCGGCCAGGCGCTGGCGGGTTTCGTCGTGGACCGGTTTGGCCCGCTGCGGGTCTTGTTCGGCGGCATTGCCCTGCTCGGCATTGCGGCGCTCGGGCTGGCAGCGAGTCAGAACTATCCGATGCTGGTTGTGTTTGCCGGCGTGGCCGGCCTGGGTAACTGCGTATTCCATCCCGCGGATTTCACGCTGCTGAACCGACGCGTCAGCGTCCCGCGCCTCGGGCACGCCTTCAGCGTCCATGGACTGACCGGTACACTTGGCTGGGCTACTGCGCCGATATTTCTGGCCGGAATTGCGAGTGTTTCAAGTTGGCGCGTCGCGCTGCTGGCTGCCGCGCTGCTGGCGTTTACCGTGCTCACGGTATTGATCGCTTTCCGCCATTTGCTCGACCCGCGTGAAGTCGGTGGCGCAGTCGCGGGATCGGCAAAGAAGAAAGAAACCGGAGGCGCAATTCTGGGTTTCATGAAGGTGCCGGCGGTATGGATGTGCTTCGCCTTTTTCTTCATCTCCTCGATCTCCTTCGGCGGCATACAGAGCTTCGCCGCCACCGCGCTGCGCGAGCTGTACGAGATCCCCCTGACGTATGCAACGGCGTGCATCACGGCCTACATGCTGGCGAGCGCAGGCGGCATCGTGGTCGGCGGTTTTCTGGCCGCACGGTTCCGGCAGCACGACAGGGTGATCGCGATTGCCTTTGCCGGCGCGGGCGCAGTCTCGGTACTGGTGGCGAGCGCCGTGCCGCCGGCAGCGATGGTCATCGTGCTGCTGGGTGCAATCGGATTCGGCTCCGGCGTGGCCGGCCCCTCGCGCGACCTGCTGGTGCGCGCCGCCGCGCCGAAGAATGCCACCGGCCGCGTTTACGGCGTGGTCTACTCCGGCCTCGATATCGGCCTGTCCGGCGCGCCCTTGATGTTCGGCATGTTCATGGACGCGCATCACCCCGGCTGGGTATTCATCGGCATCGGCGCCTTCCAGGTGCTATCGCTGATTGCCGTGCTGGGCGTTGGCGAAAGCGCCGGGAAGCAAAGAATGCAGACGGTCTGACGATCCGAGGGACGAGGGATGCCCGACTAAAAGGGTACTCCTGGCTAAAAGGGTACTCCGACGTGCTACGCACGTAGGGTATTCGCACGGGTATTCGCTGGATTCCGCATGGGATACCGGCTTCGCCATAACCGGGCTAAAAGGGTACTCCGACGTGCTACGCACGTAGGGTATTCGCACGGGTATTCGCCCATAAGGGGCGAGGGGCCGGGGTGCACTTGCATCGCCGTATCGTCCCAACACGCGATTTGCTGTCCGAACAAGAAGGCGGGATTGTCCCAATGGCGCCGTATTATCCCGCAGCCGCGCAGGACAAGGGCCAATTGAACTGAACCGCTTTGCGTTTGTTGGACTCCCGATATACGCTATTCGTTAGGCAAATTGAGAGGGAAGCCATGAAGATGCGCACAATAGCCGCTTTGATTGCTGTGGGATTGCTTGCCGGATGTGCCGGCGTTGTTGAGAACCTGGACGAGTTCACGCCTGTCGATCCGAATGCGCCCAAGGAGTTCACATACGATTTCTCAGTGCCAGGACAATCTCAAGGCGATCTGTGGCGAAGTGCGCGCGACTATTTTGCAGGGGAATATGGCGGATCGGTCTTCCGTGTATTGGATGAAAAGGACGACACGCGAAGTGGACGCGGATTCGCTCCATGGACGATGGCCGCAAGCCGTTGCCTCACTGAATACCAGATCAAGTTCGCCTCTCAGGATGGTAAGGCACGACTCCAATACCAACTCATCGCAGGCGTGCCGGCACGCAGCCAATGTTCGGGCTGGCCCAGGCCATCGAAAAGCGGATATATGCAGATTACCGATTCCTTCGCGAATAGCGCCAAAAACCTTGAACTCGCCCTGCAAGGCAAGAGTTCAAACAGCAAGCTCAAATGAGAGTTGTGTCTGCACTGAGACGAGCCGTCATGCGATTTGGTATCGATGCGCCAGGCCATGAATTACCGCGGCGACCTCCTCCCGGGAATCCAGGACTGCCTGCGCTGCTTCAAGGCCACGTGCGCAATCAGCTCTGCAATCCCCTGCATGATTCCAGGCCGGACGCGACCGCGCCAATGCGCATGGTTCCACGTCTGCGCGAATAAAAGTCGGCGGTAGCGCATCAGGTGTCGGCCCCAAGTTGCTGACGCAGATCGCTATTTACAACATTGCTCCGGGCTTGACTGCTACACTGAGCGTGGTAACTGCGTGCTTTACGGCAATCCGTTGCTAACACCACAGCCGAAATCGAGGAGCTACTCGTGTCGTCAGTCACTCGCTTCAAACAACGGAAACGGTCCATCATCAATCGACATGACAAAGCCGACAACGTCAAGGCATTCACGCAAGTCCTCACGACGCTGGTGCCGCTCACGGCCCTTTGGTATATCGTGGGGCTGGTCGGCGGTGTCACCTACTGGCTCACTGCCGGCGTGACGATCTTGATGAGTTTTTTCGTGCTGCGTGTGTTCACGTTAATGCACGATTGCGGCCACGGCAGTTTGTTCCGCACAGCTTGGTTGAACAACGCGTTCGGTTTTCTCTTCGGTGTCGTGACGGGGATGCCGCAGTATGTGTGGTCACGGCATCATGCCTATCACCACTCGACGAACGGTGATTGGGAGAAGTACCGGGGCCCCTTGAACATCCTGTCGGTCGATGAATACGCAGCGATCACGGGCAAGCAGCAGCGCATGTACCGGTGGACACGCAGCATTTGGCTCGCCCCCGTGGGCGGCTTTGTCTATCTGATTTTAAACCCGCGCTTTACGTGGCTTAAAGGCAGCATTGGCCTGGTGCGGCATCTTATTAGAAACAAAATCGCGCGTCCCGGCATATCAATCAAGGCGAGCGCCGCGCAATTTGAAGCGCGTTATTGGGAATCGGCGACAGAGTATCGGCATATGTCTTGGAATAACGTCGTGTTGCTGGTCGCATGGATAGCGATGTCTTGGGCCATCGGCGCTGCGTTGTTTTTTACCGTATACATCATCAGCGTGTCTTTGGCCGGCGCCGCCGGCATCGTGCTCTTTACCGTGGAACATAATTTCGAGCACTCCTATGCGAGCGATACGAAGGATTGGGATTACGATACCGCCGCGATCCATGGCACCAGCTTCCTGATTTTGCCGCGCTGGCTGAACTGGTTTATCGCGAACAACAGTTATCACCATGTCCATCATTTGTCGGCCAAGATTCCCAACTACGGGCTGATGAAATGCCACGAGGAAAATAAAGAGCTTTTTTCCGATGTCACTCGCGTCAAGTTGTCAGAAATTTACCGGGCCGTTACGTACATTCTATGGGACAGACATGCGGCTCGACTCATTTCAGTCGCGGAATATCAGCAACAAGGAAAATGAGGCAGTTATGATCGAGCGAGCGCGGTGCAATGCCGCCGCGCGCAGCGCGATCACGACGGCGGCGGGGTTCAATGTTTTCGGCATTATGCCGATTTGCCTCTTGCCCTTGCTCTCTTAGCTGGCCTTTGGCTCTTCGCCCTTACTCAGTCCTTGGTCCTGCCTTTACTCTCGCCTCTTCAAATCGCGCCGATCAGCGCAATCTAATAACCGCTTCGCGCACCAGATCCATCAGCCCGGTGCCGCCGCCATCGACATAGGCCACGATCTCCTTGCGCATGCGCGGATCCCAGAACCGTCTGAGATGGTTGGCCACGCCGTCGACCGCAACCCCGTGATCCGGTTCCGCCTTGAAGAAATTGCCGATATCGTTCGCCATGCGAACCAGGCGTTCTATGTTCATGCTTCCCAGTCTTCACTTTGGGTCAAGCGCTGCGCCTCATCGGCATAGACCATGCACCGCTCACCGCGCACAAAGCCGGCGAGGGTGACACCGGCTTCGCGCGCAATGCGTACAGCCAGGGCGGTCGGCGCCGACACCGCGGCGAGCAGACCGATACCGGCCATCGCCGCTTTCTGCACCATCTCGTAACTGGCGCGGCTGGTGATCACGGCGAAACCTTGCGCGGTATCCATGCCGCCGGCAGCCAGCGCGCCAATCAGCTTGTCCAGTGCGTTATGGCGGCCGACATCCTCGCGCACCATTTGCAGTTGCCCGTCGCAATTCGCCCATGCCGCCGCGTGAGTCGCGCCGGTTGCCGCATTGAGCGTTTGCAGCGACGGCAACTGACTCATTGCGCGCGCCATCGCTTGCCTCGTCGCCCGCTTGCCCAAGGCGACCTTCGGCGCTGCCACTTTAGGGACATCGCGCATCGCCTGTTCGATGGTCTCGGCGCCGCATACGCCGCAACCGGTGCGGGCGGTCATATTGCGCCGGCGTTGTTCAAGTAGCGCGACGCGCTCGGGCGGGACGCTCATGTGGACCGAGTAGCCGGTCTGTTCCGGCACGATTTCGATGCCGCCGAGTTCGTCTGCGGAGCCGATCACGCCCTCGCTCAGGCTGAAGCCGAGCGCGAGGTCTTCGAGATTCGCCGGCGAAGCCATTACGACGACATGCGGCACGCCGTTGTAGACCAGCGCAACCGGCGCCTCTTCGGCGATTTGTTCGACCGCGGCGCAGGCCTCGTTGTCGTCAACCCGCACGGCCGCCACGGTACGGCGCACTGCGCTCGCCACATCGAACTCGCGGCGCGTCACGCCCTCACGCCCCGCTCGCTTCGCGTTGCGGCAGCAGGTCGAGCTGCGTGTCGGTGAACTCGCGGAAGTGCTTCTGCCAGGTGGACGGCTGCGTCACACGCGTGACCTGCACCGCGGTGACCTTGTATTCGGGACAGTTCGTCGCCCAGTCGGAGTTGTCGGTGGTGATCACGTTCGCACCCGACTCCGGAAAGTGGAACGTGGTGTAGACCACGCCCGGCTGCACGCGCTCGGTAAGGGTCGCCCGCAACACCGTCTCGCCTGCGCGGCTGGTGATACCGACCCAGTCGCCATCCTTGATGCCGCGCTGTTCGGCATCGTGCGGATGAAGCTCCAGGCGGTCTTCGCTGTGCCAGGCATTGTTCGGCGTGCGCCGGGTCTGCGCGCCGACGTTGTATTGCGACAGGATGCGCCCGGTGGTGAGGATCAGCGGATACTTGCCGGTGGTGCGCTCCTCGGTCGGAATATACTCGGTGACCACGAAACGGCCCTTGCCGCGCACAAATTCCTCCACGTGCATCACCGGCGTGCCTTGCGGCGCGTGGTCATTGCATGGCCACTGAATGCTCTCCAGCTCGTCGATCCTGTCGTAGCTCACACCGGTGAAGGTGGGCGTGAGCTGCGCGATCTCGTCCATGATTTCGGAAGGATGCGTGTACTTCATCGGGTAGCCGAGCGCATTGGACAGGGCAACCGTGACTTCCCAGTCTTCCTTGCCGGCAAGCGCCGGCATCACCTTGCGCACGCGCGAGATGCGCCGCTCGGCGTTGGTAAAGGTGCCGTTCTTCTCCAGGAACGAAGAGCCCGGCAGGAATACGTGCGCGAATTTCGCGGTCTCGTTCAGGAAAATGTCCTGCACGACCACGCATTCCAGCGCTTCCAGCGCATGGGTGACGTGCTGGGTATCCGGATCCGACTGGGCGATGTCCTCGCCCTGGATGTACAGGCCCCTGAAACTGCCGTCGATCGACGCATCGAACATATTGGGAATGCGCAGGCCCGGTTCGTTGTCGAGTTTTACACCCCACAATTTTTCGAACTGGGCACGAACCTTGTCGTCGGAAACGTGGCGATAGCCGGGCAATTCATGCGGGAACGAACCCATGTCGCAGGAACCCTGCACATTGTTCTGGCCGCGAAGCGGATTCACGCCCACGCCCTCGCGGCCGATGTTGCCGGTCGCCATGGCGAGGTTGGCAATGCCCATCACCATGGTCGAACCCTGGCTGTGCTCGGTGACACCCAATCCGTAATAAATCGCTGCGTTGCCGCCCGTGGCGTAAAGCCGCGCGGCGCCGCGGACCTGCGCGGCGGGAACGCCGGTGACTTTCTCCATCTCCTCCGGCGAATTGCGCGATTCGGCGATGAACGCCTTCCACTTGCCGAATTCCTTCTCGTCGCAGCGTGCGGCGACGAAATCGTCCTTCACCAGGCCCTCGGTCACGACCACATGGGCAAGCGAATTGATCAGCGCGACATTGGTGCCCGGGCGCAGTTGCAGGTGATAGGACGCTTCGATGTGCGGCGTGCGCACCATGTCGATGGTGCGCGGATCGGCGATGATCAGCTTCGCGCCTTCGCGCAACCGGCGCTTCATGCGCGACGCGAACACCGGATGGCCGTCGGTCGGATTGGCGCCGATCACCATCATCACATCGGCTTTCATGACCGAATCGAAGTCCTGGGTGCCGGCGGATTCGCCCAGCGTGGTCTTCAATCCATAGCCGGTTGGAGAGTGGCAGACGCGCGCGCAGGTATCGACGTTGTTGTTGCCGAACGCCGCCCGCACCAGCTTCTGCACCAGATAGGTTTCTTCGTTGGTGCAACGCGACGACGTGATCCCGCCGACCGAGTCGCGGCCGTATTTCGCCTGGATACGTTTGAATTCCGACGCGGCATGGCCGATCGCCTCGTCCCAGGAGACTTCGCGCCAGGGGTCGGTGATGTGGCTGCGGATCATCGGCTTGGCGATGCGGTCCGGATGCGTGGCGTAGCCGAAGGCGAAACGGCCCTTGACGCAGGAATGCCCGCGATTGGCCTTGCCGTCCTTGTTCGGCACCATGCGCACAACTTGCGCGCCCTTCATTTCCGCGACGAAAGAGCAGCCCACGCCGCAGTACGCACAAGTGGTGATGACGCTGTGATCCGCCTGGCCTTGGTCGATGATGGATTTTTCGATCAGCGTCGCGGTCGGGCAGGCCTGCACGCAGGCGCCGCAGGAAACGCATTCCGATTCCATGAACGGCTGGTTTTCGCTCGGCGAGACCATGGAAGCGAATCCCCGGCCGTCGATGGTCAGCGCAAACGTGCCCTGCACTTCTTCGCAGGCGCGCACGCAGCGCGAGCAGACGATGCACTTGGCCGGATCGAAGGTGAAGTAGGGATTGGAGGTGTCTTTCACGGCTTTCAGGTGGTTCTCGCCTTCGTAGCCATAACGCACTTCGCGCAAGCCCACCACACCGGCCATGTCCTGCAGTTCGCAGTTGCCGTTCGCGGCACAGGTCAGGCAGTCGAGCGGATGGTCGGAGATGTACAACTCCATGACGCCCCGGCGCAGATCCGCGAGCTTCGGTGACTCCGTGCGCACTTTCATGCCCGGCGCAACCGCGGTGGTACAGGAAGCGGGATAGCCCTTGCGGCCTTCGATCTCGACCAGGCACAGGCGGCAGGAACCGAAGGCCTCGAGGCTGTCGGTGGCGCACAACTTGGGCACGCGCACGCCGGCATCGACGGCCGCGCTCATTACGGACGTGCCTTCCGGCACGTTGACTTCGACGCCGTCGATTTCCAGCGTGACGAGTTTTTCGGAAACCCGCTTCGGGGTGCCGTAATCGGGGGTGATATGCAGGGACATCGTGGTCTCCTCTACTGGCGCACGTCGCTCACGCAACCTTGCGTTTGGGCGCCGCGTGAAAATCGTTCGGGAAATACTTCAGCGCGCTCTGCACCGGGAACGGCGTCATGCCGCCCAGCGCACACAGCGAACCGTCCAACATCGTGTTGCACAGATCCTCGAGCAGCGCGATATTCTTCTCGCGTTCGTTGCCGGCGACGATGTGGTCGATGACTTCGACGCCGCGGGTCGAGCCGATCCGGCAGGGCGTGCATTTGCCGCAGGATTCGATGGCGCAGAATTCCATGGCGTAGCGCGCCATCGCGGCCATGTCGACGGTGTCGTCGAAAGCGACGATGCCGCCATGACCGACCATAGCGCCGATGGCCATGAAGGCTTCGTAATCCAGCGGCGTATCGAACTGCTGTTCCGGCAGGTACGCGCCGAGCGGACCGCCGACCTGCACGGCGCGGATCGGGCGTCCGCTGGCCGCGCCGCCGCCATAGTCGTAGAGCAATTCGCGCAACGTCACGCCGAACGCCTTTTCCACCAGGCCGGGGTATTTCAGATTGCCGGCAAGCTGGATCGGCAGGGTACCGCGCGACCTGCCCATGCCGAACTCGCGATAGTGCGCCGCGCCGCGCGCGAATATGCCCGGCACCGAGGCCAGCGTAATGACATTGTTGATGAGCGTCGGCTTGCCGAACAAGCCGGAGATGGCGGGCACCGGCGGCTTGAAGCGCACCATGCCGCGCTTGCCTTCGAGGCTTTCCAGCAATGACGTTTCCTCGCCGCAGATGTAGGCCCCGGCGCCTTTGCGCACTTCGAGCTCGAACGACTTGCCGCTGCCCAATACGTCGGCGCCGACATAGCCGCCCGCTTTGGCGAGTGCAATCGCTTCGGCGAGTACCCGGCAGGAATGCGGATATTCCGAACGCACGTAGATGTATCCGCGAGTTGCCCCGACGGCGACGCCCGAGATGGCCATGCCTTCGATCAGCGCATACGGATCGCCTTCCATGATCATGCGGTCCGAGAAAGTGCCGGAATCGCCTTCATCGGCATTGCACACCACATACTTAAGCTCGGCTGGCGTCTCCAGCACGGTCTTCCATTTGATGCCCGCAGGGAAGGCCGCGCCGCCACGGCCGCGCAGTCCGGAATCCGTGACCTGCTTGACGGCGCCGGCGCCATCCATCGCCAGCGCCTCGCGCAAGCCCTTCCAACCGCCATGCGCCGCATAGTCGGCCAGCGACAACGGATCGGTGATGCCGACACGCGCGAAAGTCAGGCGCTCCTGCTGCTGCAGATAGGGAATTTTTTCGGTCGGGCCCAGAAAGAGCGCGTGACGCCCGCCATGCAGGAAGTCAGCGTCGAACAGCGAAGGAACATCGCCGATGGTCACCGGGCCGTAAGCGGCCCGTCCCTGCGCCGTTTCGACTTCAACCATCGGCTCGAGCCAGAACAACCCGCGCGATCCGTTGCGCACGACGGTGATGTCCGCCTTGCGGCGCGCCGCTTCGATCACCACGGCGCCGGCAACCGCTTCCGCGCCGAGTGACAGCGCCGATGAATCGCGGGGAATGAAGACGCGAATGCTCATGCCGTCACCTCTGCGGCGAGTGTGGTTATGCATAGGTCTTCAAGTCGGTGACTGGCGGCAATCGCGGGCGGTCGCATCCCCGCAACAGCGCGGGGCGGCCGATGAGGTGGAGCAGGGGCCACATCGCTTTTGATGGGGATGCGACCCGAGACGGACGCGTGGGGCTGCCGGCCGCCCATGTCTGCCTCCGCGGTCAGATCCCCATAGACGCATGGGGCCCCTCTTCCGCGCTCCGGCAGCCCCTGCTTCCTGCTCATGCTGCTACCTCCGCGGCGAGCGTGGTTGTACAGGGGTCATCAAGTCGGTGACTGGCAGCAATCGCGGGCGGTCGCATCCCCATCGCAAACGGTTCTTCCGGAATTGCTGTGGGCCAAAGTCCGCGAAAGACCTCCCTCACCCCGCGCTGCGCGCGACCCTCTAGACGGGTACTCCGGGCTGCGCCAGGGTATCCCGGAGGGCGAGGGCGGTAGGCCCCCTTCTCCCTCCGGGAGAAGGGATGGGGATGAGGGAAGAACCAGGACACTCGCGAATTACGTCCGGCAGCATGCTCATATGATCCAAACCAAAGCAGGTTGAATCTCACAAAATGATGATGGGGCCCCTGCTCCCTGCTCATGCCGCTCCCCTAACACTGCGCACAACCTCTTCGAAACGCTCGGGCGTAACGCGCCCGTACACCTCTTCGTCGATCATCATTGCCGGTGAGCAGGCGCAGTTGCCGAGGCAATAAATCGGTTCGAGCGTAAACGCGCCGTCGCGCGTGGTCTGGTGAAAATCGACACCCAGTTTCGTTTTGGCATGCTCGACTAACTGATTGGCCCCCATCGACTGACAGGATTCCGCGCGACAGAGATAAACCGTATGCCGCCCCGGCGGCGAAGTGCGGAAGTGATGATAGAAACTGACCACGCCGTGGATTTCCGCACGTGACAGATTGAGCGCCTGCGCGATTTGCGCAACGGCCTCGCGAGGCACGTAGCCGAGGACATCCTGAATGCCATGAAGAATCGGCAGCAAGGCGCCGGGCTGATCCTTGCGCTCTTCGAGAACGCGGCTTATGACCGCGTTCGGGTCCTGCTGATGGTCGGACACAACGCCTCCTTGATTCCTGCCTGAACGTAACCGGCAGGTTCTCCCGAGCTCTTGGACAGATTCTTATGCACGAAATTGCCTATTGGTAGGGCAGTGCTATCCTTTTACAGGGCAAAAGCTAGCCCCTGGGTGATAATCACACAATATGAACATTCGTGCATATAGGGGCTGCGCTTGAGCAAGATCGTGGTACGTCCCGCCTGGCTGGTCAGCAATGAAGCGGGGGAGGAGCTCGATCAGCAACTCTTCCCGGTCCTGCAGGCCATTCACGACGCCGGGAAACTGACGGTGGCCGCGGCCAAAGCAGGCCTTTCTTATCGCCACGCCTGGAACCTCATCGGCCGCTGGTCAACGTTTTTCGGCAGTCCGCTGGTCAATCTCGAGCGTGGTCGCGGCACAACCCTGACGCCCTTGGGGGAAAAGCTCCTGTGGGCGGAGCAGCGCATCAATGCACGCCTCGCTCCGCAACTCGAAAGTCTCGCCTCGGAACTCAATCTCGAGATCAGCAAACTCGTCACGACAGCCCGATCGACGCTGCGAATCCACGCCAGCCATGGTTTCGCCGTCGCCAAGCTGCCGGAGCTGTTGCGGGCGCATTCGCTGATCCAGCTCGACCTGCGTTATCTGGGTGCACAGGAATCGCTGGCCTCGGTCGCGCGGGGCGCCTGCAATTTCGGTGGCTTCCACGTGCCGGAGGGCAAGCTGGGTGAGCAGGCGCTCGCGCAGTACGCGAAGTGGCTGCTTCCTGACAAACAGAAGCTGATTCACCTCGTGACCCGCACCCAGGGCCTGTTTCTGGCGCGCGGCAATCCGAAACAGATCCGCAGCTTCGCCGACCTCGGTCGGCCGGGCGTAACATTCATCAACCGGCAGCGCGGTTCCGGTACCCGCCTGTTGATCGATCAACTGCTGGAAAACGCCGGCGTGGATTATCAACGTCTCGATGGCTACCAGACCGAAGAATTCACGCACGCGGCGATCGCAGCCTATGTCGCCAGCGGCATGGCCGACGCGGGATTCGGCGTGGAACCGGCCGCGCGCCAGTTCGCGCTCGACTTCCTGCCAATGGCCAAGGAGCGCTACTTCCTGATCTGCCGCAACGAGTCGCTCGACTTGCCGGAATCCCGGGAGTTGATCGGACTCATCCGCGGGCAAGCCTTCCTCGATCTTATTGCCGAATTGCCCGGCTATAGCGCGCCGCGCGCAGGACAGATCGAATCCATCGCCGACGCGTTCCCCTCGATCGATACCCGCAAGTAAAGCATTAACGCATTCACCGCAGAGAACGCGGAGGACGCAGAGGAAGGGCAGGTGAATAATAATCCCTGGTCAAAATTGGGCATCGGAAACTGATTTGTCCCCATGAAAGTTGACGGTACAGATCCGCCGCTTTCAATTCCAGCCTTCCTTTCCTCGCATTTGTTTTTCCTCTGCGTCCTGAAAGGGTACTCCACGCTATCGCGAGGGTATCCGCGTCCTCTGCGGTTAGCGCGTTGAATTAGAGTTGGAATTCCAGACTGGAAACAGAGCGGCGCTGTTAGAATCGTGGCGTGACTTCCTCTGACAAATCCGCTGCCGCGGTCGACATTCGCGGCGCCTGCAAGACCTACCCGAACGGCACCCGCGCGCTGGAACCGATCGATCTGAGCGTGCGCGAGGGCGAGTTCGTCACCATCGTCGGCCCCTCCGGCTGCGGCAAGAGCACGCTGTTGCGACTGATCGCCGGATTGTCCCCTCCCACCGGCGGCAGCATCGTCATGGCGGAAGGATTCAAGCCCCCCCGGCTCGCCTACGTATTTCAGTCGCCTACGCTGATGCCCTGGGCAAGCGTGCAGTCCAACGTCAGGCTGCCGCTCGACCTGTCGGCAATGGCGCGCGCCGAAGCGGACGACACGACGCGCCATGCGCTCGAACGCGTCGGCCTGCGCCAATTCGCGCGCTCCTTTCCGCGCGAGCTGTCCGGCGGCATGCAGATGCGCGCGTCGATCGCGCGTGCGCTGGTCACCGGATCGCGCCTGCTGTTGATGGATGAGCCTTTCGGTGCGCTCGACGAGATGACGCGCCATCGCCTCGACCGGGAATTTTCCGAACTGAGCGCGCGAGAGAATCTCACCGTGCTGTTTGTCACCCATAGCATCTACGAAGCGGTCTTCCTGTCCTCGCGCGTGCTGGTGATGTCTCCCCGTCCCGGCCGCATCCACGGCGAGATCGGTATCGATGCGTCCCGGCCGCGCGCCGATACTTTCCGGCGCACGCCGGAATTCGCGGCACAAAGCGCACAGTTGTCGGAAATGCTCGGGTTAGTAATGCAGGAAGCCGGCCCGTGAACGGCCGGGACTGGAAGAACATCGCCGCGCCGGTCGTAGTGGGACTGGTCTTCCTCGTGCTGTGGCACGCCGTGGTCGCGATCAACCAGATCCCGTCCTATATCGTGCCCGGCCCGCTGCTGGTACTCGAGACCCTGTTGCACGACTGGGATTCGCTTTATCGCTCGCTGCTGATCACGCTGCGGGTCACCGGCTCGGCGCTGCTGCTGGCCGTACTCCTCGGCTCCCTGCTTTCCATTCTGTTCGTGCAAAGCCGCCTGCTCGAATCCGCCTTGCTGCCGTACGCGGTGATCTTGCAGGTCACGCCGCTGGTCGCCATCGCGCCGCTGATCATCATCTGGGTCAGCGATCCGTACGACGCGCTGGTGATCTGTGCGACGGTGGCTTGCATTTTTCCGGTGATAGCCAACACCACCGTGGGTCTGCGCAGCGTGGATACCGGGCTGATCGACTTGTTCCGCCTCTATGGCGCATCGCGCACGCAGATCCTGCTGCGTTTGCGCATCCCGAGCGCCGCGCCTTATTTTTTCGCCGGGCTGCGTGTCGCGACCGCGCTGGCGCTAATCGGCGCCGTCGTCGCGGAATTCGTCGCCGGCACCGGAGGCACCCGCTCCGGCCTGGCTTACCAGATACTGCAGGCGGGCTTACAACTGAAAATCCCGAGGTTGTTCGCCGCGCTATTTCTGATCACGGCAACGGGAATCGTGCTCTTCCTCGTGGTCAGTTGGCTGTCGAGGCTGGCGTTGCGGCGGTGGCATGAAAGCGAGCTGCCGCAGGAGAGGTAGAGGGCCGTGACGACGTGACGGGCGTGACGGTCGTAACAGCGAAACTCGGTTCTACATTAACGGCGGTGGCCATATTGATCCTGGGCGCTTTAATACACCTCATTTGGGAAGTCCAATTCGTGAGGCGTCTTTAAAGTCTGCCGTATACTTAACGCATGGACTTCGAGTGGGATTCGGCCAAGGCAGGCGCAAATTTCAGAAAGCACGGTGTTTCGTTTGAAGAAGCGGTCTCCGCGCTGAGGGATGATCTTGCCGCCACAGCGCGCGATCTGGAGCACTCTGTAGCAGAGTTCCGATTTATCACCTTCGGCATCTCTGCACACGCACGGTTGCTCGCTGTTTCCCACACGGGACGCGGGAATAAGATTCGCATCATCAGCGCACGCCTGGCGACGCGCACGGAAAGGAAAATCTATGAAGAAAGTTAAATCAGAAGCGAGCGACTGGCTCCGTCCCGAATACAAGCGCAGCGATTTGGGACCCATTGTGCGGGGAAAATACGCGCGCCGCATGGCGGCGGAATCAAACGTTGTCGTCATCGAGCCGGCTGTCTCCAAGGCGTTTCCCAACGAGGCATCAGTCAATGCCGCCCTGCGCGGCCTGCTGAAACTCGCCAAGTCAAGTACACGCCCAACCACGCGTTCAACGCGGACACGCGCAAAGGTTGCGCGCGCCGGTTAACTCAGCCTGCCCGATGGTGAGACGGTACACAATGCTTTCTTTGACAGAAGGTTTACGCCATGAAAGTTCGTTATTTCGCTGATACCGATACCCTGCTTATCGAGTTTCGAGATGCTCCGGTTATCGAGAACCGAGACCTTGATGAAAACACCATTCTCGATGTCGACACCCAAGGTAACATCTGCTCCATTACAGTTGAGCATGCCTCTCAGCGCGCCGGTGCGCCACAGTTCTCGTACGAGCAAATTGCCGCGTAGCGGCGCCATCGCGCAGACCGATTCAAGGCGGGCTTGTGCCCGCCTTTTCTTTGGCTGCTCATTGGAGACGTTGAGTTCGTAGAAAAACCTGAAAAATTCAGAGCGGTAGGGGCGATATTGATCCCAAGCGCTTTAATACACCTTCATTTAGGAAGTTCAATTCGTTAGGCCTTCCGGCGACCCACCGATGCCTCATGCGGGGATCGAAGCAGAGCTGACCCAGACCATCGTCGTCGCCAAGGCGTGGGATGATGCCGTGCGCGACGCAAAGCCCTAACCAAGAA
>Ga0315283_10000604_pt1 | contig 26866 bp, 28 predicted proteins | sample YL17G09_0_MG_FD_204541 | JGI IMG/M metagenome (GOLD analysis project Ga0315283, IMG submission 204541) | Sediment microbial communities from Yellowstone Lake, YNP, Wyoming, USA - YL17G09_0 | ecosystem: Environmental > Aquatic > Freshwater > Lake > Sediment | place: USA: Wyoming | collected...
GGGGGCACGCGCCTGACCAGCTCCTCGAGCAGTTCCGGCACGTTCTCGCCGGTCTTGGCGCTGACGCGGATGGCATCTTCGGCCTCGATGCCGATGATCTCCTCGATCTCCTTGATGACCTTGGCCGGGTCGGCCGAAGGCAGGTCGATCTTGTTGAGGACCGGGACGACCTCGAGCCCCTGCTCGAGCGCCGTGTAGCAATTGGCGACGCTCTGCGCTTCGACGCCCTGTGCGGCATCGACGACCAGCAGTGCGCCCTCGCAGGCGGCCAGCGAGCGCGAGACTTCGTACGAGAAGTCGACGTGCCCGGGCGTGTCGATCATGTTGAGCTGGTAGATCTCGCCGTCGCGCGCCTGGTAGCGCAGCGAGACGCTCTGGGCCTTGATGGTGATGCCGCGCTCCCGCTCCAGATCCATGGAGTCGAGCACCTGGGCCTGCATCTCGCGGTCCTCGAGCCCGCCGCACAGCTGGATGAAACGGTCGGCCAGCGTCGACTTGCCGTGGTCGATATGCGCGATGATCGAGAAGTTACGGATGAGCTTCATGCGGTAAGGTGATCCGCCGGCGCCGAAAGGGGCGCCAGCAAAAGGCGCGATTATAGCCGCAGCGACTGGCGGACCCGGGCCCGATCGTAGGCGCCCTCGCAAACCACCTGGCCCGCCGCCTCGAAAAGCGGCACTCGCAGTCCATACTGAGCGGCCAACGCGGGATCCACATCCACGTCCACCACCGCCAGTTGGTCGAAGAGGGACCCGAGATCCAGCGACAGATCGAGCAGGAACTGCTCGCAAAGGTGGCACCCGGCGCGGACGTAGAGCGTCAGGGGCATGGCAGGGCAGGTTATCCCGGGAGCGCCCGGCTGCAGCGGCCGGCCACTGGCATGGTCTCAGCGCTCCGTCGCCGGGGCCGGGGCCGCCGTCTGGCCCGTCACGGGGACGACGGACGTGGCGACCTCGCGCACGGTGGCCGCCGGAACCTCGCCCACTGCGGTCACGACGTGACCCTGGATGCTGGTGGAGTAGGCATTGGCGGAACCCACGCCGGAGGACTCCGGCGGGGACGGGCCGGTCGCGGAACCCGGTTCGATGAAGATCGAGATCGCCGCCATGCCGTCCGAAAAAATCAGGTGCTGGGCCGGCACGGGCGAGCCGGGCAGGACCTGCAGGCGGCTCGCAACGAGCCGGAATCCCGGGGGCATGCGCAGCGGCCGCCAACCATTGCTCTGCGCCTGCGGCGGCGGGACGAGCTTGCGCCCGGTGCGGATCCAATGGTACCCGGTGGCGTCCACGGACGGCTCGATTTCCTTGTCCGCAATCCGCTTGAGCATTTCGAGGCTGGTGAACGAGATCTGTTCGACCGCACGTCCTGCACCGTCACCGACGACCGAGCGCAACGGCATGGCCGTCTTTTCGTCGAGCCAGAGCCGGTAGCCGTAGCGGTACCGGTCGCGCGGCCGGATATCGACGATGCGCACGTCGCGCCCGAGCAGTTTGTTGCCCTTGCTGACGGCGAGGTCATAGAACGCATCGAGGCGAGCCCCGGGGCTGGGCAGCGCCTCGAGCAGCGAACCCTGGTCCGAGCGCGGCTCGACCAGCACGACGCGGCGGTCCGGAAGGTACGCGTGCACCTCCTCTCGCGTGCGGATGATCTCGCGGCCGCTGCCGTCGAGCGACACCAGCCGCTCGAGGCTATTGCCGTTCTCCACCCGATGCACGATGCGCATCGATTCGGATTGCGTGGCCGTGCTGTGCGTGAACAGGCCGACGTAGTTGCGCGTGGCGAGCGACTCGGTCATGCGCTCGAGCCACTGCCTTGCCTCATCCGGCGACGCGTTGGCCGTCTGCGCGACGACGGCCAGGCAGGCCGCCGCAACCCAGCCGGACGCTCGCTTGAGGGGGCTGGCTGCGTTCAAGGGGCGTCGGGTATGTCGTAGGAGACGCGCATGAGGCTCGGATCGGCGGCGAGCACCCCCGACCAGACGTTCCGCCGCCCGATGGGCGAGGAGAACTGGCTGTGCGCGACCAGATAACCCGCCAGGCGCTGGCTTTGCGCCGGCGTCGGGCTCGCTGCACCGGCCATCGCCCACTTCTCGACGACAGCGGGCGCCATTGCCGGCCCGGCAAAGGGCTGCACCAGCACGACGGCGATCAGGGCAATGCTCGCGGCAATGGCCGTGGCGAACGCGGGGCGCTTCCACGACGCGTGCGACGCCACTTGCGGTGTGGCGATGACCGTGGCGCTTGCCGGCGCATCGATCGCTGCGCTCACGCGCGCAGCGAACGACGGCCCGGCGGTCCGGCCACCGGGTGCTCGCAGGGTCTCGCCGATCAGGGAGTAACTGCCGAAGGCGCGGCGCAACTCCGCATCGCGCTCCATGCGCCGCACCAGCAAGCCGATCTCATCGCGCGGCAATTCACCGTCGAGGAGTGCTGAAACCTGTTCACGAATCTGGTCTGTCATGTGTTCTTACGCTCTCAATCGAGCAACGGCTTCAGATTGCGGTCAATCGCCTCTCGCGCGCGGAAGATTCTGGAGCGCACGGTGCCGACGGGGCAATCCATTGCCGCCGCAATTTCCTCGTAACTCAGACCTTCGACCTCGCGCAGGATGATGGCCGCGCGCAGATCCTCCGGCAGATCCTCCACGGCCTGGTTGACGGTGGCGCGAATCTCCTCGGACAGCACGTTGGCTTCGGGAGTATCGGTGTGCCGCATGCGCGACTCGACGGCCATCTGCTCGTTCTCGCTCAGGTCGGCCTCGTAATCGAGGGGCCGGCGCTGCCGCGAGGCGATGGAGTTGCGGGCCGTATTGACCGCAATGCGATACAGCCAGGTGTAAAACGCGCTGTCGCCCCGGAACGATCCGAGCGCCCGGTACGCCTTGACGAAGGCTTCCTGGGCCACGTCCTCGGCTTCCGTCTGGTCCCGTAACAGCCGCGCCACCAATTTAATGACCTTGTGCTGGTACCTGAGGACCAGCAGGTCGAACGCGCCGCGCTCGCCCCGCTGGGCCCGCTTGACGAGCTCCAGGTCGCTTTGCTCGACCCCGGCGGCAGGCCGGGCATCGACGTCTGAAGGCTCGCGCGGCTTCATAGACCCGTCGGAAGGGGGAAAGTTCGGCATTCGTTGCATGAGAGGCTACCGCAACGCGCAGCTCGTCACGAGACAGCCTTTCGGCCGACCGCGGGCAGGCTGACGGCCAGCCGACGCAGGGTATCCGCCGGCAGGTCGGCACGGGTCAGCCAGAGACGGCGCATGGCCAGATGCCCTGGAGGGTCCGGGGAGGCGTCCAGCACCACCGTCTGGCCCAGCACACGGTTACCTGGCCCTGGCATGGCCCTCCAGGACCTGCCCCCGGCGACCGTCCGCGCCTTGCTGCACCAACAAGCCGCTGCGACTGAGGCTGCCATGGCCACGGACAACACAGGAGGCCCATGGCGGGTCGACACCCAGCCGACGGTCAGCACGGCAAACACGACCAGCCAGCCGCTGAGGCGTTCGGCCAGCGGCCGTTCCGGGATCTCAAAGCGGATCGCGACGGATGCGCGCAATGACATGGCGAATGCTTTCCTCGGTGGGGGCGTCCCGGCCGACAAGATACCCAAATAAATCGGGGTCCGGCAGGTCGAGCAAGCGTGCAAACGCGTCACGTTCAGCGGCTGACGCCGAGCCATAATCGTGCTCGAGATACCAGGTAAGCAGTTCATCAAGCTCGCGCATACCGCGCCGGCAGCGCCAGCGCAGCCGGGGCAGGTCCCGGTCGGCCTCCGGGCCGGTCATGCCTGGCAGCCCGGGCGCACTCAGTGCTGTCGCTCGGCGATCAGCTTCTTGATCTCGGCGATCGCCTTGGCAGGGTTCAGATCCTTCGGGCACGCCTGCGCGCAGTTCATGATCGTGTGGCAGCGGTACAGGCGGAACGGATCCTCGAGCTCGTCGAGCCGCTCGCCCGTCGCCTCGTCACGGGTGTCGATGATCCAGCGGTACGCCGCCAGCAGGGCCGCCGGGCCCAGGTAGCGATCGCCGTTCCACCAGTACGACGGGCAGCTCGTCGAGCAGCAGGCGCACAGGATGCAGGCCGACGGACGGTCGATCCTTTCCTGGTCCTCCTTCGACTGCAGCCGTTCGCTGTCAGGCGGGGCCGGGGTGCGTGTCTGCAGCCACGGCTTCACCGAGGCGTACTGGGCGTAGAAGTTGGTGAGGTCCGGCACGAGGTCCTTGATCACCGGCAGGTGCGGCAACGGGTAGATCTTCACGTCGCCGCGGATCTCGTCGGTCGCCTTGGTGCAGGCGAGCGTGTTGACCCCGTCGATGTTCATCGCGCACGACCCGCAGATGCCCTCGCGGCACGAGCGGCGGAACGTGAGCGTCGAGTCCACCTCGTTCTTGATCTTGATCAGCACGTCGAGAACCATCGGTCCGCAGCTGCGCATGTCCACCTGGTAGGTGTCGACGCGCGGCTTCTCGCCCGAGTCCGGATCGAAGCGGTAGATCCTGAACGCGCGGACGTTCTTCGCGCCCGCCGGTGCGGCGTGGATCTTGCCCGGCTGGACCCTCGAATTCTCAGGAAGTCGGAATTGCGCCATGGGAGTTATCGGTGACTGGTGATTGACGTTTAACGGACAGGCAAGAGGCGTTGCGCGCCGTCAATAGGTGCGAGCCTTCGGCGGGATCGCCTCGACGTCGCCCGTGAGTGTGGTGAGGTGCACCGGGCGATAGTCGATGCGCACCTTGCCTGCGGCATCCGCCCACGCCAGCGTGTGCTTGAGCCATTGCTTGTCGTCGCGGTCCCTGAAATCCTCCCGAGCGTGCGCGCCACGGCTTTCCTGGCGGTTCGCCGCCGAGTTCATCGTAACCAGCGCCTGGCCGAGCAGGTTGTCGAGTTCGAGGGTCTCGATGAGATCGGTGTTCCAGATGAGCGAGCGGTCGTCGACCTGCACTTCGCGGAACGACTCGTATACCGCGCCAAGCTTCTGCACGCCCTCGCCGAGCACTTCGCCGGTGCGGAACACAGCGGCGTGGTTCTGCATCACGCGCTGCATGTCGAGGCGGATCTCGGCGGTGCGGCGCGAGCCCTGCGCATTGCGGAACCGGTCGAGGCGGCTGACCGCGAGATCGCCGGCATTCCTCGGCAGCGGCTGGTGCGAGACACCGGGCTTTACGACCGCGGCACAGTGGCGCGCGGCTTCACGCCCGAACACCACCAGGTCGAGCAGCGAGTTGGAGCCGAGCCGGTTCGCACCGTGCACCGACACGCACGCGGCTTCGCCCACGGCCATGAGACCGGGCACGACCGAGTCCGGGTTGCCGCTCCTGAGCGTCACCGCCTCGCCGTGCACGTTGCACGGGATACCACCCATGTTGTAGTGCACGGTCGGCAGCACGGGGATCGGCTCCTTCGTGACGTCCACGCCGGCGAAGATGCGCGCAGTCTCCGCGATACCCGGCAGACGCTCGTGGATCACGGCAGCACCGAGATGCTCGAGGTGCAAATGAATATGGTCCTGGTGCTCGCCGACACCGCGGCCTTCGCGGATCTCGACAGTCATCGAGCGGCTGACGACGTCGCGCGATGCGAGGTCCTTTGCGTTCGGCGCGTAGCGTTCCATGAACCGTTCGCCGGCGGAATTCGTCAGGTAACCGCCCTCGCCTCGCGAGCCTTCGGTGATCAGGCAACCCGCGCCGTAGATGCCGGTCGGGTGGAACTGCACGAACTCCATGTCCTGCAACGGCAGCCCAGCGCGCAGCGCCATGCCGCCTCCGTCACCCGTACAGGTGTGCGCCGAGGTGCAGGAGAAGTACGCGCGGCCATAGCCGCCGGTGGCCACGATCACAGTGTGCGCCCGGAAGCGGTGCAGCGTGCCGTCCGCCATGTTGAGCGCAACGACGCCGCGGCACGCCCCGTTCTCCATGATCAGGTCGATGGCGAAGTACTCGATGAAGAAGCGAGCCTCGTGCTTCAGCGACTGCTGGTAGAGCGTGTGCAGCATCGCGTGGCCGGTGCGATCGGCCGCTGCGCAGGTGCGTTGGGCGATGCCCTTGCCGTAGTGCGTCGTCATGCCGCCGAAGGGGCGCTGATAGATCTTGCCGTCCTCGGTGCGCGAGAACGGCACGCCATAGTGCTCGAGCTCGATCACCGCCGCCGGCGCCTCCTTGCACATGAACTCGATGGCGTCCTGGTCGCCGAGCCAGTCCGAGCCCTTGATGGTGTCGTAGAAGTGAAAGCGCCAGTCGTCCTCGCCCATGTTACCGAGCGCGGCACTGATGCCGCCCTGCGCCGCCACCGTGTGGCTGCGAGTCGGGAACACCTTGGTCAGACAGGCCGTATTGAGGCCGGCCTGAGCGAGACCGAACGTTGCGCGCAACCCGGCACCGCCCGCGCCGACCACCACCACGTCGTACGTGTGATCGATGAAGGCATACGCAGCGGTCATGCCACGACTCCGAAAGCGATGCGCAGCACGGCGAGCACCCCGATGAGGGCGGCCACCACGAGCGCAAACTTGCACGCCACGAGCAGGGCCAGGCGGGTGCCCTTGCTGGCAACGTAGTCTTCCACCACGACCTGCAGGCCGAGGTTCGCGTGATAAGCGGCCACGGCGACGAACAGCACGGCGAGCACGGAACTCACGGGCGAGCGCAGCCAATCGACGACGGATGCATGGCTGGCACCCGGTAGGGACGCCAGCGACACCACGAACCAGAGGCCGAGCAGGACGAGGGCCGCCGCCGTGACCCGCTGCGCGTACCAATGCGAGGCACCGCCCTTCGCGGAACCGAGACCGAGGACGCGACCGAGCGGGCTGCGCAGGCTCATGCGACACGCCCGAGGTGGCGGTCGAGCACGAACCATACGATCAAGGCCAGGAGCACGGCAGCAACCGCCACTGCCCAGCCGCTCTTGCGGGCCGTCTTGAGTTCGAAGCCGTAGCCGAGGTCGAAAAACAGGTGGCGCACGCCGTTCAGCAAGTGATAGCAGAAGGACAGCAACCCGCCGAGCAGCACGACCTGGGTGAGCGGGGAGCCGAAGCAACGCAGCGCGCCGGCGTAAGCGTCGGGGCCGGCGGCAGCGGCCGCAAGCCAGTACACGAGCAGGAAGAAGCAGAAGCTCAGCAGCACGCCGCTGATCCGGTGCAGGATCGAAAGCGTATTCGTGTACTGCCAACGGTAGTGCAGGAACGGGGAAAGCGGCCGCTCAGGCTGCGCCATGCTTCAGTACCTCCGGGAACCAGCCGCTAGAAGTCGATGCAGCGACCGGCTTTTTCCCAGTCGCCGAACCGCGTGGGTTCGGGGCCTTCGCGCCCCCCGATTTCGCGCGGCGGTTGTGGCACCGTCGCCAGGGCCACACCAGACGGATCGACGGGGACCTGCGCAGGCTGGGATTCGGGTTGCTTTTCTGGCATGGGATTCATATGACCGCGCGTAAGTCTGCCAGATACGGCGCGCATTCACCACCTTGAATGGCAAGGGAAATCGGTGGAGGAGATGTGGCCGGAGCGGTGGCGACAGGGACGTTAATCGCGCCTGCGCCGCATGACAACCCGTACAATCCGCGCCACGACCATGACAGACGAAACCACGCAGGCGCTGCGCGCCGTCCTCCTGCCCGACCTGACGGTGCTGCGTGCCACAGGCCCGGATGCCGTCACGTTCCTGCAGGGCCAGTTCACCCACGACACGCGTCTGCTGGCCGACGGCCGCACGCAACTCGCCGCGTGCAACACGTCGCACGGGCGCGTCATCGCGATCGTGCGGCTGCGGCAGACGGACGACGCGATCTACCTGTTGCTGCCGAGCGAACTCGCGGCCAAGGTGCTCACCCACCTGCGCAAATTCGTGCTGCGTGCAAAAGTGGCTCTCGTCCACGCGCACGACTTGCAGGTCGGCGCGATCATGACGGGCTCCACGGACTCCGGCTCCGCGCTGGCGAAGTTCGAAGAAGGCGCGATGACGATGTCGCCCGTGCCCCTGTCGGGGTCGACGGAAGTCGTGACGTTCCAGTACGCGCCGGGGCGCGAGATCGTGGCCGCCCCGCCGGCGGCGTGGCGCGCCATCAGCGGGCTATCGCTGACGCGGCCGAGTCCCCGCGCCGCCGGCGAGTGGCTCGCGGCGGACATCCGCGCGGGGTTGCCGCAGGTCTTCGCCACGACCTCGGAACAGTTCGTGCCGCAGATGCTGAACCTCGACGTGATCGACGGCATCAGCTTCACGAAAGGTTGCTACAGCGGCCAGGAAATCGTCGCCCGCACGCAGAATCTCGGCCGGATCAAGCGGCGGACGCTGCGTTACCGGCTCGCGGCCGGCCCGGCCCCAACGCCGATGCAGGGCCTGTACCTCGACGGCAACAAGGTCTCCGAAGTCCTGATGAGCACGGACGTCGCACTGGGCGCGGAGCTGCTGGCGGTCACGAATCTCGATGCAGGCGGACGGGAACTGCAGCTCGAGGACGGCCGCAAGGCCGTGCCAGCGGAGCTGCCCTACCCGCTTGCAGGCCGGAACTAGCGGGCCGCGCCCTCACTCCGGCTTCATGTGCGGGAACAGCAGCACGTCGCGGATCGACGGTGCGTTCGTGAACAGCATCACCATGCGGTCCACGCCGATGCCGAGACCGGCGGTCGGCGGCAAGCCATATTCCAGCGCCCGCACGTAGTCCGCGTCGTAGAACATCGCTTCCTCGTCGCCGCCGCTCTTGCGCGCCGCCTGCTCGCGGAAACGCGCCGCCTGGTCCTCCGCATCGTTCAACTCGGAGAACCCGTTCGCGAGTTCACGGCCACCCACGAAGAACTCGAAGCGGTCGGTGATGAACGGATCCGAGTCGTTGCGCCGCGCGAGCGGCGACACCTCGGCCGGATACGCGTAGACGAACGTCGGCTGCAACAGCAGATGCTCGGCGGTTTTCTCGAAGATCTCGATCTGCAGCTTGCCGGCGCCGTCCGTCGGCTTGAAACCGCCGATGCCGAGCCCGGTGCATACTCCCCTCAGGTACTCGACGTCCCGCAGCCGGCTGCGCTCGATCCCCGGACTGCACTCGACGATGAGGTCCGCGACCGTGACGCGACGGAACGCCGTGCCGAAGTCGTAGGTGTCACCCTGGTACTGTACCGTGCGGCAACCGCACAGCATGTCGGCCACGCCCTGGAACATGCGCTCGATCATGTCCATCAGGTCGCGATAGTCCGCGTAGGCCTGATAGAGCTCGAGCATCGTGAATTCAGGGTTGTGCCGCGTCGAGAGGCCCTCGTTGCGGAAATTGCGGTTGATCTCGTACACGCGCTCGAAGCCGCCGACGACGAGCCGCTTCAGGTACAGCTCGGGTGCGATGCGCAGGTACATGTCCAGGTCGAGCGCGTTATGGTGAGTGACGAAAGGCTTGGCCACCGCTCCGCCCGGAATCACCTGCAGCATGGGCGTCTCGACCTCCATGAAATCGAGCGCGTCGAGGAAGCGGCGCAGGTACTGGACGATGCGCGTGCGGGCGCGAAAAACCTCGCGGCTCTCGTCGCTCACGATCAAGTCCACGTAGCGCTGGCGATAGCGCTGCTCGACGTCGGCGAGCCCGTGCCACTTGTCCGGCAGCGGGCGCAGCGATTTCACCAGGATGCGCAGCATGTCCACCTTTACCGAGAGTTCGCCGGTGCGCGTCTTGAACAACGTGCCCGCGGCGCCGAGGATGTCACCGACATCCCAGCTCTTGAATTCCTCGTAGGCGGGGCCGAGCGCCTCGCCCTGCAGGAATAGCTGGATGAGGTCCGTGCGGTCCTTGATCTTGGCGAAGCTCGCCTTGCCCATGACGCGCTTCACCATCATGCGGCCGGCCACCGCGACGCGGGTCGGGTGCGCGTCGAGCCACTCAGCCGTGTGCTCGCCGTAGCCGAGGTGCAGCTCCTCGGCCGTCGCGTTGCGGCGAAAATCGTTCGGGAACGCGTTGCCGCGCTCGCGCAGGCGTTCGAGTTTCGCCTGCCGCTCCGCGATCAGGTGATTGACCTCTGCGCCGTCCTCCGTCTTGCCGTTCTGCTCTTCGCTCATTCTCACAGCCCCTGCTTCAGACTGGCCTCGAGGAACGGGTTCAGGTCGCCATCCAGCACAGCCGTGGTGTTGCCGATTTCCACGCCCGTGCGCAGGTCCTTGATGCGCGACTGGTCGAGCACGTAGGAGCGGATCTGGTTGCCCCAGCTCACGTCCGACTTCGCGTCCTCGAGCACCTTGGCGGCCGCATTGCGCTTGTTGACCTCGAGCTCGTACATCTTGGCCTTCAGCATCTTCATCGCGGTGGAGCGGTTCTTGTGCTGGCTGCGCTCGCTCTGGCAGGCGACCACGATGCCTGAAGGGAGATGGCGGATGCGCACCGCGGACTCCGTCTTGTTGACGTGCTGACCGCCGGCGCCGCTCGAACGGTAGACGTCCATCTCGAGGTCCGCCGGGTTGATGTCGATGTTGATGTCGTCATCCACTTCGGGTGAGACGAACACCGAGGCGAACGACGTGTGCCGGCGCGCATTGGAGTCGAACGGACTCTTGCGCACGAGACGGTGCACGCCCGTTTCAGTGCGCAGCCAGCCGTAGGCGTACTCGCCCTCGAAGCGGAGCGTGGCGCTCTTGATGCCCGCGACCTCGCCGCCGTTGCTGTCGATGATTTCGGTCCTGAAACCGTTCTGGTCGCCCCAGCGCAGGTACATGCGCATCAGCATGTGGGCCCAGTCCTGAGCTTCCGTGCCCCCGGCTCCGGCCTGGATGTCGAGAAAGCAGTGGTGGGCGTCCATCTCGCCGGGGAACATGCGCTTGAATTCGAGGCGCGCAATATCGTGCTCGATGCGTGCGGCGTCCTGCTGGACCGCCTGCACGGTGCCCTCGTCACCTTCCGCCTCGGCCAGTTCGAGGAGTTCGCTCGCTTCGCTGATGCCGCCGGTCAGGCGGTCGAGCGTATGGACCACGCCCTCGAGGCTGGTCCGCTCCTTGCCGAGCTCCTGCGCCCGCTCGGGTTTGCTCCAGACCGTCGGGTCTTCGAGCTCCCTCAAGACCTCGGTCAGACGTTCACTGCGCCCCGCGTAGTCAAAGATACCCCCTGAGCGCGACGGTGCGCTGCGAGAGGTCTTCCAGGGAGCGGCGGAGCGGGTTGATTTCCATGGTGCGGGGTCTGGGTTCGAGGGCGCGCATCGAGCCCATGAGTTTATCACGGGCGGCCGGACACTCTGCCCTGAGGCCGTCAGCTCGGAGCTTCTGCCGGCGTCAGCCACTCCGCCACGAGTTGCAGCTTACTGACTCGCGTGTAGTCGTCGATCCCCGTCCGGTAGACGAGCTCGACCGCATCCTGCGCCCGGATCGGGGCCGCCAGGGGATCGTCCAGGTAGCGGAAAGCGATCGCATCGACGATTTCGCCCGACGCCGCGCGCACGCGCAGCTTGAGGTGCCGTTCGCCGACGATGCGGGTGTCCACCACCCCGAAGCGTCCGTCGAACGAAGGCTCGGGGAAACCGGACCCCCACGGGCCGCCCTCGCGCAGGGCCGCCGCGGTGTCGACCGTGAACTCGCCCGGTTGCAGTTCCCCGTCCGTATGGAGGTTGCCGGAGAGCGTGTCCTCGTCGATCCAACGTGCCACTTCCGCCGTGAATGCGCGCTCGAATTGCGGGAGTTGCTCCTCGCGCAACGTCATGCCGGCCGCCATGGCGTGGCCGCCGAATTTGTCCAGCAAGCCGGGGTGCCTGGTGGCCACCGCGTCGAGCACGTCGCGCACGTGCACCCCCGGCACCGAACGCGCCGAGCCCTTGATCCAGCCCGGTTGCTCGGACGGCGCAAACGCGATCACCGGCCGGTGCAGGCGATCCTTCAGGCGGGAGGCCACGAGTCCGATCACGCCCTGGTGCCAGCTGCCGTCGTACACGCACAGACCGGCCGGCATCTGCCCGGCGAACGACCCGACTCTCGCGTCCAGCTGCGCCAGGGCCTCGAGCTGCATTTTCGTCTCGAGCTGGCGCCGATCGGCATTGAGTCGCACGAGCCGCGCAGCCAGCTCCCTGGCCTCGGCAGGATCATCGGTCAGCAGGCAATGAATGCCCTGCGTCATGTCCTCCAGCCGTCCGGCCGCATTGAGCCGCGGCCCCGCCTGGAACGCGAGGTCCTGACCAACCACGCTCGACACAGTGCGGTTCGTGAATTCGAGCAGCGCCCGCAAGCCCGGCGAGCAGCGTCCCGCCCGGATTCGTCGCAGCCCCTGCGAAACGAGGATGCGGTTATTCAGGTCGAGCGGGACGACGTCGGCCACCGTGCCCAGCGCGACGAGGTCCAGCAGGTCGGCGGTGTTGGCGTCGACGCCGTCGCGGACCTTTCCCTGCTCGCGCATGCGGCGGGTCAGCGCGGCCATGACATAGAACGCCACACCGACTCCCGCAAGTGCCTTGGAGGCGAATGCTTCGCCGGGCGCATTGGGATTGACGATGCAAGCGGCCTCCGGCAACTCGCTGCCTGGCAGGTGATGGTCGGTGACCAGCACGTCGATGCCGAGGCGCCGGGCCTCGCGCACGCCCTCGAGCGACGAGATGCCGTTGTCCACAGTGACGATCAGGCTCGGTTTGCGCCCGGCCGCGACGCGCACGATCTCGGGGGTCAGGCCGTAACCGAACCGGAAGCGATCGGGCACCAGGAAGTCGGGATCTGCAAATCCCAGCTTGCGCAGCTGACGCATCATCAGCGTGGTGCTCGTCGCGCCGTCGGCGTCGAAGTCCCCGATGACGAGCACCTTGCCGCCGCTCTCGAAGCGCTCGATGAGCAGGGCGACGGCTTGCTCGACACCGCCCAGCGAGGTTACGGGCAACAGGCGCTCGAGACCGAGGTCGAGTTCGTGCGCCCCGGCCATCGGTCGCGCGGCATAGACACGGCGCAGGACAGGATGCAGGGCCGGGGGCAGACTCGCGGCGAGTTCGGCGCAGGCGTCACGACGGAGAATCCGGCGGCGGCTCATGGGCGGGCCTCGGCGATCCGCGCGGGCCGGCGCCAGCAGCGCCAGCGGGAACGCGCGTCCATGACGACGACCGTCGCTCCGGTCCGGATTTCGAGGGCCCGACAGCGGCCGCCCGCGACGGCAGCGCGCGCCGCCTGGAGTACCGTGGCGTCGATATCACACAAGGCTGTTTCATACGCACGATCGCCCGGCTGAGCGAGTGCGATCAGCGCGCCCGCGATGGGTCGCTCGAGCCGGGCAGCCGCCTCTGCCGCCGGCAGCGATTGCGCGCCGTGCAGGCGCCACAATCCCGTGAGCCACGCGTCGTCGGTGGCCAGCACCGGGAGTCTCTTGGGCGCAGGCGGCGTGAGGGAACCGAAGCCCCACATCCAGAGCGAATTGACCGACAGCCGGCCGCCGCGCGTACGTCGTTCGTTGACGGGATGCTCGTGGAGCAGCATCTGGATCTCGTTCATGAGGCCGCGGATCGCGGCACCATCGCGCCCTGCCGGCATGTAATCCCGCACGTTTCGTCCGACGACCTGCGCCGGCTCAAACGTGTTGCACTCGATCGGCTCGGCACACTGCAGCGACCAGAGTTCCGGTGAATTTGCGCGGAGTACGAAACCCGTGCCGGCAAGATGGCGGTTGATCGTCTCCAGCAGGGCCGCCGATTCCTCGGCGGATACACTGAGGTTCTGCAAGGCCGCGAGGCGCAGGTGATCGATCGCAGCCGCGAGGTGCACCGGTTGCGCGACGGCCCACGACCCTTGAGGCGTCGCCGCCTGAAAGGCGGCTCGCACGGTGGGCCCCGCCGGAAACCGCCCGCCCACGTACTCTCCGAGCCCGGTCGACGCGAGCAGCCAGTCTCGCCAGGGGTTCGTGACCGGCCGGCGTTGCGCGGCACGAGCGACGAGCCACCGCATCGCGGGCAACGACGGTTCGACGCCGGACTCGCGGGCGTCGTGCAGCGCGTCTTCCCACCAGGGGAGCACTACTCGCACCGGCAACGGGCCGCGACGATCGCTCAATCCGTGTCTCCTCAGGGCCGCCCGGCCGATGACCGGAACGCGGGCATCCGGTATGGTACCTGCATGAAGCTGAGCCTCGACCTGCCGGCCCGCATTCACGTCATTCGCGCTTACGCGCCGGGTGAAATTCGCGTCGGCGACGTCGTCTATCACGCCAGCCTGATCGTGACAGCCGCGTCCCTGATCGAAGACTGGCGCCCGACCAGCATGGCGGACCTGCAGCCGGCCGACTTCGAGCCGATCCTCGCCCTCAGGCCCGAGGTGCTGCTGGTCGGTTCCGGGGCCCGGCAGCAGTTCCCCGATCGAGCGATCCTCGCGTCGCTGTATGCCGCTCGCATCGGCTTAGAGATCATGGACACGGGCGCCGCCTGCCGCACCTACAACGTGCTGGTCGCCGAGGGCCGCGAGGTCGCCGCCGCACTGATTCTCTAAGAGGTGCCGGCTTTAGACGTTTCGGCGCCGCCAACGAAACGTTTAAACGTTTAGACCCGGCACCTCCTAACTCAAGCCGTGGAGCAACGGCACGAAGGTCACGGGTCCGAGAATCTCGCGCTCGAGACGGTCGCCGCGCCGCGTAACCCGCAGCAACTGCTGCTCCCGGTCCGGGCCGACGGGAATGATCAACCGGCCACCATCCCCGAGTTGCTCGAGCAGCGGCGTGGGCACCGCGTACGCCGCCGCCGCGCAGATGATGCCATCGAACGGCGCATGGGCCGCCCAGCCCTCGAATCCATCGCCATGTTTCATGTGCACATTGGCAAGACGCAGTTCGCGCAGGACGCGCCGCGCGCGCGTCTGCAACGCTGCCACGCGCTCGATGCTGTACAGCGTCACCACCAGCGGGGCGAGCACGGAGCTCTGGTAGCCGCACCCGGTGCCGACCTCCAGCACCTTGCGTGGCGAGCCGCCTTCGAGCAGGGCCTCGGTCATGCGGGCCACGATGAACGGTTGCGATATCGTCTGGCCGTGACCGATCGGCAAAGCGGTGTCCTCGTAGGCGCGGCTCGACAGCGCCTCGTCCACGAACAGGTGCCGCGGCACGGCACGAATGCGTTCCAGCACCGGCTCGCTGGTGATCCCCTGCTCGCGCAGTCGTGCGATCAGCCGGTCGCGCGTGCGAGCGGAGGTCATGCCGATACCCGTGACTTTGCGCTGGTCGCTCAAGCGGCTCTCCGGGCTCAACCGTCACGCCCGCGCAGCCAGTCGCCGATGTCGACGATGGCAGCGTGCCGCGTGAGATCGACCTGCAGCGGCGTCACTGAGACGTACCCCTCGCTCACCGCGTGAAAGTCGGTGCCCTCGGCCGTATCGGCGCCCTCGCCCGCCGGCCCTACCCAATAGACCTGCCGACCGCGCGGATCGACGGCACGAATGACGGGCTCCGATCGATGCCGGTGGCCGAGCCGCGTCGCCTGGATGCCGCGCAGCTGCTCGTAAGCCAAGTCCGGCACGTTGACGTTGAGAATCATCGAACTGTGCAGCGGCACGCGGGTAAGACGCATCACCAGTTCGCTCGCGACGCGCGCGGCCGTCTCGAAATGCCGCCCGTCACGCACGACCAGCGAAATCGCCATGGTCGGCAGGCCGAGGAAGCGACCTTCCACCGCCGCCGCGACTGTGCCGGAATACAGCACATCGTCGCCGAGATTGGCGCCGTCGTTGATTCCTGAGACGACCATGTCGTGCTCGAAATCGAACAACCCCGATATCGCCAGGTGCACGCAGTCCGTTGGCGTGCCATTGACGTAATACATTCGCTCGCCGTAGGGAATCACGCGCAGCGGCACATCGAGGGTGAGCGAATTGCTGGCGCCGCTGCGATTGCGATCCGGGGCCACGACGGTGACGTCGGCAAGCGGACGCAACGCGACGGCCAGGCTTTCCAGCCCTTCGGCGCGGTATCCGTCGTCGTTACTGACCAGTATTCTCAATCGTGGGACCGTGCTGATTCCAGGGCCCCAGGGATGGCGGGGTTGGCCGCAAACGCGGCGCAACTATACTGGAATCCTCGTGGCTGCCGGAAACGAACTCTTTCAGGCCTGAAGCATGTCCGAAGACGACGCAAGAATCTTCCGCAAGGCCATGAACGGCGTGCGCCCCTTGCCCGCGTGCAAGGCCGCGCCGGCGCCGCCAAAGCCGCGGGCACAGACGCGCTTTCCGCGTGCCGGGCGCGGCAGCCTGCTGCGGGAAGGCCAGCCACTGCCTCTTGATCTGGCGACGCTCGACGGCGACGACCACGTCGCGTTCAGGCGCGCAGGTGTTCGCGAGGACGTCCTGCGAAAACTGCGCCGGGGCCAGTTCGCCGTCGAAGGCGAGATCGATCTGCACGGACTGCGCCGGCACGCCACCCACGCGGCCTTGCGCGAATTCATCGGCATGGCCATTGCACGGCGCCTGCGCTGCGTGCGCGTGATCCACGGCAAGGGACTGCGCTCCGGGCCGGGTGGCCCGGTGCTCAAGCACGCAGTGAACGACTGGTTGACCCGCATCGAGAACGTGGCGGCCTTCGCCTCGGCCCGACCCGTCGATGGAGGTACGGGCGCCGTGTACGTGCTGCTGACACTGCCGCCAGCGCCGCCGCGGCCTCATCGCGACTAAGGGTTCAATCCTCGCCGCCTTCGCCCACATCCCACGCATCGGCCAGCAGTTCGTGGAGCACCGCCGTCGCGAAGGTGCCGCGTGGCAGCGTGAATTCGAGCAGCAGGTCCGCTTCGTCGCTGTGCCATCGGCACTCCCGCACCGGCAGTCGCAGGCTGCGTCGTTCGTGTTCCAGCCCCTGCCCTGCCAGCAACTCGATCAGCGCGGCTTCGCCTTCGAGAGCCCGCGCCTCCACCTCGAGCACCTCGCCCGTCACGGGTACGGAGCCGCGTCCGGGCAGTGGACCGCTGGGATGCACGTCCATCGCCTCACACCGCGCAACCATGTCGGCGTCGAGGGTCGGAGCCGGGAAGAAGCTGCGCTTGCCGTCGAGCATCACGGCCTCCCCTGGCAGCAACCGGTCCCAGTCGCCGCGGCGCACGCGGGCCGCCAGCACGGCATTGAACATCTGGCTGCGCGCTGCGGAGAGCGCAAAACCGCGCTGTGCGCGATCGCGCGGCGGAGCGCCGCCGGCAGCCCAGTCGCGAGCCCGCTGCAGGTTCGCCCCCTCACGCCCGAAGCGCTGCGGACCGAAATAGTTCGGCACGCCGAGCGCTGCGATGCGCTGCAGGCGGGCCTCGACTGCGGCGCGCTCGCCCGAGAGATCGCGTATGCGCAGCGCGAAGCGATTGCCCCGGTGCGAGCCCGGCCGCAACTTGCGGCCGTGCCGCTCGGCCGCCAGCACGCGATAGCCTGCGCCGGAGTGAGCCAGCATCGGTTCGAGCGGCTCGTCCACGGGGACCGGCACCGTGTAGGCCTGCACTGTCACGGCCTGGCGGTCCTTGTGGCCGGCAAAGCCGACGTCGCGCACGGCGACGCCTGCCGCGCGCGCCAGTCGCGAGGCGACCCAGCCACTGTTGGCGCCGCGCTTCTCGACCGTGAGGAGGACGTGGCTACCGGCCCCATCCGGCTCGAAACCCAGCACCTCCTCGACCCGGAAGTCCTCGGGCTCGGTGCGGATCCGGCCGGTCACCGGCGGCACGCCGTGCGCCGCGGGCAAGCCCGCACCGCCGGAGCTCGTCAATGCCCGTGCGTCCCGTCACCGGCGTGCTCGAGCAGCACGATCGCCTGGCAGGCGATGCCCTCGCCGCGGCCGAGCGCCCCGAGTCCCTCGTGGGTCGTCGCCTTGATGTTGACGTGCTCGACACGCGCACCGATATCGTCGGCGATGTTCGCGCGCATCTGCGCCCGATGATTGCCGAGTCGCGGCGACTCAGCGATCACGGTCAGGTCGGCATTGGCCAGCCGCCAGTCGTGCTGTTTCAGCAGCGCAGCGCAGTGCCTCAGGAATACGCGACTGTCCGCGCCCTGCCAGCGGGGGTCCGTATCCGGAAAATGCTGGCCGATGTCGCCGAGCCCCATCGCGCCGAGCAATGCATCGCAGAGCGCATGCAACAGCACGTCTCCGTCCGAATGTGCACGGATGCCCTGCGGGTGAGGAATCCGCACTCCGCCGAGCATCACGTGATCGCCGGGCCCGAACGCATGCACGTCGTAACCTGATCCCACCCTCATGCTTGTCCCCCTCTGTCGAGAATCGCCGCCGCAAGCGACGCGTCCTCCGCACTCGTGACCTTGATGTTGTCGCCATGGCCTCGCACCAACCGTGGACGCAGCCCGATGGCTTCGATGGCCGAGGCCTCGTCCGTCACCGGTCGCTCACGTTCGAGGCACAGCGCAAGCGCTCGCTTCAACAGTCCGTAGCGGAACATCTGCGGCGTCAGCGCCCGCCACAGGCCCTCGCGCGCCACCGTCCGCGCCGCGCGTCCCAGGTCGTCCGCCGCTTTGAGGGTGTCGCTCACCGGTATCGCGAGCAGTCCGCCGACCGGGTCGTCGCCGACCTCGCGCAGCAGGGTCGCGAGATCTTCGCGCCGCAAGCAAGGCCGGACCGCGTCATGCACCAGCACCCAGTCCGCATCGCGCGCCTCGCCGCTCAAGGCCTCGAGCGCCCGCGCGACTGACGACTCGCGCTGCGTCCCGCCGAGGCACGAGCGAACGCGCGCGTCACGCGCTTCGGGCAGCCGGCGCCAACGCCGGTCGCCGCTCGCGAGGGCCACGACGATGCCCGTAATCGAGCGCTCGGCGAGCAGGGCGCGCAAGGTCCAGGAGAGCATCGGCTGCCCCAGCAAGGGCGCGTACTGTTTGGGGGTTCGTCCGCCGAATCGGTCGCCGCGCCCGGCCGCCGGGACGATTGCCCAGCGGCGCACCGCCGTGTTCATCTCACGTCAGCCTGGGCCGTTCGTTTCTCGCGAGGTATCGCCGGCGCCTGCCCGGCAGAGGCCGGAGGCACGACCTGGAAGAACGTCTCGTTATTGCCGACCATGCCGAGGTCGGTGCGCGCACGCTCCTCGATGGCGGCGCGGCCTTCCTTGAGGTCGCGCACTTCAGCAGCCAGCGTGCTGTTGCGCTCCCGCAGTCGATCGTTCTCTTCGGTTTGAATCTTGATCGCCTGCTCGAGGCGCCAGACGTCCCGCCGGCCGTCCGGGGACACCCAGACACGGTACTGCAGCGCGAGCAGCGCTGCGATCAGGAAGCCGGCCACGATCCGCATCGTCATGGGCGCGAGAGATTAGCAGAATCCACGCCGATTGCAGCTGATATGCGCGCCATCGCGTCAGGCGCAGCCGACCGACAGCGGTACCGGGAACGCCTCGCGACCCGCGTAGCTCGCCGCCGCCCCGAGCTCCGCCTCGATGCGCAGGAGCTGGTTGTACTTGGCGACGCGGTCCGACCGGCAAAGCGACCCAGTCTTGATCTGGGTGGCGCGCGTGGCCACGGCAATGTCGGCAATGGTGCTGTCCTCGGTCTCGCCGGAACGATGCGAAATCACCGACGAGTAACCGGCCTCAGTAGCCATGTCGATCGCGGCCAGGGTCTCGGTCAGAGTCCCGATCTGGTTCGGCTTGATCAGGATCGAATTGGCGATACCGCGAACGATGCCCTCGCGCAGGATGCGGGTGTTGGTGACGAAGATGTCGTCACCGACGAGCTGCACCTTGCGGCCCAGCCGTTGCGTGAGCAGCGACCAGCCGTCCCAGTCGCCTTCCGCCATGCCGTCCTCGACGGTGATGATCGGGTAGCGGGCGACGAGCCCGTCGAGATAGTCCACGAACTGGGCGGACGTGAACTGCCGTCCTTCCGATTCGAGGTTGTAGATGCCGTCCTGGTAGAACTCGGATGCGGCGGCATCGAGTCCCAGGCAAACGTCGCGGCCCGGCCTGTAGCCCGCACGCTCGATGGCCTGCAATATCGTTTCGAGCGCCGCCTCGTTCGACGGCAGGTTCGGCGCGAAGCCGCCCTCGTCACCCACAGCGGTCGCCAGGCCGCGCTCGTGCAGCACCTTCTTCAAGGTGTGGAAGATCTCGGCCCCGTACCGCAGCGCCTCCGCAAAATTCGGTGCGCCGACCGGCAGCACCATGAATTCCTGGATGTCCACGCTGTTGTCCGCGTGGGCGCCGCCGTTGATGATGTTCATCATCGGCACCGGCATGACCATGGGGCCCGCCCCGCCAATCAGGCGATAGAGTCCCTGCCCGCTCGCGCGCGCGGCGGCATGGGCCGCGGCCAGCGAGATTGCGAGCACCGCGTTGGCGCCGAGGCGTGACTTGGCCTCGGTGCCGTCGAGGTCGATCATCCGCTGATCGAGCCCCGGCTGGTCGCGCACGTCGAAGCCGAGCAGCGCGCTGCGCAGTTCGCCGTTGGCATTGGCCACGGCCTTCAGCACACCTTTGCCGAAGTAACGCGACTTGTCGCCGTCGCGCAGTTCTACGGCTTCGCGTGTGCCGGTCGACGCGCCGGACGGCACGGCGGCACGGCCCATCACTCCGCCGTCGAGGCGGACGTCGGCTTCCACGGTCGGGTTACCGCGCGAATCCAGGATTTCGCGCGCCTCGATGTCCACGATTCTGGTCATAGCGTCGATTCCTCAAAAGGCCGCTTCTTGGCGGCGGCATCCAGATCCTTGAGCACCTCGAGCAGCGAGCGCATGCGATCGAGCGGCCAGGCGTTCGGCCCGTCGGAGAGCGCCTTGGCCGGGTCGGGGTGCGTTTCCATGAAGAGCCCGGCTACGCCGGCCGCGACGGCCGCACGGGCGAGCACGGGGACAAATTCGCGCTGCCCGCCGGACGAGGCGCCCTGGCCGCCGGGAAGCTGCACGGAATGCGTGGCGTCGAAGACGACCGGAGCGCCGGTCTCGCGCATCACCGCGAGCGAGCGCATGTCCACGACGAGGTTGTTGTAACCGAAGGTGAAACCACGCTCGCAGACCAGCACCTGCTCGTTGCCGGTGGAGCGTGCCTTCTCGACGACGTTGCGCATCTCCCAGGGCGAAAGGAACTGGCCCTTCTTGATATTGACCGGCTTGCCCTGCCCCGCGGCGCTCAAGATGAAATTCGTCTGGCGGCACAGGAACGCGGGCGTCTGCAGCACGTCGACGACGCTGGCGACCTCGGCCATCGGCGTGTCCTCATGTACGTCCGTGAGCACCGGCAGGGCCAGCTGCCGCTTGACCTCGGCCAGTATCCGCAGCCCTTGCTCGATGCCGGGCCCGCGAAAACTCCTGCCGGAGGAGCGATTCGCCTTGTCGTAAGACGCCTTGAAAATATAGGGGATGCCGAGCGCGGCGGTGATTTCCTGCATGCGCCCGGCGATGTCGAGCACCAGAGCCTCACTCTCGACGACACAAGGCCCGGCAATCAGGAAGAAGGGCCGGTCGAGCCCCGTCTCAAACCCGCAGAGCTTCATGCGCCGGCCGCCACCGGCAGCTGGGCGGCACGGTAGTCGCGGGCTGCGCGGATGAACCCAGTGAATAACGGATGGCCGTCACGCGGCGTCGAGCGGAACTCGGGGTGGTACTGGCTTGCGACGAAGAACGGGTGCCCCGGCAGTTCGATGATCTCGACCAGCCCGTCGCGCGAGAAGCCCGAGAAACGCAAACCGGCGTTCATCAGCCGCTGCAGGTAGGTATTGTTGAACTCGAAGCGGTGGCGATGCCGCTCGCGGATCACGTCCGCGCCGTACACCGAGTGCGCCAGCGAGCCGTGTGAGATCCGCACCTCCTGCGCCCCGAGCCGCATTGTGCCGCCGAGGTGCGAGCGTTCGTCGCGCGCCTCGACCGTGCCCTTCTGGTCCTGCCACTCGGTAATCAGCGCAATCACGGGATGCTTTGATGCCTTGTTGAACTCCGTGCTGTGCGCGCCTTCGAGCCCGGCAACGTTACGCGCGAATTCGATGATCGCGAGCTGCATGCCGAGACAGATGCCCAGGTATGGAATCCGGTGTTCGCGCGCGTAGCGCACCGCCTGGATCTTGCCCTCGATGCCGCGCTCGCCGAAGCCGCCTGGCACCAGGATGGCGTCCATCCCGGCGAGGGCCGCAGCGCCGTTCTTCTCGATGTCGGTCGCTTCGATGAAATCGATGTTGACCCGCGTGCGGGTGCGCAGGCCGGCGTGAGTGAGGGCCTCGCAGAGCGATATGTAGGCGTCGCGCAGATTGACGTACTTGCCGACCATCGCGACGTTGACGGTGAGGTCGGGATTGCCCTTGGCCGCAACGACCTGCTGCCATTCCTTCAGGTCGGCGGGTGGCACCTGCAGTCCGAGCTTCTCGCACACGATCTCGTCGAGGTGCTGCTCGTGCAGCAGCGAGGGGATCTTGTAGATGTCGTCGGCATCGACCGCCGAGAACACCGCACGCTCCTCGACGTTGGTGAACAGCGCGATCTTGCGGCGATGCTCGGCCGGCAGCGGGTCCTGGCAGCGGCACAGCAGCACGTCGGGCTGGATGCCGATCGAGCGCAGTTCCTTCACCGAGTGCTGCGTCGGCTTGGTCTTGATCTCGCCCGACGTCGCGATGTACGGGATCAGCGTCAGGTGCATGTACAGGACGTTGCTGTGGCCCATCTCCACGCCGAGCTGGCGGATCGCCTCGAGGAACGGCAGCGACTCGATGTCGCCCACCGTTCCGCCGATTTCGACCATGCAGACGTCGGCGTCGCCGGCACCCATGCGGATGCACTGCTTGATCTCGTCGGTGATGTGCGGAATCACCTGCACCGTGGCACCGAGGTAATCGCCGCGGCGCTCCTTGGCGATGACGCGTTCGTAAATGCGCCCGGTCGTGAAGTTGCTGTTGCGGCCCGTTGTCGTGCGCACATAGCGCTCGTAATGGCCAAGGTCGAGGTCGGTCTCGGTGCCGTCGTCGGTGACGAACACTTCGCCGTGCTGGAACGGGCTCATGGTGCCCGGGTCGACGTTGATGTAGGGGTCGAGCTTGACCATCGCGACCTTGAGGCCGCGGGCCTCGAGTATGGCGCCCAGGGAAGCTGCCGCGATGCCCTTGCCCAGCGAGGAAACCACACCGCCGGTCACGCAGATAAATTTGGTCATAGGGGTCACCGTCGCAGGGATTGCACGACGGGAGAGCAGTCTAAAGTATCGGGGGGTGCTCTGGCCAGTTGAAAGCGATCACTTCTGCTTCGGTGAGCAGCGGGCGGCCGTGCCAGCACACGCGCCATGATGGCTCACCCGGTAGCGCCGCAAACTCCGCCGCGCAGGAAATATCGGCGACTGCGACGATTTCGCCCGCAGCGCGGAGGAGCGGAATGACATCCCTGCGCCACGGCAGCACACCACGGTCCTGAAACCACTTGCGCAACGGCCGCCGGTGTGCTCGGCCGGCCGGTTGAAACATGCTGCCCTCCATGCGCGCAACGACGTCCAAAGCGGCGGGCAGCCGGGCGCGGCTCAGGCCCAGACCAACGTCGGCCACGAGCTCCAGGGACGAGTCGTCTGCCAGCGGGAACACCAGCGTCTGTGCCGGTCGCCACTCGCCTGTCCGGAATCCCGACGCCAGCGGCGCCTCCGCGTGCAGTCGTTCTCGATAGCGGCGCACGACCGCTCCCGGCCACTCGGCCACAGGGATGCGGTCCGGTGCTGCGACCCTCATGTCGTGCCGCAAGGCGGCGAGCGTCCGCGCCGCGGGCGCAGGAAGCGCAAGGCGCCGGAGCCAAGCGCGCAGCGCGGCCCTCTGGCGTGCATCCGGCAGCGCGTGCAACCGCGCCAGCGACAGCGCAGCCCCCTCGGCCACTGCGCGCAGGTCCGCCGTCGCCAGCACGTCCTCGAGTTCCAGGGCATCGGCGGCGTACTCGGCAACGCGTGCTGCGGTACGCGCCACCGACGGCCACCGGCGACGCATCGCCGGCAGCACTGCGAGGCGCAGGTAATTGCGGTCGTAGCGCGTGTCGAGATTCGACGGGTCCTCGAGCCAGGAGAGTCCGGCCTGCGTCGCCCAGGCCTGCAAGCCATCCCGCGGGAAGTTGAGCATGGGACGCGCATGCCATCCCGGCCCGAAAGCTGCCCTGCGCTGCATGCCGGCAACTGCGCGGAGCCCGCCGCCGCGCAACCACTGCAGCAGAATCGTCTCGAGCTGGTCGTCGGCATGGTGTGCCGTAAGCAGCACCTCACCCGAGCCGAGCTGTGCCTCGAGCGCGGCATAGCGAGCCATGCGTGCGGCTGCCTCCGGACTCTCGCCGTGGGCCGCCGCGGCAGCGACACGAATGTCCTCCAACGGCACACCGAGCCTTGCAGCGAAGGATCGGCAGGCGGCCGCCCACCGCGCGGAGTCCATGTGCAAAGCGTGATCGACGTGAATCGCCCGCAGGGGACCAGGGAGCTGCTGCGCGTCGCGCAGCCGCGCGAGGCTGGCAAGCAGAACCGTGGAATCGAGTCCGCCGCTCAGGGCGACACAGAATCCGGCATGCGGCGGACTGGCTACGCCCGCGAGGCAGTCTTCCAACGCACGCAGGAGCCGCTCTGGCGAGAACGACACCCCGCCCTCATGAGCCGGCGCGATACACGCCCTGCCCTCGCAGCCGGGCGTAACGCTTCTCGACGAGCTCGTCCGGGCTCAGTGGCTCGACCTGCCCGAGGTACTTGAGCAGCGCAACCTTCAGCGCGTCGGCCATGACTTGCGGATCGCGATGCGCACCGCCAAGCGGCTCGTGCAGGATTTCGTCCACCAACCCGAGCTTGTCGAGGCGCTCGGCGGTGATCCCCATGGCGTCAGCCGCGAGTTCCTTCTTGTCGGCGCTCTTCCAGAGGATCGAAGCGCAGCCTTCGGGCGAGATCACGGAATACACGCTGTACTGGAGCATGATCAGCCGGTCGCAGACGCCGACCGCCAGCGCACCGCCCGAGCCGCCTTCGCCAATCACGGCGGTGATGACCGGAACGCGCAGCGTGGCCATCTCGAACAGGTTACGGGCAATCGCCTCGCTCTGGTTGCGCTCCTCTGAGCCGACGCCGGGATACGCACCGGGCGTGTCGATGAGCGTGATGACGGGAATCTGGAAGCGCTCCGCGAGCTTCATCAGGCGCAACGCCTTGCGATACCCCTCTGGCTTCGGCATGCCGTAGTTGCGGCGCACCCGTTCCTTGGTGTCGCGGCCCTTCTGGTGACCGATGAGCAGCACGGGCCTGCCGTCGAGGCGCGCGAGGCCGCCGATGATCGCCTGGTCGTCCGCGTACATGCGGTCGCCGTGCAGCTCCTGGAACTCGTCGAAGATCATCGACGCGTAGTCGAGCGTATAAGGGCGCTGGGGGTGGCGCGCGAGCTGCGCGACCTGCCAGGGCGTCAGGCTGGCAAAGATGCTGGTCGTAAGCGCGCGGCACTTGGCCCGCAGGCGCGCGATTTCCTCGCCGACGTTGACCTCGGCGTCGGAGGACACGAACCGCAGCTCGTCTATCTTCGCCTCGAGCTCGGCGATGGGCTGCTCGAATTCAAGGAAACTCAATGCCATAGGGCGCGGAGGATGCCGCAGGCGTGGCGTGGGCGCAAATTCGCCTTGGTTCGGTCGGTTGCTTGGTCACCTCGCCTGGCCTTCGCATCCGGGGTCGATTCGCCGGGACGCCGTAAATCCGTCCGTGGAGGCTCCGGCCGCGACGTCCTGTCGCGGACGGCCCGGCAAACCGACCCCGGACCCGCAGGCCGCGCAGCGCGGCGCAACGCGAGTCGCGCAGCCGGACGAGGCGCCCAAGGCGGTTCGGATGTGGTTCAGCGGGCCGTCCGCGGCATGGACGCCGCGGCCGGAGCCCACAGGGATGTGTTTACGGCGTCCCGGTGAACCACATCCGGACAGCCCAGGCGCCGCATCGCGATCATGCAGCGCCACCGCATGCGCCGGGTCAGCTCTCGACGCGCGGGGCGTACATCACCTCGACACCCTCGGGGCCCACCAGCACGCCGAGGCGCTCGATCAGCTCGCGCGAAGGCCGTACTTTCCAGTCTTCGCCGAACTGGACGATCGCCGACGCGTCGCCGCTCGCATAGCGCACGGCCACCGCACAGCGCCCGCCCTGGCTCGGTTTCAAAGCCTGTTCGATCGCGGTGACCAGCTTGCGCGCATCGCCGTTGCGCGCCGCGGCGGGCCAGCGCAGCACGAGCCGCCTGGCGAACTGCTCGCGCGCCTGGTCGACGTCCATGATGCGTTTGGCGCCGAGCCGCCAGTCGTCGATGAAATCGTCCCAGCGCAGGCTGCCGTCCACGACGAGGATTGCGTCCCGCGCGACCAGCGCGCGGTACTGCTGGTACACGTCCTCGAACATCGTCACCTCGAGGCGGCCGCTGCGATCGTCGAGAATGAAACTCGTGCGCCCACCCCGCTTGCGCACCTCGAGCACGAGCCCGGCGACGGTGACGCTGCGACCCGGAGTCTTCCAGGGGTTGCCTTCCCCCGCTCCCACCGGCTTCGCGCCGCCGATGTCGACGATGCGCCCGCTGATGATCGGCTTCAGTTCGCGCTCGTACTCGGTGATCGGATGGCCGGTGAGGAACAAGCCGAGGGTCTCGCGCTCGCCTGCCAGGCGCACGGCTTCTCCCCAGTCGGGCAGGCTCTCCTCGAGTTCGCTGGCCGGTGAATCGTGCGGGCCCGCGAGCGCTGGCGCAGGGTCAGCAAGACCGAACAAGTCCGTCTGGCCCGCCTCGCGCGCTCGGGTAGTCTGGTCGGCAGCCTGCATGGCTGCCGGGAGCCGATGCATCAGCGTGGCACGGTTGACGCCGAGCGAGTCGAACGCACCTGCGCGGATGAGCGCCTCCAGGACGCGGCGGTTCACCCGATTGAGGTCGAGCCGACGGCACAGATCACGAATGTCGCGGAACGGCCCGCCCGCCTCGCGCTCCACCAGCATGTTCTCGACCGCCGCCTGACCCACGCCCTTGATCGCGCCGAGGCCGTAGCGGATGGCCTTCGGGCCCGACACCGTGAACATGTA
>Ga0315283_10000605_pt1 | contig 26857 bp, 23 predicted proteins | sample YL17G09_0_MG_FD_204541 | JGI IMG/M metagenome (GOLD analysis project Ga0315283, IMG submission 204541) | Sediment microbial communities from Yellowstone Lake, YNP, Wyoming, USA - YL17G09_0 | ecosystem: Environmental > Aquatic > Freshwater > Lake > Sediment | place: USA: Wyoming | collected...
TCGAGAAACTCCTCGAGCAGGATTTCACCGGGGTGAAACGGGTTCTTCGGTTGCTTTGCCATGATTCGTTGCTCCGTCAGTGGTAGTCGACGATCTGCACGTCGAACGCGTTGCCACCGCTCCATCGGAAGACCACTCTCCAGCTTCCGCCTCGCGGCTCGATCCCGCAACCCTCTCTGGGGCGGTTGGCGCCGAATCTGATCGCTTCGACAGGAATCGCGACCATCGGCAGCGCGCACAGCGGCGTAGGGTGGCTTCGTCCATCCATCGCAGGGACGCGAGGCCATGGCGAGCGCAGTACGACGAATATGGGCGACAGGTAGAGAGAACAGACTTCACGGACTTGCCAGACCTGAACCGCCCCGGCATTCCCGGAGACTCCAGACTTTGGGAGGAAGGGCCGTCGCTATCATCCGCGCGAGCAGGACAGCGCTGGGTAATGGGTCAGACATCCCAGTTAGTGCGCCCCGGTCTTGACACCCCCAGTTGGTAGGTATAATAACCACCATGAAGAGTGATGACTTGATCCGGGAGCTGAAGAAAGCGGGCTGGACCGAGGATCGGGTATCGGGCAGTCATCATATTTTCAAGCATCCCACGATAGCGGGTCACCTTACGGTGCCGCATCCCAAAAAGGATTTGGGTAAGGGGTTGGTGCACAAGATCAGGAAACAGGCGCGATTGAAATGAAATTCACAATTGCAATTGAAGCGGGTACGAAGAAAAACGCTTTCGGCGTGGTCGTACCGGATTTGCCGGGCTGCTTCAGTGCCGGCGATACCGTCGAGGAAGCCTTCGATAAGGCGCGGGAGGCGATCGAAGCTCACTGCGAGGTCTTGGCCGAGAGCGCGAAGAAACTGCCGCAGCCCAAGCCGATGACCGCATGGCAGGCGGATCGTGAGTACAAAGGCTGGACGTGGGGGATTGTGGACGTCCCCGTCGAAAAGTATTTCGGGCCGGCCGAGAAGATCAATATCACCGTGCCCGCGTCGACGTTGCGGCGAATCGATGAATACGCGCAGAAGCACGGAGAGACGCGATCTGGTTTCTTGGTGAAGGCGGCTGAACGCGTGATGCGGTCATAGCCGTGCAGCTGCATCGACACTAACACCTGACATCGCTCACGCTCATGCCGCTCTGCGCGGATCGCGGCCAGCGTGCTGCGGCGGCACTCGGTGACTTCGCTCGGACGTGCGTATCAACCCTTTCTGATGGGCGACACGCAATCTTCCGCAGTTAGGCAGTAGCAGGGGCGCGCAAGTCTCGATTCAGGTTTCCGTACCGCTGTCCGTACAGTGACCTGTAGTTCGTGCGAAACACGATTTCGGCGCAGGTCCTGAGGAAAGCGCGGCTCACGCGCGCGACCGGCGCGACCGGCGCGGTCACGCTGATCCAGCGCTTTGGATCGGCGCTCAATCTCAACATTCACTTTCACATGCTGGTGCTCGACGGGGCCTACCTCTCGGACACCGGGGAGCCGCGGTTCCGACGTATTGCAGCGCCGCGCGCGGCGGAGCTGCAAGCACTGGTCGAGCGGCTGGCCGAGCGCATTGGCCGGTCCCTCGAGCGCCAGGGTCTGCTGGTTCGCGATGCCGAGAATGATTTCCTCGAGTTCGGCCCCGAAGCGGGCGGCACCATGGACGACCTGATCGGCCATTCGATCACCTACCGGGTGGCGGTGGGCCCGCGTGCGGGGCAGAAGGTGTTTGCGCTGCAGACCGTGCCGGCGCGGGCGGCGGAGCCGAGGCCGGGCGTCGCGCAGTGGGCGGGGTTTTCGCTGCACGCGGGCCTCGGGGTCGAAGCCGATCAGCGCGCCAAGCTCGAGCGCCTCGCCCGCTACGTGAGCCGGCCGCCGGTTGCGGTCGAGCGCCTCGCGCTGACCGCGCAGGGGCAGGTGCGTTATCGCCTGAAGACCCCGTACCGCGACGGCACCACGCACATCGTGCTCGACCCGGTGGATTTCATCGCCCGGCTGGCGGCGCTGGTGCCGCCGCCGCGGGCGCATCTGACGCGCTATCACGGGGTGTTCGCCCCGCATGCGGCGTTGCGCGCGGCGGTGACGCCGGCGGGGCGCGGGTCGGGGGCGCACCGCCGGGCCGGCACCGCCGAGAACTCGACGCCGCGGCACGTGGCCATGACCTGGACGCGCCGGCTGCAGCGGGTATTCAATATCGAGATCGAGCAGTGCGTGCGCTGCGGCGGGGGACGACCATCGGCCGGGGAACCGCGACAAAACGATGGCCTGGCGGACACGGTCAGGGCGCGCGGCACCCGGATTCTCGCCGGCGCACCCCTGTGCACGGTCCGGCGCTACACTCGGCGTCAACCGAATGGCCGTTTATCCGTAATATCCGCGAGGTACACACGTGGGTGGGCTGAGCGTCGATGAACACGTGATCTTGTGGGCCAAGGCGATCGCGAAGTGGCTCGAGCGCGGGCTGGCGCTCGCTATTCTCGTGGGCGTCATTGCATTCGCTGTCGGCAGTGCGATCGCGCTTTCGGGCATGGACTGGCGCGACACGGCCACGTTATACGAGCTGGTCTACAGAGTCCTGCTCCTAGTCATTGGCGTCGAGCTGATCCGCACGTTGCTAACGCACGATCTAGGAGCTGTCTTGGAGCTTCTCGCTTTCGTCATCGCTCGTAAGCTGCTCAAACCTGATCTCACGGCCCTCGACATCCTTCTGAGCGTCTCCGCCTTCGCGGTCTTGTTGATCGCGCGTCGGTTCTTCCTGCGACTGCCGTCCAACGAGGCAAACGACGGCGGTGGGGGCAAGCCGGAGAGAGCCCATCAAGGAGGGGAGTAGCAGATGCTTTGGCTCTGGGCAGCATTCATCGCGTTCGTCCTGCTCATGTTGGCACTGGACTTGGGCGTCTTTCACCGCAAAGCCCACGTCGTCAGCGTCAAGGAGGCCTTCGCCTGGTCGGCCGTGTGGCTAGCCATGGGGTTGTCGTTTTCCGTGTTCGTGTACTTCGCCTACGACGGCCGGTGGTTCGGCCTTGGCACCGTGGTGGACGTGGTCGATGGGCTGACGAACGGCGGCGCAGCGGCGACGGAGAAGTACCTGACCGGCTACGTTGTCGAGAAGTCCCTCAGCGTGGACAACATCTTCGTGATCGCGATGATCTTCGGTTTCTTCGCCGTGCCGCCGCTCTACCAGCACCGCGTGCTGTTCTGGGGCATCCTCGGCGCTCTGCTCCTGCGCGGTGCGATGATTGGGGTCGGGGCGAAGCTGATCGCCGAGTTCCACTGGGTTCTGTACCTCTTTGCCGTTTTTTTGATCCTGACGGCGATCAAGATGCTCTTCCTCAACACGGATCAAACCGATCCGAACAAGAACATCGTCGTTCGGCTGACGCGCCGCTTGTTCCCGGTGACCACCAGGTTCCACGGCGAGCACTTTGTCGTTCGCGCCGGTGCACCCGCGTCGTACGAGAGTGAGGTCCCCGGTGCGCCCACGATCCCGGATGAGGTCGTGGACAAGGCTCGGCCGGGAACCCTGCTCCTAACGCCTCTGGCGCTGGCGCTCGTCATGGTCGAGACGACCGATCTGATCTTTGCCGTCGACTCGATCCCGGCCATCTTCGCCATCACCGGCGACCCGTTCTTGGTGTTCACCAGCAACGTGTTCGCGATTCTGGGTCTGCGATCGCTCTACTTCGCGCTGGCCGGCATGGTGAAGAAGTTCCGATACCTGAAGGTCTCGCTCGCACTGGTCCTGCTGGTAGTGGGCGTGAAGATGTTGCTTGCCGAATGGCTGAAGCTCGCCCTCGGGAAGCACTTCAACTTGTACTTGCTGACTGTGATCCTCTCGATCCTGGCTGCGGGCGTGGCAACATCCGTACTAGCGGAGCGACGTCGAATGAGCCGCCCAACAAGCCGATGAAGCTGACGGTCGCCTGCGGCGCCCGCAGCTTATCGGCAGGCCGTTAGGCGGCTCCCAGGGCCCATCACGATCGCAATTGACGAGCTTCACCGAAGTTCTCCGAAGGAGAAAGACATGAAGGCTTTCCACACCGACGACACCGCAGTGATCTTGATCGACCACCAAGTCGGGACGAATACCTGGGCCAGCACCACCCCGCTACCGCTGCTTCAGCGGAACGTGATCACCTTGGCGAAGTTCGCCAAGGGCACGGGGATGCCTGTAGTGCTCACCTCAAGCCAGGAGACGAACGTCAACGTTCAAGGTCCACTGATGCCCGAGCTACAAGAGATTCTCCCTGAAGCGTTTTCGGCTCGTATCAAGCGGCAAGGAGTTGTGAATGCCTGGGATGACGAGGCCTTCGCCAACGCCTGCCGCAACACTCGCCGAAAGAATTTCGTGATGGCCGGTGTGACGACCGATGTATGCATGGTCGCACCGGCTGTCAGCGCGGTCGAGGAGGGCTTCATCGTCAAGGTGGTTTGCGACGCCTGCGGCTCGACGAACCAGATTGCCGAGGAAATGTCGTGGCGCCGGATGGAGCAGGCTGGAGTCGGCCTCACGAGCACCAACGCCATCGTCGCCGAGCTGGTCAAGAACTGGGCATCGCCGGCTGGTGCGGTCGCGTTTCCACTACTGACCGCCTAACAACCGGGGCCTATCTCGCGAGCACTGAGCCGCCGCTGTTCCGACGCATTGCAGCGCCGCGCGCGGCGGAGCTGCAAGCACTGGTCGAGCGGCTGGCCCGGCGCGTCGGCCGAGCGCTCGAGCGCCAGGGTCTGCTGGTGCGGGATACCGAGAATGATTTCCTCGAGTTCGGCCCCGCGGCGGGCGGCGCCATGGACGACCTGATCGGCCACTCGATCACCTACCGGGTGGCGGTTGGCCCGCGCGCGGGGGCAGAAGGTGTTTGCACTGCAGACCGTGCCGGCGCGGGCAGTGGAGCCGAGGCCGGGCATCGCGCAGTACGCGGGGTTTTCGCTGCACGCGGGCCTCGGGGTGGAAGCGGATCAGCGCGCGAAGCTGGAACGGCTCGCTCGCTACGTGAGCCGGCCGCCGGTGTCGTGTTCGAGGCCCTGTTCGCGTTTCTAAGGGCCCTGCTGCTGCGCGAACGCCTCCTGGGCTGTCGACCAGCCCGCCAGGGGCCTGTACGCACTGCGATGAAAGTATCGTGAACAGGCCTTAGCGGCGTCGCGGTTCCATCACGATTCAAGCCCCTGCATGTCGAGGTACTCGTCGTAGGAGCCGCGGAAGTCGGCGACGCTGCCGCCGGGCTGCATCTCGAGCACACGAGTGGCGAGGCTGCCAACGAACTCGCGGTCGTGCGAGACGAAAATCAACGTGCCGGGATACTTCTCGAGGCCGATCTGCAGTGACTCGATCGTCTCCATGTCCATGTGATTCGTGGGCTCGTCCATCAACATGACGTTCGGGCGCGTCAGGATCAGCTTGCCGTAGATCATGCGGCCCTTCTCGCCGCCCGAGAGCACGGTGACAGGCTTCCTGGTTTCGTCGCCAGAGAACAGCAGGCGGCCGAGCGTCGCGCGCACGATCTGATCATCGTCCGCCTTGCCTGACCACTGCGACATCCAGGTGAACAGGTCGATTCGCTCGGCGAACTCCGCCTGCGGATCCTGCGGCATGTAGCCGGGCAGGGCGTTTTCGACCCAGGCGATTCGGCCCCTGGTCGGGTGCAGCTCGCCGGCCAGCACGCGCATCAGCGTCGTCTTGCCGATGCCATTCGGACCGATGACGGCAACGCGCTGCCCGGCTTCGATCGTGAAATTCAGATTGGTAAAGATGTCGGCATCCGTCCCGGGATAGCGGTAGCTGAGCCCTTCGACCGTGACCGCCGAGCGATGCAATTTCATTTTCTGCTCGAAGCGGATGTACGGATTCTGCCGCGACGAAGGCCGGATTTCCTCGATCTTGATCTTCTCGAGCTGCCGCTTGCGCGAGGTGGCCTGGCGGGCCTTGGAAGCATTGGCCGAGAAGCGGCGGACGAATTCCTGCAGGTCCGAGATCTTGTCTTTGGCCTTGGCGTTCGCGGCCTCGACGCGCTGGCGCGCCTGCACCGAGGCGAGCATGAAATCGTCGTAGTTGCCCGGGTAGACCTTCAGCTGCTGGAAATCCAGGTCCGCGATGTGCGTGCACACCTGGTTCAGGAAGTGACGATCGTGACTGATGATGATCATCGTCGCGTCGTAGGCGTTCAGTGTGCGCTCGAGCCAGCCGATCGAGTGGATGTCGAGGTTGTTGGTGGGCTCATCGAGCAGCAGCACGTCGGGAGTCGAGAACAGCGCCTGCGCGAGCAGCACGCGCAACTTGAGGGCGGGCGGCAGTTCGCGCATCGGCCCGTCATGCTTCGATTCATCGATGCCGGCGTCGATCAGGACGCTGCCGGCACGCGCTTCGGCGGTGTAGCCGCCGTACTCCGCGAACCTGCCCTCGAGTTCGGCCGCTCGCATGTAGTCAGCGTCGCTCGCGTCCGCGTCGGCATAGATTCGGTCGCGTTTCTGCATCGCGCGCCACATCTCGACGTGGCCCTGCATCACAACATCGAGCACGCGCTGGTCTTCGTAGCCGAACTGATTCTGGTTCAGCTTGCCGAGTCGCATGCCGGGCTGCAGCACCACCTCGCCTGAACCCTGTTCGAGCTCGCCGCCGAGGATCTTCATCAGCGTTGACTTGCCGCAGCCGTTCGCGCCGATCAGGCCATAGCGGTTGCCATTGGAGAACTTGACCGTGACGTGCTCAAACAGCGGCTTGGCTTCGAACTGGATCGAGAGGTTGGTGGTTGAGAGCATGGATGTCCGATCGGTGCGAGCAACGTAGACGGCCGGGCCGCACTCGCTGAGCAGCCGAAACCCCGGGTAATGGTTTGGGTGCCGCGCCGACGATCAGGTCGGTGGCCGGCAGGGGGCGCGATTCTAGCCGAGTGCGGGCGGCGGGGTCGCGTTTTCCGCGGCGTGGCGCGTAGCGCGCACCACTCGGGCACAGTAAGCCATCGAGGAGCCTCGGCAGCTGGCGGCACTCGAGCGCAGCGGGGCGACGATTCCTTGCCTGTCAGCGTAGTCTTTGTCGCCAGCGTCGCAGTAGTAGCCGCATTGAGTGACGTAGAACTCACCACGGCGATCGCCGAATGGGCCGAGAAAGCCGAGATCGTCGAGGTGCTGCGCGGCCTCGGCGTCAACTACGCGCAGGGTTACGGCATTTCGCAGCCGCAGCGCGTGCAACGCGCCGCAATCGCCCAGGACTGTCCCCTTTTCCGCGAAGCGGAAAAGGCGGACTGTCCCTTCTTAAAACGGCAGGCCGTGGCCCTGGCCGCCCATGCACATCAGCATCGGGACGGACAATACGAAGTTGATGCGAGAGGTCAGCAAGGCGATCTTGCGCGCCTTCGCTTTCTGTTCGTCGGTCGCCGGCACGAGCCCCAGCACTTTCTTCTGATTCGGCCAGATCAGCACCCAGACATTGAACAGCATGATCGTACCGAGCCAGGCGCCGACGCCGATCACGCGGAAGGCCGGTTGCAGTGTGAATGCATCGTGCAGGACCTTGGCGCTGCCGAAGCCGAAAGCCAGGTAATAGGCGCCGGTGATCCAGGTGAGGACGGCGGCCCAGCGGAACCACCACAGGGCCCGGGGTGCAATGTACTTGGTGATGGCCGCTCCACCCGGTCCGCCCTTGTCGGCCGCTGCGTCGGCGAGACCCGGCACTTGCACGACGTTGAAGTAATACAGCAATCCGATCCACATGACGCCGGAGACGATGTGTAACAAGCGGCCGATCTGCGGGTACGCACCGATATCGGATCCGACCAGCATCGAGAGCCAGATGCTCAGGATTGCAGCCAGCACGAATGCGGTGACGATTGAGCCCTTGACGCTCGTGAGTGGATTCATGGTGTGTCCCCCCGGATTCATTGAAGAATAGGGCAGCCTACCCCATAATTCAATGATCGATCGCGCCCCCAACTCGCCTTGCCTGAACATCTGCTCGCTGGACGAGCGTGGCGTCTGCCGCGGCTGCTTCCGGACCATCACGGAGATTGCCGGCTGGACGCGAATGGATCCCGGCGAGCAGTGGGCGGTCATACAGAGGGCGGAAGGCCGCCGCAACGCAATCCAATACGATCGGAGCGAATGATGAGCGAAATCGACATGACTCAGCGCATCAGGGAACAGCTTGGCGCAGCACCGGTTGTGCTGTTCATGAAAGGCACGCCGGACTTCCCGCAATGCGGCTTCTCCGCGCAGACGGCGGCGGCACTGCGCGCGCTCAACGCCCGGTACCGCCACGTCAACATCTTCGAGGAGCCCGAACTGCGCGAGGCGCTCAAAGCCTACTCGAACTGGCCGACCTATCCCCAGCTCTACGTCAACGGAGAACTGGTCGGCGGCTGCGACATCGTCGTCGAGATGTACCGCTCGGGCGAACTCAAGACGTTGCTGCAGGGGGCGGGCGCGATCGGCTGAATCCCGCTCTCCCGGGTCACTCTGGGGCAGGCTCCAGCATCGGATTCGACGGTCCTTCTTCCGCGGCGTCCTTCAGGCGCCAGATAGCAGCTTCATAGAGCGGCCGAAACTGATTGCAGACGGCGCAAAAAAGCTCCGCAGTCCGCTCCGCGTCATAGGCCGCGGAATGCGCCTCCTCGGAATTCCAGTCGAGTCCTGCGGCCAGCACCGCGCGCGACAGCACGGTCTGCCCATACGCGACGCCTGCAAGCGTGGCTGTGTCGAAGCACGAGAATGGATGGAACGGGTTGCGCTTGATGCCGGCACGGGCCGCAGCCGCGTTCAGGAAACCGAGGTCGAATGAAGCATTGTGGCCGACCAGGATCGCGCGCGTGCATTCCTGCTCGCGGATGACACGGCGCACTTCCCTGAAAATCACGCCAAGCGCATCGCCTTCCGCGGCCGCAATGCGCAATGGATGCCAGGGGTCGATGCCATTGACCGCGAGGGACGCCGGATCGAGGCGGCCGCCTTCGAATGGCCGGACATGCTCGCGGATCGTCACTTCGCGGACCAGCCGGCCGTGCGCATCGACCCGCAACAACACGGCCGCTATCTCGAGCAGCGCGTCAGTTGCAGAATTGAAGCCGCCGGTTTCGACGTCCACGACGACCGGCAGAAATCCGCGGAAGCGATCGCGCATCATGACCGACGTGGCGTTCATGTCTGGCCATCCGCAGGCTCCAGCCGCCAGGACAGCTGCTCGCCGGCGAACAGCGGCACCAGCTCGCCGGCCCCGAATGGGTAGCCTGCAGGAACGCTCCAGCTTTGGCGCCTGAGCGTGATCTTGCCGTCGTTGCGCGGCAGCCCGTAGTAGTCCGCGCCATTGTGGCTCGCGAATGCCTCCAGCCGGTCGAGAGCTCCAGCCTGTTCGAATGCCAGTGCGTAGAACTCGATCGCAGCGTGCGCGGAGAACACCCCGGCGCAGCCACAGGCGGATTCCTTGGCACCACGCGCGTGCGGTGCACTGTCGGTGCCGAGAAAAAATCGCGGGTCATTGCCTGTCGCCGCAGCGACCAGGGCCTCGCGATCGTGCTCTCGCTTCAGCAGCGGCAGGCAATACAGGTGCGGTCGCAGGCCGCCCTTGAACATTGCGCCGCGATTCAGCAGCAGGTGCTGTGGCGTCAGCGTCGCGGCGACTCTCGGGCCCTGCGCGCGCACGAACTCGATGCCAACAGCAGTCGAAACGTGTTCAAGGACAATGCGCAGCCGCGGAAATCGCCGCACCAGCGGGGCCAGGTCACGCTCGATGAATATGGCTTCGCGGTCATAGGGATCGACCGTGGCGGCGGTCGCCTCGCCGTGAAGCTGCAGCACGACATCGAGTTCTTCCATGCGTGCGAGCACGGCATGGCAACGCGCGAGCGAAGTGACGCCAGCATCGGCATGGGTCGTGGCGCCGGCAGGGTAGTACTTGACGCCGCAGACGAAGCCGCTCGCCCGCGCCCGGTCGATCTCGGCGGGCTCCGTGTCATCCGTCAGATACAGCGTCATCAGCGGCTCGAAGCTGTTCCCCGCCGGCAATGCTCCCAGGATGCGTTCCCGATAGCGCCGCGCTGACTCGACCGTCGTGACGGGCGGCCTGAGATTGGGCATTACGACGGCGCGGCCGAATTGCCTGGCGCTGAAGCCGACCACGGCCGCGAGCGCCTCGCCGTCCCGCAGGTGCAGGTGCCAGTCGTCCGGCCGAGTGATCGTCAGTGTGTTCTTCTGGCTCGGCAACTGAGTGCAACCTTGACCCGCAGGCACTGCAGCTAGGATCATATCGGGCCGGCCGCCGGCATGGGAGTAGAAAGGAACCTCTGATTCACTCCCGAATGGGCGCGACCGTGCACGATTTCCGTCCCTGGCAAGAAGCGAGGAGCGATGTTTATCGCGATACATGAGCGACGAGCGACGCTGCCAGGTACGGAAATCGTCCGGTCCCGGAGGGTTACGCGCGGGTACTGGCGCACCGGCGTTGCTCGCCTCGCCCATGGTTCAGACCATGGGGCTTCGGCTCGCGCCTTGGCGCGCCAGTGCGCGCGCGTAACGCGCCTCATTCGCGAGTGAATCAGAGGTTCCTTCATGGCTGACGGCCCGCAGTCCGACGACCTCGATCCGATCGAGACCCAGGAGTGGCTCGAATCGATCGACTCGGTGCTCAAGGTCCACGGGCCGGTCCGCGCGCATTTCCTGCTCGACCGGCTCATCGACCATGCGCGCCGCTCGGGCGCCTACCTGCCGTTCAAGGCGAATACCGCCTACCTCAATACGATCCCGGTTTCGCGGGAGAAACTGTATCCAGGCGACCGTGCGCTGGAACGCCGCATCGAGGCGCTGATCCGCTGGAATGCCATGGCGATGGTCGTGCACGCCAACCGCGTCAGTTCCGAGTACGGCGGCCACATTGCGACCTATGCATCGTCGGCGACGCTGTATGAGGTCGGTTTCAATCATTTCTGGCACGCGCCCACCGATCGCCACCGCGGCGACATGATCTTTTTTCAGGGTCATTCGAGCCCGGGCATGTATGCGCGCGCCTATCTTGAAGGCCGGCTGAGCGAGGAGCAGCTACGGCATTTCCGCCAGGAAGTCGCCGGCGACGGCCTGTCGTCGTATCCGCATCCCTGGCTGATGCCGGACTTCTGGCAGTTCCCGACGGTGTCGATGGGGCTCGGGCCGCTGCAGGCGATCATGCAGGCCCGCTTTATCCGTTACCTCGAGCATCGCGACCTGGTCGAGCGGTCCGACCAGAAGGTCTGGTGCTTCCTTGGCGACGGCGAGATGGACGAGCCGGAATCGATGGGCGCGCTCACGATGCCGGTGCGCGAGAAGCTCGACAACCTGGTGTTCGTCATCAACTGCAACCTGCAGCGCCTCGACGGGCCGGTTCGCGGCAACGGCAAGATCATCCAGGAGCTCGAGGCCGCGTTCCTGGGCGCGGGCTGGAATGTCGTCAAGGTCATCTGGGGCAACCGCTGGGATCCGTTGCTCGCGCGGGACACATCGGGCCTGCTTCGAAAACGCATGGAAGAGGCGGTCGACGGCGAGTACCAGAACTTCAAGGCCAAGGGTGGCGCTTACACGCGCGAGCACTTCTTCGGCAAGTACCCGGAACTCCAGGAGCTCGTCGCGAACATGTCGGACGAGGAGATCTCCCTGCTCAACCGCGGTGGCCACGACTCGCGCAAGGTCTGGAACGCGTATGCGGCGGCGGTTGCGCACAAGGGCCGACCGACGGTGATTCTCGCAAAGACCGTCAAGGGCTATGGCATGGGCAAGGCCGGCGAGGCGATGAATGTCACGCACCAGCAGAAGAAACTCGACGACGAGGCGCTGAAGGCATTCCGGGACCGTTTCAACATCCCGATTTCGGACGAGGAAATTGCGCGGCTGCCGTTCTTCAGGCCCGCCGATGCCAGCCCGGAGATGCAGTATCTCCGGAGTCATCGCAAGACGCTCGGCGGTCACCTGCCGGTGCGGCGCGCCGTCGCACCGCTGTTGGCGGTCCCGGCGCTGGCCGCATTCAAGTCACTGCTCGACGGCAGCGAGGGCCGCGAAATCTCGACGACGATGGCCTTTGTCAGGATCCTGACGCAGTTGCTGAAGGACAAGAACATCGGTTCCCACGTCGTGCCGATCATCCCCGACGAGGCGCGCACCTTCGGCATGGAGGGCCTGTTCCGCCAGGTCGGCATCTATTCGTCGGTCGGCCAGCTGTACACGCCGCAGGACGCCGATCAGCTGATGTATTACCGCGAGGACCGCAAGGGGCAGATCCTCGAGGAGGGCATCAACGAGGCGGGTGCGTTTTGTTCCTGGATGGCGGCCGGGACGGCCTACGCAAACCACGGGATCAACATGATCCCGATGTACATCTTCTATTCGATGTTCGGATTCCAGCGGATTGGCGACTTCGCCTGGGCGGCCGGTGACATGCAGGCGCGCGGCTTCCTGATCGGCGCGACCGCGGGGCGCACGACGCTCGCGGGCGAGGGCCTGCAGCATCAGGATGGGCATAGCCATCTGCTGGCTTCGACGATCCCGAACTGCGTAGCCTACGACCCCTGCTATGCGTACGAGCTCGCGATCATCATGCAGGACGGGCTGCGAAGGATGTACGCGGAGCAGGAAAGCGTTTTCTATTACGTGACCTGCATGAACGAGAACTACGCCCAGCCGCCGATGCCGAAAGGCGTCGAGCAGGGCGTGCTGCGCGGCATGTACCTGCTGCACATCGGCGGTCGCGGTCCGGTCAGGGCGACCTTGCTGGGCTCGGGCACGATCCTGCGCGAGGCGCTGGCCGCCGCGCAGATCCTGGAGTCGGAGTTCCAGGTCCCCGCCGACGTCTTCAGCGTCACCAGCTTCTCGGAACTGCGACGCGAGGCGCTCGACGCCGAACGCAACGCGCTTCTCCATCCCGGGGCGAAGCCCGTGGCACCCTATGTGCGCGAATGCCTGAGCGGGCGTGACGGCCCGTTCATCGCGGCGACCGACTACATGAAGATCGTCGCGGACCAGGTCCGCCAGTGGGTGCCCGGCCGCTATGTGACGCTGGGCACAGATGGCTTCGGCCGCAGCGACTCGCGCGAGGCGCTGCGGGGATTCTTCGAAGTCGACCGGCGCTGGATCGTCGTGGCTACGCTGAAAGCGCTGGCGGACGACGGAAAAGCCGAAATGGCCACGGTTATCGCGGCGATGAAGAAATTCGGCATCGACCCGTCGAAACCGAATCCGCTGGTTTCCTGAATACGATCGTGGCCAAGCGCATCACCGTCAGCGTGCCGGATCTTGGCGACTTCAAGGATGTCGAGGTCATCGAGGTACTGGTCGCGGCCGGCGCCGAAATTGCCGTTGACAGCCCGCTGATCACGCTCGAGACCGACAAGGCGGCGATGGACGTTCCATCGACCGCGTCCGGGCGGGTCACCGAGTTGCTCGTCAAGAAGGGCGACCGCGTCTCCAGGGGCGATCCGATCCTGGTGCTGGAATCCGCGGGCACTGCGCCCGCTGCAAGCGCGGCGAGCGCGGTGGTCGAAGTTCGCGTACCCGATCTGGGAGATTTCCACGACGTCGAGGTGATCAAGGAGGTTGCGCACACGCCGGCAGTCGAAGCTGGCTCCTCGCGTGCCCATGCCGGTCCCGCCGTGCGACAGCTTGCGCGTGAACTCGGCGTGGATCTGGCGAAAGTGAAAGGCTCGGGCGTCAAGGGACGGATCACGCAGGACGACGTCAAGTCCTTCGTCAAGCGTGCGCTGTCGGGGGCGCCCGCGGCATCGGGCGCCGCCGTGCTGCCCAAGGTGCCGGACGTCGATTTCAGCGCTTTCGGACCGGTAGAAGTGCGCCCACTCGGCCGAATCCAGAAGATTTCCGCCGCGCGACTGCAGGCCAGCTGGGTGAATATCCCGCATGTCACCCAGCATGACGAGGCCGACATCACGGAGCTCGAGGCGCTGCGTGTGTCAATGAAGGAGCGTGCCGCCAGCCTCGGCATCAAGCTGACACCACTCGCCTTTGTCGCACGGGCCTGCGTCCGCGTCATTGCGCAGTTTCCGAATTTTAACAGCTCGCTCGATGCCAGCGGGCAGAACCTCGTGTTCAAGCAGTATCTGCACCTGGGCTTTGCGGCGGAGACGCCAAATGGCCTGGTCGTGCCGGTGATCCGCGACGCAAACCGCAAGGACATCTACGAACTTGCGCGCGATCTGGCGGAATGCGCCGCGCGCGCGCGCGCCGGCAAGCTCACGGCGGCCGAGATGCAGGGCGGCTGCTTCACGATCTCGAGTCTCGGCGGCATCGGCGGCACGGCATTCACGCCGATCATCAACGCGCCCGAGGTCGCGATTCTGGGCGTCTCACGCTCGCAGACGCGACCGGTCTGGCGGGACGGTCAATTCCGGCCACGGCTGCTGCTGCCGCTCTCGCTTTCCTACGATCATCGGGTCATCGATGGAGCCGAGGCCGTGCGTTTTGTCGTCGCGCTCGCCGATGCGCTCACGCATCCGGAGACCCTCGTTGAGGCGGTGCCGTGAGCCGCATCATCGAGCAGCGCGTTCCGGATCTTGGCGAGTTCCGGGACGTCGAGGTCATCGAAGTGCTGGTCAAGCCCGGCGACAATGTCGAGCCGGAATCCCCGCTGATCACACTCGAAACGGACAAGGCGACCATGGACGTGCCGGCGACCGCGGGCGGCGTGGTCCAGGAAGTCCGCGTCGTGAAGGGCGATCGGGTGTCAAAAGGCAGCCTGATTGCTGTGGTCGCGGCTGCCGGCGGCGACACCGTGCGGCTTCCGGCCCTGACCGAAACGGTCGTGCTGGCGGGCGAGCCGGCAGCCGACCTGACGACACCACTGCTCGTGATCGGCGCCGGGCCGGGTGGCTACACGGCCGCCTTTCGTGCAGCGGATCTTGGACTCGGCGTGATCCTGGTGGATCGCTGGCCGCAGCTCGGTGGCGTCTGCCTGAATGTCGGCTGCATTCCGTCGAAGGCCCTGCTGCACGCGGCGCGCGTGATCGAGGAGGCACAGGCCATGTCCGCGCATGGCATCCGCTTCGGCGAGCCGCAGATCGATACCAAAGCGCTGAAGCAATGGAAGAACAAGATCGTCGGCAAGCTGACCGCCGGGCTCACCATCCTGGCCAAGCAGCGCAAAGTTGAGGTGCTGCGCGGTTTCGCGCGCTTCATCTCGCCGCATCGTGTCGAATTGCGCGTCCCCGAAAGTGCGACGCGCGTAATCGGCTTTCAGCACTGCATCATCGCCGCGGGGTCGGAGCCCGCCCGCATTCCGGGCCTGCCAACCGACCCACGGGTCATGGATTCGACCGCGGCGCTTGACCTCAAGGACATACCCGGGCACTTGCTGGTCATCGGTGGCGGGATCATCGGGCTCGAGTTGGCCTGCGTATACGACGGGCTCGGCTCGAAGGTCAGCGTGGTCGAACTGACCGACACGCTGATGCCAGGCTGCGATCGCGATCTGGTGCGCCCGCTGGAGAAGCGCCTGCGCTCGCGTTATGCGTCGATCATGACAGGCACGCGAGTGATGGGGGTCGAGGCCGAAGACTCGGGCCTCAAGGTCAGCTTTGACGCGAAGGACGCCCCACAGCCGCAGATTTATGATCGTGTGCTGTGCGCGGTTGGCCGGGTACCCAACGGGCGCACGCTGAACGCCGAATTGGCAGGCATCGAGGTTGACGGGCGCGGCTACATTGCCGTGGACCGCCAGCAGCGGACCAATGTCCGCCACATCTTCGCGATCGGCGACATCGTCGGCCAGCCGATGCTGGCGCACAAGGCGACGCACCAGGGCAAGGTGGCGGCCGAGGTCATCGCCGGCCACAAGCGGGCATTCGATGCGCTGGTCATTCCGTCGGTCGCCTACACCGACCCAGAGATCGCCTGGGCGGGGATCACCGAAACCGAAGCCCAGGCTGTGGGCCGCAAGCTCGGCAAGGGGTTATTCCCCTGGATGGCCAGCGGCCGTTCGCTGGCGCTCAATCGCGACGACGGATTCACGAAATTGCTTTTCGACGAGGAAACACACCGCATCGTCGGTGGTGGCATCGTGGGCAGCAACGCGGGCGAGCTGATTTCGGAGGTTGCTCTCGCGATCGAAATGGGCGCAGACGCGACCGATATCGGTCTCACGATCCACCCGCACCCGACCTTGTCAGAAACCATCGCCTTTGCGGCGGAAGCATTCGACGGGACCTTGACCGATCTCTACATGCCAAAAAAGTCCTGAATGGTGCCGGGTCGCAGGTTCGCAAATTGCTACCCTGCGAACCTGCGACCCGGCACCAAATCGCTCGGCAGCATCAAGGCGCCACCGACTTGTCGGGGTAACGGCACAGATCGGCGATCAGGCAGCTGGGACAGGCTGGCCGGCGGGCCTTGCAGACATAGCGGCCATGCAGGATCAGCCAATGATGCGCATCCGCGCGGAATTCCTCGGGAACGGCGTCCAGCAGTCCATCCTCGACCTCGCGGACATTGCCGCCCGGAGCGAGGCCGGTGCGATTGGCCACGCGAAAGATGTGCGTGTCCACCGCGATTGTCGGCACGCCGAAGGCGGTGTTCAGCACGACATTCGCGGTCTTGCGTCCGACGCCAGGGAGGGCCTCTAGCGCCTCGCGTTCGCGCGGCACGCGGCCCCGGTGGCGCTCAAGCAGCAGCCGGCTCGCGGCGATGACATGGCGTGCCTTGACGCGCCAGAGCCCGATCGTCCGGATGTAGCTGGCCACGCCCTCCTCACCGAGCGCGAGCATGGCTTTGGGTGTCGCGGCGACGCGAAACAGTCTTCTGGTCGCCCGATTGACGCTGCGGTCCGTGGCCTGCGCCGACAACATCACCGAGACGAGCAGCTGGAATGGCGAGCGGTAGGCGAGTTCGGTCGAAGGCCGCGGATTGGCCGCGCGCAGGCGTTCGAACAGCTGCCGTCGCGCGGCCGCGTCCAGCTTCGACTCAATCCGCCGACGCGCCATCTTGAGCCAGGCTGGCGCGCAGGGCGTCGCGCCATTCGGTCTGCCCACGCGCAAGCCGCGCCCGCCGCGAGTCGTACAGATGCCGGTAATTTGCCGCGCGGGCGCCCCGTGCCTGCGCAGGCAGGACCGCCAGGTTGACCATGTGGATACAGTCGACCGGGCAGCAGGGCAGGCAAAGTTCACAGCCGGAACAGTCCTCGGTGATGACCGTGTGCATGCGCTTGCGCGCCCCGACGATGGCGTCGGTCGGGCAGTCGTCGAGGCACCTGGCACAACCGATGCAGGCCTCCTCGTCGATCAGGGCGACGAGCGGCAGGCTCTCGTGGCCGCAGTCCGGATCGAGCGGCAACTCCGGTCGCCCCAGCAGTACCGCCAGTTGCGCGATCACCTCCCGCCCACCGGGGGGACAGCGATTCAAGTCGCTTTCACCCCGTGCCAGCGCCTCGGCATAGGGACCGCAGCCGTCGAATCCGCAGCGCCGGCATTGGGTCTGCGGCAACAGCGCATCGATGCGTGCCGCCAGCATCGCTAGCTGACCTTCATGCCGGCCGTGGCGCCGGCATCCGGTCCCAGCAGGAACAGCGCATCGCCGCCATCGGCACTCGCGACCAGGACCATCGCCTGCGACATACCGAAGCGCAGCTTGCGTGGCTTGAGATTCGCAACCACGACTACATGCCGCCCGATCAGCTCGCCGGGTTGGTAGGAACTGCGGATTCCTGCAAAAACCGTCCGCTGCTCGCCGCCGAGGTCGACAGTCAGCTGCAGCAGCCGGTCGGCGCCCTCCACCAGGGTGGCCGATTCGATGCGGGCAATCCGCAGGTCGATGCGCGCGAATTCGTCTGCACTGATTTCCCGGGTCATCGTCATCGGTGTCTCCACCAGCTTGCGAACCAGCGCCGGATCGACGCGGGTCGCAAGTGGCTGGTATTCCTTGATGGTCGTGTCGAGCAGCGGTTCGGCGATGTCGCTCCAGAGCCTTACCGGCTTGCCGAGAAAGTCCTCGGCGCGTTCCGCCATCGATGGCATCACGGGTTTCAGGCAGGTCATCAACACGCGGAACAGGTTGAGTCCCTGGGTGCAGGTCGCCTGGACTTCCGCGGCGCGGGCAGGGTCCTTGGCAGCCAGCCAGGGCTTGTGCTGGTCAATGTACAGATTGGCACGGTCGGTGAGTGACATGACCTCACGCACGGCTGCCGCGTATTCACGTGCTTCGTAGCTGGCAGCGATCCAGTCGGCGGCCGCGACGAACTCGCGATAGAGACCCGGGTCGGGCAGGGCCGGCGCGAGGCGGCCGCCGTGAAGGCGATGGATGAAGCCCGCGCAACGGCTGGCGATGTTGACGAACTTACCGACCAGTTCGGCGTTGATGCGGGTCGCGAACTCGTCCAGGTTCATGTCGATGTCGTCGAGACCGGAGCCCAGCTTCGCCGCAAGGAAGTAGCGGAAATACTCCGGCGGCAACAGGTCGAGATAGCTTCTTGCGGTGACGAAGGTACCGCGCGACTTCGACATCTTTTCGCCATTGATCGTCAGGAAGCCGTGCGCATGCACGGCGGTCGGCTTGCGGAATCCGGCACCCTCGAGAGTTGCCGGCCAGAACAGCGAGTGGAAATACAGGATGTCCTTGCCGATGAAGTGATAAAGCTCCACCTTGCTGTCCGGCCCCCAGTAATCTTCGAAGACAAGGTCGCTGCGCGCGCAGAGATTCTCGAAACTTGCCATGTAGCCGACCGGTGCATCGAGCCAGACATAGAAATACTTGCCCGGCGCATCGGGAATCTCGATGCCGAAGTATGGCGCGTCGCGCGAAACATCCCAGTCCCGCAGGCCCGCGTCGAACCACTCGTCGAGCTTGTTGGCGACCGCCGTCTGCAGGCTGCCGGAGCGTGTCCACTTGCGCAGCATCGGCTCGAAATCGCCGAGCCGGAAAAAGATGTGCTCCGATTCACGCTGGACCGGCGTCGTGCCGGACACGACGGAAACCGGGTCGATCAGGTCAGACGGAGTGTAGGTCGCTCCGCAGTTCTCGCAGCTGTCGCCGTACTGGCCGGGTGTCTGGCAGCGCGGGCAGGTGCCCTTGACATAGCGGTCCGGCAGGAACATGCCCGCCTTCTCGTCATAGGCCTGGCGGACGATGCGACGCGTGATGTGGCCGGCGGCGGCGAGGGCCTGGTACATGCGGACCGTCAGCCGGCGGTTCTCCTCCGAATGGGTGGTGTAGTAATTGTCAAAGCCGATGCCGAAATCGGCGAAATCGCGGCGCCGCTCGGCGCCGACCTGCGCGATCAGCTGCTCGGGCGTGACGCCCTCGGATTCGGCCTTCAGCATGATCGGCGTGCCGTGGGTGTCGTCGGCGCAGACGTACACGCAATCGTGCCCGCGAAGTTTCATGGAGCGCACCCAGACGTCGGTCTGCACGACCTCGGTCATGTGACCGAGGTGCGTGGGCCCGTTTGCATAGGGCAGTGCGCTGGTGACGAGGATGCGGCGGGCCATGGCTCGGGTCCGGGGATGAACCGTGCATTATGCCTTGAGCGGCGAGCTAGTCGAGGTCCTTGCCTTCCTCGAACTTGGCCTTGTTGTCGGCCTTCTCGTAGGCCGATCGGCCGCTGATCAATCCCTGGTCCAGCAGCTGCTGGATCGCCACGTCCATGGTGCGCATGCCGAGCGAAGTACCGGCCTGCATCGCAGTTTCCAGCTGATCGATCTTGCCCTGGCGGATCAGATTGGCGACCGCGGGCGTGTTGATCAGCACCTCGATCGCCGCAATGCGGCCAGGCACCCCCTTGCGGGCGATCAGCTGCTGCGATACGACACCGCGCAGCGAGGTCGACAACATCGTCCGCACGTGACCCTGCTTGTCAGCAGGAAACGCATTGACCATGCGGTCGACGGTCGCCCCCGCACCATTCGTATGCAGGGTCGCCATGACCAGAATGCCCATCTCGGAAGCCGTGATCGCCGTGCTGATCGTCTCCAGGTCGCGCAACTCGCCGACCAGGATGACGTCGGGGTCCTCGCGCAATGCCGAGAGCAGCGCGCTCGAAAAAGATCCGGCGTGGACGCCGACCTCGCGCTGGCTGATCAGGCAGTTCTTGCGCGGGTGCACGAACTCGATCGGATCCTCGATCGTCAGGATGTGGCCCTTGATGCGCAAATTCAGGTCGTCGATCATCGCTGCGAGCGTCGTCGACTTTCCGGAACCGGTCTTGCCGGTCATCAGGATCAGGCCGCTCGACGCCTTGCAGAGATTGCGCACGGCTTCGGGAATCTTGAGCTGTTCGAGCGTCTGTGCCTTCGACGGAATGGCGCGGAACACGCCGCCCATGCCATTCAGGTGACGCATGACATTGACGCGGAACCGCGCAATCGTACCGAGCGAGTACGCGAAATCGGCGCCGTCGCGGGTCTCGAATCGCTCGAGCGCCTTGCGCGGCATGATCTCGTAGAGCGCCTCGCGCACGAAATCGGCCGCAAGCGTATCGGTCCTCAGATGGGACAGCTTCCCGTACAGCCGGATGCGTGGCGGATCACCTGCCATGAAATGCAGATCCGACCCATCCCGCTTCAGGATCTCCTCGAGGTATTCGTCGATGCGCGCCACGCTATGACAGCCTCATTCCAGGGTCTCGATGCGCGGCAGCAGGCTGCGATCCACGACGTGCTTCACAAACAGCCGCTTGTCCGACGAATAGGCGAAGGCGTCGTCGGGGTCGATCTCCTTGGCCGTGATGGCCTTCAGCAGTGCCGAGTCCAGGAGCTGCATGCCGAGTTCGCGGCCGGTCTGCAACTGTGACGGGATCTGGTGCGTCTGGTCGGTCTGGATCAGCTTGGCGATCGCGCGATTCATGATCATGACTTCGCAGATCGCCTTGCGGCCACGATTCTCCGGCTTGCGGACCAGCACCTGCGTGATCACGGCGAGCAGGCTCTGCCCGAGAAAGCTCTTGGTCTGTTCGCGTTGATCGGCCGGCAATGCGTCGATCATGCGGTCGATGGTCTTGACCGCGCTGGTGGTGTGCAGCGTGCCGAGTACCAGATGCCCGGTTTCCGCGGCCGTCATGGCCATCGAAATCGTCTCGGCATCGCGCAATTCACCGACCAGAATCACGTCAGGATCCTCGCGCATCGCCGCGCGCACGCCCTCGGCGAAGGTGGGCAGGTGCGTGCCCAGCTCGCGCTGCACGACCTGGCATTGCTTGCTGCGATGCACGAACTCGATCGGATCCTCGAGACTGATGATGTTGAGCTTGCGCGTGGAGTTCAGCAGGTCAATCATCGCCGCGAGCGTCGTCGACTTGCCGGTGCCGGTCGAACCGGTCACCAGGATCATGCCTTGATGATAGTCGCAGAGCTTCTTGACGACCGGTGGCAGTTGCAGCGATTCGAGTGTCGGGATCTCGTTCGGGATCGTCCGGAATACAGCCCCGACGCCGGAGTCCTTGCGGAACACATTGACCCGGAAGCGGCCGCCGTCCTCGGAAACATAGGAAAAGTCGACATCGTGACCGGTGCGGAACCGTTCGCTGAGGTTGCGTGTCAGGATCTCGTTGATATAACTCTCGAGTTCGGCTTCAGCCAGGTCGCGAAACCGGATGGCCACCAGATCGCCATTCATCCTGAGCATTGGCGGTACTCCGACGGCCAGATGGACATCGGAGCACGCCTGGGTCGAACCAAGCTTCAGGAATGCATCAATGCGCGGCATTGCCGCGCGAGTGGATCACAAGAATCGTTCCAGCGCCAGATGCAATTCGTCCATGGTGGCGGGGCGCTTTTCCTTGTCGACCGACATGACCTGCATGACCAGTTCCGACAGCGCGGGTGGCAGCGCCGGATTCAGCTCGATCGGCGGGCGGGCCCGGCCCTGGACATGCTGGTACATCACCGACATGTGGTCACCGCGATGATAGGGCGGCGCCCCGGTCAGCATCTCGTAGAGCAGGACGCCCACCGAGTAGATATCGGCGCGCGCGTCGACCTGCTTGCCGAGGATCTGTTCCGGCGCCATGTACTTCGGTGAACCAATCACATAGCCGGTCTTGGTCAGCTGCGTGTCGCCCTGATGCTGGGCCGCGGCAACGCCGAAGTCGACGATCTTCAGCAGTCCCTCGTCATTTATCAGCACGTTGGCCGGCTTGAGGTCGCGGTGCACGATGCCGACGCCGTGAGCAACCGACATCCCCTTGGCGATATCCATGCCGAATCGCAGTGCCCGGCGCAGCGCCACCGGTTTGCCGTCGGCAAATTCGCCGCTCAGCGTGTGCGACGGAAAGTACTCCATCGAGATCGCGTAGTTGCCTCGGATGTGCAGGAAGTCGTAGATGCGGATCACGTTTGGATGGGTGATCTTGCGGCTGTAGCGCAGTTCGTGGACGAAGCGCTGCATCATCTCCTCGTCCTCCGAGATGGCCGGATTAAGGAATTTGAGTATCAGCTGTTCGTCGACGACGGTGTCTTCCATGAGCAGCACCGTGCCGAATGCGCCCTTGCCGATGCGCTCGATGTACTTGTAGCGTCCTTCCAGCACGTCGCCGGCCTGCAGCGTCGCGATGTCGAGCCGGCCCTCAGCCTGGGCCGCCCTCATGATCGCCGAGACGTCGGCCGCTTCGATCAGCATGGTCCGGGCCACATCCGCGCCCGCGCGGGTTGCCGCGGCGGTACCCGGCGCCGTGACGCCGGCAAGCGTGGTGCCGCCGAAGCGCGCCTCGAGTTCCGCCAGCGAACGGTGCGCAGCGCTGGCCACCGACTGGTCGGCCGCCAAGGTCAGGGGTGCGATGCGGGCGCGGACCGGATCGAGGATGCGATCGTCCGCGAGACGCACGAGCGCGGTCAACGCCTCGATGCGGATGTCGGTCTCCGGGCGATCCAGCGCGCGCATCACGGTGTCGGCCGCGGCGCTGTCCCCGATCTTGCCGAGGGCCCGAACGATGGTCGGCACCGATTTCGGATTCGCCTGCATCATTTCAATGAGCCGCGGCACGGCGTTGCGGCTGCCGATCGCGCCCAGGGCATCGACGGCCCGCTCGCTGACCCACCAGTCGGAGTCCTTGGTGGCTTCGAGCAGGTGGCTGACGGCGCGCTCGTCCTTGGTCTGGTTGAGGATCTCGACCGCGGTACGGCGGACTTCCTCGTCGCGGTCGGAAATCAGCGCGAGGGCGGCACTGATGACCTGCGGTCCCCCGATCTTGCCGAGCGCGTCCGCTGCGCGGCTGCGCACCCACCAGTCGGCGTCCTTGATGGCCTGCAGCAGGAACCGGACCGAGGTCTCGTCGCCGACGACATTCAGCACCTCGACAGCGGCACGCCGGGCGTACTCGGACTCGTCCTTCAGCACTTCGACCAGGTGACGGACCGTCTCCGGGTGCTTGCTGCGGCACAGCAGGTCCACCGCCTTGTTCTGGACGTCGAGTTCCGGGTCACGCAGCAGCGGGGCGACCTGGGCCGGATCGACCGGGCCCTCCATGGCCGCAATCGACTGCAACGCGGCCGAACGCAACTGCTTGTTCGGATCCTTCAGCGTCGTCATCAAGGCCGCCCGGACTTTTGGCGTGTTGAAGCGCGCGAGCAGCGCGATGATATGCACGCGGGCAATCGGGTCCTTGCCCTCGACTCGTGCGACCAGCTCATCGACCGAAGTCTCGTCCACCATCGTGCCGGCGATGCGGAACAGGGCAGCCTTTTCGTTCGGATCCTGCAGGTAGGCGGCATTCAGCAGGTCGCGCAGCTGGAAGCGGGATTTCTGCGCCGCGATGACGGTGAGCACGGCCTGCCGCGAGACGCCTGGCTCACTCAGCAGTTCGAGCAGCAGTAATGGCGAGTATGCGCGGGACGTAGAGAGCGCCCAGGCCACACCCGCGACCGCGCGCGGATTTTCCTCGGCGAGAGCCTGGGCCAGCAGCGGGAAAGTCTTGTCGTTGATCAGCCCGGACAACGTCTCGACGAGAGCCACGGTCTCGCGCTTGTCAGACGTGGATAGCGCCTCGACGATTGGCTTGACGGCGGTCGCACCCAGCCCCTGCAGTCTGGCGAGCACCTGCTGCGCCTTGGGGCTGCCCGGATCGCCGCTTTCACGCAGCTCGGCGATCAGGCGGTCGGCGCGATATGCAGTGAATAATCCCATCCGACCCCGGCTCTTGTTGGGACCGATCTCGCAATTGGAAAGTATGCCATACCCATTGCGGGCCCCATTTGCAGATTGTCTCCTGGGCTACAATGCCGGCCCCCCGATCAGCGGAAAAGTCCCGATGCCCTCCGGCCCTGAGAGCCGCCTGCGAGCCGCGCTGGAACAGTATGTCGAGCCGAATACAGGCCTGACGCTTGCGGCTGCCGGCGCGCTCGAGTCGGTGGACTCGACGCTGGCCGGCCTGGTGGCGAAGATCGTGCTCGGCTTCCCGGTTGAGGGGTATCGCAGGGATCTGGAGCTGGCACTTGCAGGCCATGCGGCGGCTGCCGGCATTCCGGAGCCATTCACCGTCGAGCTGCGCTCGCAGATTCCGGCGTTCGTCGCCGACCGGCGCATGCGTCCGCTGCCCGAGGTCGGGAATATCATGGCCGTTGCCTCCGGAAAGGGCGGCGTCGGCAAGTCGACGGTCGCTGCGAATCTCGCGCTGGCGCTCTCCGCCCAGGGCGCCCGCGTCGGCCTGCTCGATGCGGACATCTACGGACCGAGCCAGCCCCGCATGATGGGTCTGGCGGGCGAGCGTCCTACCACCACCGACGGCAAGTCCTTTGATCCGCCGCGCGGCCATGGTATCCCGGTCATGTCCATCGGATTCCTGATCGATTCCGACCAGCCGATGGCTTGGCGCGGCCCCATGGTCACGCAGGCCCTGGCGCAGATGCTCTCCGACACCCGCTGGGGCGCGCTCGACTATCTGATCGTCGACATGCCACCGGGCACCGGCGACATCCAGCTGACATTGACTCAGCGCGTACCGGTCAGCGGCGCCATCATCGTGACGACGCCGCAGGAAATTGCGCTGCTCGACGCACGCAAGGGCCTGCAGATGTTCCGCAAAGTCGGCGTGCCGGTGCTCGGCATTGTCGAGAACATGGGCCTGCATCGCTGCCAGGCCTGCGGACACGAGTCGCACATCTTTGACACCGGCGGTGGCGCCGAGCTCGCCCGGCGCTACGACACGACGCTGCTCGGCCAGCTGCCGCTCGAGGCGCGTATCCGCGAACAGGTGGATGGCGGCACGCCAACCGTAGTAGCCGATCCGGCGTCGCAGACGGCGGGAATTTTCCACGCCATAGCCCGGCGAGCCGCCGGCAGGCTGGCGGCGAGCGCCCTGCAGGGCGCGGTGACCATGCCGGCGATCAGCATCGAGGATGAGTGATGAGCATCAAGTCAGACCGCTGGATCCGGCGCATGGCAGCACAGGGAATGATCGAGCCATTCGAGGCCGGGCAAGTCCGTGTCGTCGATGACCGCAAGATCATCTCTTACGGCACTTCGAGTTATGGCTACGATGTGCGTTGCGCCGGCGAATTCAAGATCTTCACGAACATCAATTCGACGATCGTGGACCCGAAGAGCTTCGACACCAACAACTTCGTGGACCTTCGGGCGGATGTCTGCATCGTGCCGCCGAATTCATTTGCGCTCGCGCGCACCGTCGAATACTTCCGGATCCCGCGCAGCACGATGGTGATCTGCCTCGGCAAGAGCACCTATGCGCGCTGCGGAATCATCGTGAATGTCACGCCGCTCGAACCTGAGTGGGAGGGACACGTGACACTCGAATTTTCCAACACGACGCCGCTGCCCGCCAGGATCTATGCCAACGAAGGCGTCGCGCAGATGCTGTTCTTCGAGTCCGACGAGATCTGCGAGACCTCGTACCGGGACCGGGGCGGAAAGTACCAGGGGCAGACCGGGGTCACGCTGCCGCGGACGTAGGGCGGTCAGGTACCCGGCCGGTAGCCCTTGATGTAAGTCTGGAACAGCTTCTTGCCATCGCGGCGCTGCTCGGCCTGCACGGTCACGTTTCCGAGCGCCGGCGCATACCACAGCAGGGTCTCACGCGTGCTGCCGTCGCGGGCGCTACGGTACAGGAGGGTGTCGAGTTCGCCGAGCGCAGTCTTCAGTCGCTCGCGCCTCAGCAGCGTGTAATGGTAATACTTGACGCTGTCCTTCTCGATCATGGCGACCATGCCGGGCTCTGTGCCTCCGTTCAGGCGCAACAACACGAATGCCTGCATCGATGCGGCATCCTGCAAGTCGGTCTCCACCGCGATGTCGACAGCCGCGCCTTCGGCAATGCCTTTCACACGGCCCGCGCCCCAGTCGAAGTCGAGCGCTATGTCGTGCCTGGATTTTTTCGTGCCGTCGTCGAATCGGTAGCTCAGGGGTCGCAGGCCGCCCGCGTCGAGCTCAAAGGTTGAGTGTTGCACGAGGGTGCCGCCCGCGATCAACTTGGCGAGCCCGCTCGCCTTCGTGCGCGATTCGATGAGCCACTGGCCCGGCACAGCAGCGCCGCGCAACTCCGTGCGACTGGAGCCGACGGACATGCTGCCGTACTTGACGTCGTAGTCCGCGATGAATGGCGCCAGCCTCGGCTCTTCCGCGCGGGCGGAATGCGCGTTGAGCGCGGCAATTGCCACCAGCGCCACGATTGCCCCAATCTTCATTGCGCATCCTCGATGACTGGTGTTGCGAGTTGCCGGCCATCGAGCATGGCCGCGCCGTCCTTCCACCCCAGGCGCCCGCTGGCGAACCAGCCTACCGCACGCGGATAAATGATGTGCTCGAGCTGCTGAACGCGCGCTGAAAGCGACTCCTCGGTATCGCCGGGATTTACGACGAGCCGCCCTTGGATGACCGCGGGGCCTGCGTCAAGTTCCTCGGTTACGAAATGGACCGTACAGCCGTGCCGCGGGTCGCCGGCCGCGAGAACCCGGCGGTGGGTATGCAAGCCGCGATGGGCTGGCAACAGGGAGG